>Ga0256839_1001359_pt1 | contig 29801 bp, 39 predicted proteins | sample 354166metaG_FD_185968 | JGI IMG/M metagenome (GOLD analysis project Ga0256839, IMG submission 185968) | Hydrothermal vent microbial communities from Mid Atlantic Ridge, Atlantic Ocean - 354-166 | ecosystem: Environmental > Aquatic > Marine > Hydrothermal vents | place: Atlantic Ocean: Mid... | reverse complement strand
GTATAAATTGCTCCTGGCGAACATTTCCGAGTCTTAGTTCGCCCTAAGACGGGAAAGCGGTATTATGTGGTAGAGTGACAATCCAATAAAGGATTGGGGATGGGGGTGGGATTTATAGTGGGCTGGTGTAATGGTAGCATATATGACTTTGAATCATATGGTTTAGGTTCAAGTCCTAGGCCCACTGCTTTTAGGCTCCGTCATTAGTTTGGCGGGGTCTTTTTCTATATGTATAGAAAGGAATGTGAATGGATCAAGATGAATTTAATTTTTGCCCAACTTTTATAAACCCAATTCCAATCGAAGTACAACTGATACATAAAAATGCAAAACTGCCAACCAAAGGCGAACCCTCTAAGAACGACCATATTGTAGCAGAAGAAAGTATACATATCTTTAATCTTGGGTATGATATACACGTCGTAGAGGATGATGAGTGGAATTATTCTGGGGGCGAAGCTAGAATTATTAGTAGGTGGAGTAGAGTTAAAATAACAACTCCGTTTTTTGAGTTGGCACCACGACAGTCTAAGACGTTTAGTACTGGTATTAAGGTAAAAACGCCACCTAATTACGGCTTTCTTTTGCGCGATAGGTCGGGTCTTGGGGTAAAGGATGTTACGATAACTGCTGGTGTAATTGAAGGAACATACAGGGGAGAATGGAAGATTCATATTATTAATCATAGTCCTACTAGCAAGATTTTTAATGTGGGCGATAGAATTGCTCAGGCTATACTAATCCCAATAATTCCATCGACAATATCGTTGGCAAACGTCCTAGGGGATACTACTAGAAGTTCAAGGGGGTTTGGATCAAGTGGAAAATAATATAGAAGTAGTAAACGGAATATATCTCATAAAAGATGATAGTCACTTTACTAAGTGGTTTAAGAATGATTGGGGAAAAACAATACGTTTCCCATTTAGTAGCCACATAAATAGTGGTATGTGTGTTATTGACATTGGTGCTAATGTAGGATTATATAGTAGGGCAATTGAAGATATTATTGGCGAGTCTGGTCAACTATATTCGTTTGAACCTATGCCATTAGCTTTTTATTGTTTGTGTCGAAATGTAAAGCTTCCAAAAACAAAGGTATTTCCACTAGGACTTTCGGATTACTGTTGTAAAGAAAGACTATATATTTCGCAACCAAATTATGGTGCGTCTTTTATTTCGAGTAGAAGTAACAATTACTCACTCAACCCTAATAATGAAGACGATTTGGAAATCGCCCTCGTTTCCCTTGACAGTATTATGGGTATGATCTCAGCAGTTGATGTTATAAAAATAGATGCCGAGGGATTTGAGCCATTCATACTAAAGGGTGCCACCAATCTTATTATGAGGGATCGCCCAAAGCTAATTATTGAGTCTAATAGGATAATGCTAAGGCGCCAATCAGAGACACCAGAACGCCTCATCGAAATCATCAAAAGCCTAAACTATAGCATTACTGGTTTTACTGGAGCAGATCAGGAGGATATTGTATGTGTTCCTCAATAGGAAATACAGCACTCTTTACCAAAACATGCGAAAAAGATTACAAGTGGTTAGAACTACTTGCTAAAACTATCGACAAATTTGCCAATGGCTTTTGTGCTTGGTATGTAATATTTGATGAAGGTTCTAATCCTCCCCCAGTTAAAACAAATAACATACCACTAAAATTCCTTTCTGCCCCAGCACCAAAACACCTAACCGCCCCATGTCCGTTTGCTGGGCACCCTGGCCTAAATCCTGTCCATTACAATTATCAACAAGTAGTAAAAATGACATGGCCAGATTATACAGACAAAGATGTTGATTCCGTAATAATAATTGATTCTGATATGTTTCTGTGCGATTATTTTAGTCCACAATCAATGTGTTGTATGGATCGCCCAGTAGTAGTAAGGCATGAATGGGATGATGAGAGCAAAAGGTATTGGTTCCACCCTATCAAAAATTTTATTGGTCCAGCTTATGATAAATATGATAAGTTTCACTATATGAATACTGCTACATATATAGTGACTAGACATATAACCAACCTATTTCACAAGTTTTGCAAAAATAGACACAATTGTTCTTTCTATGAGTATGCCATGAATCATTATTGTACAGAATATAACTTTTTGGGGGCATTTATTGACTCCATATGTAAGAATGACTCTAACTATGTTATACTAAATAGAGAACAGTCAAAACACCACAAAACCAAAGTAAGAACAAACTGGTCATGGGGAGGAGAACAAACTTTTAATAAGGCTAGACTAGAAACAGAAAGGCTTACTAATTGAATGTTTGTATATGTTAGGAATACCAGGGTTGGTGGTAACTCATTATTTCACTATGTCCTAAAGAATGGCGATATTGATAATTTGATAGTCAACAGCCTGCATTGTACATTTGGAGAATTGCTAAAATTTATACCGTCTGTATTTTATAGAGTGCCAGACGATGAAGTAAAGTATATTGCTACTATTAGAGAACCGTTTGAGCATACGGTTTCATATTGGATGTATGACAGACAAATAACTGGAAGAACACATTCTTTAAAATATTATCTTGAGAATAACATATGTTCAATATGTCACCTTAAACAACACTTATTTATTAAGCATGGGAATAGGTTTGTAGATCATATAATTAGGTATGAAGACGGCGATACATTCCAACAAGTCTGTAACATTATAGGACACACACCAACAGAAAATATTAGGTGGGCTAGTAATAGATATGATAAAAAGTGGTATGAATATTACACTCCAGAAACGGTAGATATGGTGCGTAATATCTTTCGAGACGACTTTAATATATTAGGGTACAGCATGGAGTTTCCAAGATGAAAATTATTAGCGGTGGTCAAACTGGTGCAGATATTGGCGCTTTAATAGCCGCCAAGTTATACAGACTTGAAACTGGTGGATTTATGCCAAATGGATGGAGAACGCACGACGGACCTAGGCCACAATATAAAGAATTATTTGGGATGGTCGAACACCCAATGAAGTCATATAAGGCTCGTACATACGCTAATGTAGAACAATCGGACGGAACTCTTAGAATAGCATGTAATTTCGATTCAGCAGGAGAAAAGTGTACACTTAATGCCATTAAAACATACCAAAAACCAAGCATTGATATAACTGTTGATAGGAATAATCCAATAATATTATCTAGGGAAGTCAGAGCTGTAAGACATTGGATATACAATAATAATATATGGATACTGAATGTTGCTGGAAACTCCCACAAAACATATAAGTTTATGCAGTCTTATGTTGTCCATTTTATGAGTAGTTTGTTCGTATTAATTGGGTTCGATAGACTGCCTCTTGATGCGCGATACAATTTCTTGGCTACTAATAAAGGCTGGTAATAATTATGACTATACTAGTTACTGGTGGGCGCGGATTGGTTGGAAGTGCCCTTCAACATACATGGAAGAAATACAGCCAAGTACGTTATGTTGGTACTCGTGAGGCTGATTTGGTCTTTTATAAAGATGTGCAAGATTTATTTGAGAAAGTAAACCCAAGTGTTGTTATACATTTAGCGGCAGATGTTGGTGGCATCTCCTATAATATGAAAAATAATGCTGATATATTAACAACTAACCTGTTAATAAATACCCACGTCCTAGATGTTTCTGCTTGTCATGGAGTGGACAAAATAATATCTTTATTAAGTACGTGTGTTTATCCAGACAATCCCCCAGCATATCCTCTAAAAGAGGAATATTTACACGCTGGTGAGCCTCATTATAGCAACTTTGGTTATGCCTATTCTAAGAGAATCCTGGAAATACAAAGTCGTGCTTATTATCAGGACCACAGTTTACCATATTGCTGTCTAATTCCAACGAATATATACGGCCCCAACGACAATTTTCATACTCGTGGATCACACTTTGTTCCTGCCGCAATAAGAAAGATATATGAGGCACACATAAAAGGAGTAAATGAAGTTGAATTTTGGGGCGATGGTTCGCAACTTCGCCAATTTACATATTCGTTGGACGTTGCTCGCGTAATAAATTGGTTTTACGAACGCGATGAACATGCGTGCTTAGTAAATATAGGTAACGAGGATGAGGTTCGTATTAGTGATATTATAGACATCATTGTTGGTTACTTTGGATATAGTGGTAATATAACATTCAACAGAAATAATAAACTTGCTGGTCAATATAGAAAGCCAGCCAGTATGGAAAAACTAAGACGGTTAGGTTGCGACATCAAGTTTACCGATGTTGAAACTGGCATTATTAATACGTGCAAATGGTTTGAAGAAAATTATCCTGACGTTCGTGGCATAGATAGTAAGTGGAAATGAAGATATTAACAAGCATAGCTCCAACTAAATTAGACGTTCAAAAATATGCCATCGAATCATGGTTAAACCTTGGGTTTGATGTTGTATCGTTTAATCATCCAAGTGAATTATCACAAATAGAACAAGAATTTGATAATGTTGAATTTCATACAGTCTGTAAGACAGCCATAGAAATACTTGGGTTTAATAAGCCATACATTCCAATACTAGAGTTTCTTAAATATATTGAATCTAATAATGAGAAGTGTTGGATAGTAAACTCAGATATAATATTATGCGGTAAGGATAGCATAGTTCATATAGATAACGAGCTTTCTAGTAAAGGAATAGTCTTTGGGCATAGAACAGATATAAAACATAGAGACAGTCAGCATGGAAAAGTATATGAAGTTGGATTTGACTATTTTGTAGTATCGCCCAAATTTGTACATTTCGGTATTAATCAAAAGCCCGATATGTTTATGGGTCAACCGTGGTGGGACTATTGGTTACCAATAATGGCCCTAAAATCCAGAATTAAGTTAATTAGATATATCTATCCGATTGCTTATCATTTAATACATACATTTGCGTGGGATGCACACCAATTTCATATATTGGCCAAACTAATGTCAGAAAAATTGGGAATAAAACATTTTAATAGCGGTATGGTATCCGCATTTGCCACGTCGGTTCACGCGACAATAATGAAAGAAGCGGAAGTGCATGGAAAAGAATAAACTAAATCTGATGGCGCCCCTAGGGTATGTAGGATATGGTGTTGTTGGCTATAACATTCTAAAAGCTTTGTTAGAAAAAGACTGGGACATTTCACTATTCCCAAAGTCATCCAATCATGGCAGGTCGGGCGATGAGGCGGCCATCATTTTCTCTGCTCAATCCAATAGTCAGTTTTTTGATTATAATGCACCGTGCCTTAATATTTGGCATCAGCACGACCTATACTATAGAGTCGGAAAAGGTAAGTATTTCGCGTGGCCTATTTTTGAACTCGATAGGTTTAATGAGGTAGAAAAACACAACCTAAACTACCCAGACCACTTAATAGTATGTTCTAATTGGGCAAGAGATGTATGCAAAAGTAATGATATAACTGTTCCAGTAAGTGTCGTTCCTCTTGGAGTAGATATAGATATATTCAATCCTACTATTTATGAACAACATGAAGGCACAACTATATTTCTAAATGTTGGCAAATGGGAAATACGTAAAGGGCACGATATATTAGGAGAGGCTTTTAATGCTGCATTTAGCCCAAGAGACGATGTTGAACTATGGTTGATCCCACATAATCCGTTTATTAGTAAGCAGGACGCCAGTAATTGGGAGTATATGTATACTAACACCGAAATGGGTAGAGCAGGAAAAATTAAGATATTGCCGTGGCAGCCAACCCAGAAACACATAGCTAGTATAATGAGTATGTCTACGTGTGGAGTTTTTCCTTCAAGAGCCGAAGGTTGGAATCTTGAAGTATTAGAAATGATGGCGCTTGGAAAGCCCGTTATAACAACTAATTATTCGGCGCATACTGAGTTTTGTGATGAATATAACGCTCTACTCATAGAGCCTACCAATATGGAGCCAGCATTTGATGGTAAGTGGTTTTTTGAACAGGGTGATTGGATGGAGTTTGGTGATAGTCAAATGGATCAACTTATAGAGTACATGAAAAGAATACACAAAATAAATAAAGAGTCTGGCCCACCGAAAAATGACGTTGGTATACAAACCGCCCAATCTTTATCGTGGGAAAATTCGGCGTCAATATTAGAAAAAGTCCTACTTGACAACTAAAGTTTTTGTGTTACACTAACAATAGACACTTTTGCAGAAGGAAATCTGTATGAAAGAGTTTCCGACTCTCTACAAAATGGATAGCGCTGGCCGCATTAGAATGTGGAAAATATGGTGTTACGAACAAGATGGGCGCTATTATTATTCACAGAAGCACGGTCTGATTGATGGTAAAAAGCAAACAACCAGAACGGAAGTAAAGTCTGGGAAAAACATAGGCAAATCTAACGAGACTTCTGTAGTAGAGCAAACTACATTAGAGGCCGAATCTCTCTGGAAAAAACAACGAGACCGCAAAGGGTATTCTGAAAATATTCCCTCATCGGTCCCCTTACGTCCAATGTTGGCCAAAACATTTAGCTTAGAAAATACATCATTTCCAGTATATGTTCAACCAAAACTTGATGGCATAAGATGTCTAGTCTACAAAGACGGCGACTCAATCAAGCTTATATCGCGCCAAGGGAAAGAGTTTGTAGCCCTACAGCATTTACAGAGCGAACCTACGCTACACACTTTCTTTCTGCAAAATCCTTCCTGCGTATTGGATGGCGAGCTATATAACCACGATTTGTGTGACGATTTTCAGCAATTAGTATCGGCAATAAAGAGAGACAAACCATCTAAGTGGACAGATCGCATACAGTATCATATATATGATGTCTATAATAAGGATATACCAAAACTAACCTTTGAATGTAGACTAAACATTATATTATCCATTAATAAGAGTAAACATATAGTGCTCGTTGATACAAATTTAGTAACGCACAAAGACACTATTGACTTAATGTATAACAAATATACAAAAAACGGTTACGAAGGCATCATGCTACGAAACAAAGATGGTATTTATGAACTTAATAAGCGTTCATCATACCTTCAAAAATACAAAAAGTTTATTGATATGGAGTTCAAGATTGTTGGGGCCATTGAAAACAAAGGAAAACAACAAGGACAGTGTACATTAATTTGTGAGACTGTTGACGGAACTCAATTTGGAGTTAAACCAAAGGGAACAGATGAAGAACGACAGGAGTATTGGCAAAGATGGCTCGACGGTTCCCTAAAGAATAAAATGTTGACCGTTAGGTTCTTTTCATGGACCAATAGTAAACCGCCAGTTCCTAGATTCCCAGTTGGAATTGCCATTAGGGAGTACGAATAATGCTATTTTTCTTATTTCTTTTCCATTTTGTGTGCGGATGGTTAGCGTGCGTAATAGTATGTAGTCATTGCCGATATAAGGAAGGTTGCCGAAAGTGTAGAAATTGGGTTGCCCTAAAAACACTTTTTCTTGGTGGATATTTTTCGTTGTTTTTGATATTGTATGCTTATGTGCTATCTCGTATCTATAAATGGGTAAATTTTGATGACTAATTATAAATCACAGAGTAGCAAAAAGAAAACCAAAGAGGGGACAAAGGCCAGACAGAGAGAAGATAAGGAGGATAGATCACTAGCATATAGAGATTATAGAAGGATGGTTGGTACTTCTTATAAAGATGGACGCAAGAGAAAAACTGCCTATGTAAGTGATATTGACCAAATAGAATACATATTTGTTGATGATAAACCCGTCCCAATAGCATTATTTGAAATAACTCGTTATGATTTTGATGAATATGATTTACAAAGTCACTCGTGGGCTAAATATAGAACATCAATTTTAGATAGATATTTTAGTAGGGATTCCCAAGGCAAGTTTATTGTTACGATAGCGAAACTATTAAATTGTAATGCCTACATTATTTTGTTTAGATATGATGTTCAGTCATTTTGGATTTTTGACCTAATGAATAAGAACGCATTTTGGTTACACAAAAACGCGGACGAATATAAAGAATGGCTCGCAGAACTAAGAACCTCAGCATTGGAGAAAATGAATGTCTAGTAATATTGACATAGTAAGCATTGGAGAAAAGAAGGTTGAATTTCAGGATAAGGATAATGTTGAATTTGAATCATTGGGCGAATACTATAATATTGCCCGAAAAATAATATGCGCCCATGCGCCCCGAATCAAGCCTGGCCTAGCACAAGAAATGCTAAATAATGAGGACGCCGTTTGTAATGTTGCTCACGTTATAATGATGGCTGACTGGAGATTTAATGGTAATGGTACACGACACGGCTACAGAAAACAAATGGCAATATATGCAATCTACAACTATATATCAAGGGCTGGTTCAAAACAAAGATGCTACTCTTTAGATGATGTTATTAGTGATAACACAGATAATAGTTTTATGTTTATTACACAAAATGTAGATAATGATACGCCAGACCAGATTGCCGAACGCAAAGAGCAAGACGAAAAAGCAAAACAAAAAGTTAAAGAAATATTAACATTGCCGTTTTTGTCAGATAGGCAGATTGAATATTTGAAGGACTATTTCTTAAAGGGCCTTACGTTGAAACAAATAGGAAAGAAGCGTGGAGTTAGTAGGCAAAGTGTCCATGAATTTCTTGGTAGAACATTCAAACAAATAAGACAATATTATGAAGGTAAAGATACAATTAGTATTTAGGATGGTTGATTGGGTTAGTGGAGATATATATACTGTTACTGATGATCCAAATGGTAAGAGTATAATATATCCATCGTGCGAATTAAGTAATAAAGGTCCACTAGAATGTGCTAAGGAATTGTTTGAACAATGTGTCAAACTTCACAAGGAGTGGGCAAATATATACCTTTCTTCTGCTGAATTAGATGGCGATACTTTAAACCTATTTTATAACGTTGAAGTCCCTCTTGATTCTGAATTTATTAAACCTACTATTAAGGTATTATCAAACAATGATTAAATGGTTATACAAACTTATCGGGTGGGGTAATCGTGTGTCTAAAAACAAAGTTGATACATATGACACATCATTTGAAAGAGATGGAGAAAACCAAAAGGAAAATGTAGCAGAAAAAAAGTATGATGGTGAGAATGTTGTTATTGGCGGCGCCAGCGTAACATTTATGGTTGATATTGCTGGCAATGTTCATATTCAACTAGATTGGACAGATGAGAGCGAGGAAGTATCAGAGGCCCTGGGAACGCTTTTGTATTTTATTAATTCTGGGCGACTTGCTTTGCAATGTGAATATATACTTTTAGAGTTAATGAAACAAGATGCGAGTTTAAGGTTATTTTATAAATCAGTCGCTAAACATTGGCGAGATACAATAAAAGTAGCTGAACAGGTGGTAAAGCCATCTGAGGTATTTCAAATAGGAAAGCAAAGAATAAAGGTTCAAGGACATTCCAACGGGAGACCAGAATGAAACAGTATTTAGATATTGTAGAAAACGTAATACAAAATGGTCATGTTAAGTGTCCAGTTAGAAAAAATATTCATACTGGTAAATTTGAGCCAGTTGATGGTGGAGTGAAGACGCTTGCACTACCAAACGTATTTTTCACGCATAATATGGAAGATGGGTTTCCGCTATTAACCACCAAAAAGATGGCTTGGCACGCCATTAAGGTTGAGTTGGAGGGATTTATAAAAGGAATTACCGACAAAAAGTGGTATCAAGATCGTGGCTGTAGAATTTGGGACGAATTTAGTTCTGTGTCTGGTTCTATTGCTGGTGCCAGTTGGGACCAAAGAAAGCGTTATCAGTTAGCATCTAGGGACTTGGGTCCAATTTACGGGTGGGAGTGGCGAAATTTTGGTGGAAATTACGTTCCAACGCCTAAACCAAATATACCATACTGTAAAATTGAGGAATCAATAGATGGTAAAATATATAATAATGAAAAGTATGGCGATTTTATAATAATAGGAAAAAAGAAGAAGCTATTACAAATACAGTTTCTAAGAACTACTTATAAATATTGGTGTAGAGCTTCATCGGTCAATTCTGGTAAAGTTAGAGACCCATATCATATAAGTCAATATGGCGTTGGTTGCATGGGTCCAACCGTAAAATATGATGGTGTTTCGTCCAAAAAACGTAGACGTATTTATAATTACTGGCTTGGACTGTTATCTAGGTGCTATAATCCATCTAATTTGAGCTATAAAAATTATGGTGCTCGTGGATTTTATATGTCTAACGACTGGCTTATATTTTCTAATTTCTTAAGAGACATTCAAGAGATAAGGGGGTGGAGAAGTAAGGTAAACCATTGGTGTGGATACCACCTTCATGTAAAAGGTCAAATGTATGATAAGTCAACATGCGAATGGAAGCGTGATGTACAGATACATAGTGATGTTATTCTCCCTCCTAGTGGAACTGACCAACTAAAAAATATAGTGGACACATTGCATAACAATCCTAACGATAGGCGTATGGTATGTTCTGCGTGGAATCCAAACGACCTACATATGATGGCGTTACCGCCTTGTCATTGGGGGTGGAATGTTACCGTCATTGGCGGAAAATTACACTTGTGTTGGATACAAAGGAGTTGTGATCTGATGCTTGGTGTACCATTTAATATAGCGTCATATGCTCTATTGTTGACCCTTTTGGCTAAAGAAGCCAATCTGGAGCCAGGAAATCTGTCTGGTGTATTGGTAGACTGTCATATATATGAAAACCAATTAGACGGGGTTAAGGAGCAACTTACAAGGGAACCAAGGAACCTCCCTAGTATAAGGATTAAATATAATGGCAAATTTAGTATATTTAATTGGACACATGAGGATGTAGAACTAATAAATTATAATCCGCATCCAGCGATTAAGTTTGGGGAGGTAGTTGTATGAAAGAACGAAAAATAATATGGGAAAAATGGGCAGACCCATATGGTGAAGATATAGAAGATATTGAGTGGCCAGGCGCTATTGGCACTTTTGAGAGTGACGAAATCCTCAAAAAGATAGAGAAATTAGAAAACGGAACTGCTACCGAAGAAGATTGGGAAGAGTTAGACTATGATATGATGGAAGGCAAGGTTCCGATTCCCCATAAAATGCCCAAAAGACCAATGAAACTTTTGGCCACACCACTAGGTGTAGTACCTCTAACTGAATGGAGTACCCCAAGCAAAGTATTCAACTTTTGGGTTATGCACTCAAACTTCCGCATGACAGAAGAAATACAAGATATTCTAGATCAGACCGATGGCGTGGAAACATTAGATATATTTACGCCATATAGGTGGAGAATTGCCATAGGTAAAGCGTTCAATAGTCAAGAAGTAAAGGAGCAAATAATGAAAAATCTAAATGTTAATATTCTTAGCTCCAACACGGATGACTAATTATGGAATCGGCCTTTGGTTGGATAGGCCAGTTATTTAGTTCGCTTTTAGACTTAATACCATCTTTACTACTTATCAAAACTACGCACCAGGGCGTAAAATTCAGAACTGGAAATCGCGTAATAGTATTAACATGTAATAATGGAATATACTTTCCCTACATAAAACTCATAGGATGTTTACCAGTATTAGGTTTTTATAGAAGCGGAATACATATATATTGGCCTATAGTAACAGAATGTGAGATAGTTCCTATTAAGCGCCAAACAACCAACTTAGTAGAGCAATATTTGTGTACTAAGGACGGTTGTGCTGTTGGTGTTAGTGGTATATTAGTATACGAAGTAAATGATGTTGAAAAGTTATTAACTGAATGTTATGACTATGAAGATACAATACAAGACCTAGCACTAGCAGCAATTAAAAAGGTAATAACATCTCATAGTCTGGAATACTTACAAAAAAACCATATAGATACAGACAAAGAATTAACACTAACGCTAAGGAAAGAATTAAATAGGTTTGGAATACGAACGATACGCGTTACACTAAGTGATTTAGCACCATGTAAAATGATAGGGATATGGGGTAACATGGTTAACGTGGAGTATGGAATAGAGGAATAAAGTGTACATTGAATATGCGTGCTATGACGAACAAGTTGAGGCCGACGTTAGAAAAAATGTATTTAGGGCGCTTGATCTTGGAGTACATGGAATATCCGTACCGCACATATTTTTAGGTAAGCTATCTGATATTTTAGCAGAAGGAACTGTTATATCGGCCCCAATAGATTATCCCCTAGGAAAATCAGACCCGAAAATCAGACAGCACACGATCCTAAAGGCCATACACTGTGGGGCCAATGCGATAGATTTGGTGGCACAATCAGTCTTAATTTTGAATGATCGCGTAAATGAATACATTGCTGACATTTCTTCTGCCAAACGTATTTGTGACGACAATGGCGTTACCCTCAGGGTTATGATAGATTATCGCGTAATAGATTGGCCGCTAATAGTCGAATCTTGCGTGATATGTAAAACTTTAAATATAGAATATTTGTTTATGTCTAATGGACACTATGTTGATGATTATAGGGACAATATGCTGCTGTGTCACCAAATCCATAAGGATTATAATATCTCGACTATATGTAATGGTAATATCTATATGCCACAACACCTTGAAATGATAAGAAAAGCTAAGGTATTTGGGGCTAGATTCCATAAAATCACTGCCCTGGAGAGGTGTTTGGTGTATAACAAAACTGACTAGGATTTCATCTGTAGTTGGACGATAGGACAAGATAGCTGCCACAAAAGGGATGCAGCAATATGTCAAACTATACTCTTTTTCCCGATAACGATAAGAAACAGGTCAATGGCTCAAGTATTACGGCTACTTCCACAAAGATTAATGGTGGTTCGGCCTTTGCCATTGGAACCTCAGTCCCATCCAATTCTGCAATAACAGCCAAAGTTAGGTTTGGTGATTTAGTATCTATTTTCGGTACTCAGGTTGTCAAATCTAAGAACTTATTTGGTGCGTTTCATTCGTCTACCGTTACTATAACTAGCGTTGCTGATAATGGTAGTGGGTTTTGTAGATATACTCTCAACTCTCACGGCCTGAGTAAAGACACTGTAATTAATGTCAGCGGTTCTACAAGCGGTAATTTGGATGGCCCACAAAAGATTACTGCTGTTACAACCAACACTTTTGATACTGATAAGCCGTTTGTTAGTTCGGCTACTCCAGGTGTCTATTCGACAGTTGCAGGTCGGTTTGCCTCTATGACGACTGGCGAGTTTATTATGCTCGCCTATTCAAGTTCGGTTGCTGGTGGACAAAAGACTCGTACTGGTTTTGGTGCAGATTATGGTATTCGTAGAAGTATTCATAAGTTAGAGCACATGAGAACAGTTCGTGTAGCCACAGCTATTCGCGCTGGATATTGGAACGTTTATACTGGTAAATGGACCACTGATCCAGCGGTTGCCGACGACGCTCCAACTTGGGGAACTGACGACGCGGCCACTCCAACTCGCGCTAAACCAGGCGAATTGGTTTATCGTCATAGTGGTATGTCTGATGGTACTTACGGACCAGTCCAAAAGGACTATCCAGCTAAGACTAACGGCTAATCTAGTTTATTTATGGGGGTCGTTAGTCATTCTAGCGCCCCCATTATTTTTTAGTTATAGAAAGTGGGCGTTATGGCAACATCTAAAATTGCTATCAACAACATGGACTTTTCTTCTTTGTGCTTGCGATTAAGTGGATATGTTGTTACAACCTTAGTCACCATAGTCATAGCTATGGGTGGATTTTGGTTAATGGAAGGTAGAAAATATATTACGCGCGATGAAGCATCTAAGATGATTAGTTCTGAAAATCGCATCATCAGGCAAATATTGGAAGAACAGCAAGAAGATAAGCGAAATTTAGTTAGGATTTTGGAGAAGAATACCGAAGCAATTCAACAACTCAGAATACAAATGGCAACACTTAATAGCACACTAAAATATATAGAAGAACAAAATAAAAATCGACATGACCACCCGAATAAAAACTAGGTTTGAAAAAGCCAGAAACCTCCTAAAAGAGGGTGATGTATTGCTGTTTAGTGGTAATAGCATAGTCTCAAAACTTATCCAGAGAGCTGGAGAAGGAAAATATAGTCATGTAGGCGTTGCTTCCTCAGTTGGTTCTAATGGAGACAAAATTTGGGAATGTGTAGAATTTAGGGAATGGAAGGGTGGTCGAAGCGTAAATCTGGAAAGATATATTGAGCAGGAAAAAAGTATAGACGTATACAGACCAGTTAGTAGTCGTAAGATTATAGTTCCAGTAAGTGGTATTCCAGTGGAATTTGACGTTAAGTTTGATGGAAAGAAGGTTACCAATATGATGCGGCGAATGACGGGCCTTCCATATGGCTGGAAAAGGATAGCGTGGATTGCAAGTTATAAACTACCAATACTGAGACTATTTTATAATATTGATACGGTAACTGATGATACAGACCATAAAATTGTATATCCAGTATGTAGTACGGCAGTAGCACACAGTTTTTCTAAAGTAAAATATGACTTGACTCATCACAGGTCAGATAATAGTATGGAGCCGTCAGATATTGCCAGGTCGCCGCTTTTATTTTATATTTTTACGATTGTTCCTTGACAAACTGGATTTGGGCGCTAAAATAGGATATGAACACACCATCCTGGGACGAATACTTTATGAGCATGGCCATAATGGCGGCCACTAGATCAAAAGACTCACAGAGTCAGTATGGATGCGTATTAGTAAAAAACAAAAGGATTATTGGAACTGGGTATAATTCTTTTCCTAGATTTATGCCTGATGATATATTACCAAACATTAGACCTAAAAAATATCCTTGGATGATACATGCGGAAGCAAACGCAATATATAATTCCATAGAGGATATATGCGGTTGTGTATGTTATGTTAATGGTATGCCATGTTTGGAATGTTTGAAGGCTTTATACCAAAATAGAGTAACAGAAATAGTTATTTTAAGTGGCAAGGCCGCTATGATAAACGCATATTCAGAACACGAAAAGGATGTTTACAACAGTATAATAAAGTATGGTAATATTCAAATAAGACAAATTAAGTTGGACAATACATCTTTTACAAAGGCACTTAAAATATTAGACAAATCGCAATAAGGTTGGTCATAAAGAACTTTTGTCCTTTTAGGGGCAATGTGAGTTACAGCGACACATACCAACCTACTATCGACTAAGAGCTTACTGAATACATTAATGTAAAGCAACAGAGATAGGTAAAATCGTAAAGTTGAACAATTTATTTCCCCATTCAGTATTCTTAGTCAAAAAGTGTCGCTGAGAAAATTACTCCGCCGTACTTCCTGTGCGGCGGTTTTTTATTAAGGAGGAATGGAATATGTTTCGTGATACATCAGAAAGTAAGTCATTTGAGTTGAATTTGATAGTTAAAGATAAGAATGGCAAACCTACAAATATTAGGCGCACCATAAAAACAGATAGTGCAGCCAAACTCGCCGAATTTTGGAATCGGTATCAAGGTAGACCAAAAAGACACAACAAAAATAAGAATGGAGACAAAAAATAAATGTCTAGTGTAAAAGCGCTTCAAGATTATATTTTTACATCTAAGTATGCGCGGTGGCTCCAAGACAAACAGCGCAGAGAAACGTGGAATGAGGCCGTAAACCGCGTAAAAAATATGATGTTAGAGTTTTATAAAGATAAAGGCATAGAAGAAGAAATAAACTGGGCCTATGAAATGATGAGACAAAGGCGCGTATTAGGTTCTCAGCGCGCCTTACAATTTGGTGGTAGAGACGCCCTCAAGATAAACGCCCGAATTTATAATTGTTCAAGTTCACCCGTTGATAGGCCACGGTTTTTCCAGGAGTGTTTATTCTTGCTGTTAGCGGGTTGCGGTTGCGGCTTCTCAGTCCAAAAACACCACGTAGACAAACTTCCGCCCCTAAAATCTAAGGACGAATACTTTAATTTGCCCGTAAAAACATTTACTATTCCTGACAGTATTGAAGGATGGGCCGATAGTGTGGGCGTTCTAATGACTACACTTTTTTCCTGCAAAAACTATCCTGATGACCCTTGGCTAGAACAGTGGGCTTGTTATAGAGTTGAGTTTGACTATTCTCAAATTAGGCCCAAAGGCTCTCCCATTGGCGATGGGACTGGCAAAGCTCCTGGGCCAGATGGGTTGCGTAGATCATTAAATATAGTAAAAGAATTAATAGAATCACTTATAGAAAAAGGAACGCATAAACTAAAGCCCATAAATTGCCATGATATAATATGTCATATATCAGATGCCGTATTGTCTGGTGGGATACGTCGTTGTCAGCCAGGTGATAGCGAAGTATTAATGTCTAATGGAACGTATAAGTTTATTAAAGATATAAAGGCTGGGGATTATATTAAATATAATGGTAACAACTACTTAGTATTACGACAAGAATGTACGGGGGTAAGAGAACTTATAAAAATTCATACGGATGAAGGGTATCAAATATCTACGCCAGAACATAGGTGGTTAGTGTTTGACGACACAACCAAACTAATGGATTGGGTCGAAACCAAACAAATTGAGGAACAGCCACATAGATACTTGTTCGTTCAGAATTGTTCTGATGTTACTGGGAATGTAGTAGTTTCGCCTAGGTTCATAAAGATAACACATACAGAAAACATTGATGCACAAGAAACATATGATATCGAAATAGATCAGGTACATTGTTACAATACAAAATCTAAGGGTAGTGACTTAGTAACAGTTTCACACAACTCCGCCCTTATTTCACTATTCAGCATAGATGACGATGATATGCTATCTTGCAAAACTGGAAATTGGTGGGTAGAAAATCCCCAAAGGCAGCGCGCTAATAATAGCGTTATGCTCTTGCGAGATAGTACCACAAAAGAACAATTTGATGACATCATTAAGAATACTAGGGAGTTTGGTGAACCTGGATTTGTATGGGTAGATAATTATGAGTGTATGTTTAATCCGTGTTTTGTTGGTGATACACAAATTCTGACCAAAGATGGATATAAGGCGATCAAGGAACTCTATGAAGATGGTAATGCTGTAAGCGTCTTATCACATCGCTTATTGAATAGGAATACAGTAGACCTATCGCTTCAACACAGTGTTCCTGTGATATCTAAAGCTAGCCCAGTTGCTCTCACCCAAAAGTTGGCTCCAGTATATCAAATATTACTGCAAGATAAATCATGTATTACAGTCACAGCCAATCATAGATTTCCAACTACATTTGGAGTGCGCGAGACTCGCGAGCTGTCCGTAGGAGACGAACTATTTAGTTTTTATGATGTTGACAATATTACTAAAGCCATTCCAATTGTTTCGATAAAATATATGGGTCATCAAGATGTATATTGCCTACATGAACCAGAACGCAACTCCATAATTGCTAACGGTATTTGTACTGGTAATTGTTTAGAAGTAGGACTATTCCCTTACCTCGTCAAAAACCCCAAGAAGTTTGACGAATGGTTAAAGTCCGCCAAGCCTCTCATGGATGGTGATAATAAGCAATATGGTGTTGAGTCAGGGTGGGAGTTTTGTAATTTGTCTACTATTAATTGTAGTAAACTAAAAGGAACACAAGAAGAAAAAGAAAAGCAATTTTTTGAAGCATGTAGAGCAGCAGCTATTTTGGGAACTTTACAGGCTGGTTTTACAAAATTTGATTATGTTGGAAAAACTACAGAAGAAATTTGTAGGCGTGAGGCCCTGATTGGTGTCAGCATGACTGGTATGATGGATAACTTTGAGGTAGCCCTAACTCCAGAAGTTCAAAATAAGGGCGCTGAAGTAGTTAAAGAGACTAATAGGGAAATAGCCAAAAAGATTGGAATTAATGTAGCGGCTAGAACTACGGTTACGAAGCCCGAGGGGTCTGCAAGTCTGAGTCTCGGTATTTTAGCTTGTGGTATACATCCACATCATGCAACACGATACTTAAGAGCAGTACAAGCAAACACAGAAGAAGAAGTATATAAACACTTCAAGAAGTATAATCCACAAGCCTGTGAAAAGTCATTAACTTCAAATACAGGTACAGACGACGTAATATATTTCCCAATTGAAGTGCCCGACGGCGCGAAAACCAAAAACCAGTTAGATGCCATACGTATGCTAAAAATAGTAAAGAGTACACAAATAAATTGGGTTATGCAGGGAAAAAATGAAGAATTATGTGTATATCCTGGCCTTCAACATTCAGTAAGTAATACTGTAGTTGTTAAAGATGATGAATGGAATGACGTAGCTAATTTTATATATGAGAATCGAGATTATTTTACGGGTGTTAGCTTATTACCTTTTAGTGGAGATAAAGACTATCCACAAGCTCCATTTTGTACGGTATATACTTCTAGGCAAATTGTTAGGGAATATGGCGAAGCGGCTCTTTGGACTTCTGGATTGATAGAATTGGCCCTACAGGCATTTAGTGGACATCTGTATACTGCGTGCATAGTATTACTAAATAACAAATATAATCCATCAAACGATAAAGATATCAACTTAGATACTCCAGAGGGGTTAAGAACTGCCGCCGCCCGTAAAGAATTTTATAATAGATCGCGCAAATTTGCAGATAAATATATGGATGGCGACTATAAACGCTTAACTTATTGTATGAAAGATGTGTTTAATTGGAAGCGGTGGTATGACCTTAATAGAACATTCAAAAAGGTTGATTATACTAAGTTAGTTGAAACAGAAGATAACACCAAACTAGAAGAAGAAGTAGCTTGCGCTGGTGGTAAGTGCTTAATTTAAGGGGATAAACTTGGGTAGAAAAAAACAAAGCGTAGATAATAAACAATTTAGGCGTAAGCCAGTTGTTGCCCGAACCGAAAACCAAAAAACATATATAAAGGCTATATTAAAAAGCGACGTTATTATTTGCGAGGGGCCTGCTGGGACTGGCAAAACGAATGTAGCAATTGGTATGGCAATGCACCTTCTTGACAAAAAGGTTGTCGAGAAGATAGTAATAGCGAGACCTGTTGTGGAAGCTGGCGAAGATTTAGGATATTTGCCAGGTGACCATAATGATAAACTTGATCCATATGTTAGACCAATATTCGATGAGTTGCAACAATACGCTTCACTAAGTGAAATAGCAACATTAAAAAACTCACTAACATTAGAGATCGTCCCTATTGGTTTTATGAGAGGCAGAACATTCAAGAACTCATTTATTTTGGTTGATGAGTGCCAAAACGCACAATATGACCAAATAAGAATGATACTTACGCGCCTTGGTGAGAACTCAAAGATGGTCATGACAGGCGATATAACACAGTCTGACCTAGACAAACGGGACAGAGGAGGCTTTCGATATGTATTCGACCTCTTTAGTAAGTATGAAGAATATTTAGACGATAGTGTATCTTGTGTTAGACTATACAAACAAGATATTGTAAGACATCACCTAGTTAGTAAAATGCTTGATATTTGGGGAAAGCAGGTTGATTAGTTATGCACAAAAAGGCATTAGTACTAAATGCAGACTATTCACCAATAGGCATTATTGAGTGGTCCAAAGCAGTAGTATTGGACTTTAAGGGTGCGGTTAAGGTAGTTGATTTTTATAAGAACGATTTTATACAGTGTACTGGTAATCTAAAATGGCCAGTACCAGCAGTAGTAGTCTTAACAAAATATAAAAAGTATACAAAGAAAATAATACCATTCTCTCGTAAGAATGTATTTATAAGGGACAAACTTAGATGCCAATATTGCGGAAAACGATTTAGACCAGACCATTTGACATACGATCATGTTATACCACGAGCTAAATGGACAAAACCTACAACTCCAACTTGTTGGGAAAATATAGTTTCGTGTTGTTATCCATGCAACAAAAAGAAGGGCGACAAATTACTAAGTGAATGTGATATGTCGCTCATCAGGCAACCCAAAAGACCGACTTCGCATGGTTTTATTATAGGACTTTCGCCCTGGACAACAATCCAAAAAGAGTGGATACCATACCTGCCTAGGGAATATACAGAACTTTTGCAGAAAAAAGGTGTATAATATTATGCCAAAATATCAATATCTCTGTCGCCCTCAAGACGGAGGTTGTGGGCATGTTGTTGAGTTTGAGTGTCTAATGAGCGAATTAGACGACTTAAAGCCAAAATCATGTCCAAAATGTAAAAAGCGCAAAGCGCTCCAACCACAAATTTTCTCACCCATGTCTGTAAACGTTCCCAAAACGCTTGGTTCGTTTGCCGATAAACAGTCAGCAGAATTAAGTAGCGCCGCCAAAGTAGAACTTACTGAAAAGTTCAATGAATATAAGCGCAAACCTGGGGAAAGTTCATGGATTTCAACTACAGAAGGAATGAAACACAAATGAAACAAGAATTTCTTAACCAAGACAAGATTGAAGTAGATAAGCCATTTGGATTTTGGTTTGAATATAAGGGTCCAGTAGAAACCAAGAAATGTACTAATTGTGCCGTATGCCCAAATGGATATGAAGAAATAGTATTCGGATATGGTAACAAACTATTTATAAGGAAGGCGCCTATATGGAAAAGATTAATAAAAACGCTCCTCATCAGGCCGTTATATTGGTTCGGTGTGAAATTTATGAAAGGCTACAAAATGGTCAGTGTAGTGGTAGACCAGTTGAAAAACTATCTGATCTATTTACGTTCATTGGGCAAGACGTTGATGACGTTCGTTGTCAAGTTGAACAATTTATGGAGAAAATAAAAAATGCGAAACAACAGACTTCGTGATGGTGACGTGTTTGATCCATCATCTACAATAAATACCTTAGAACCAGACAGAGACTTCGGTAGAGAACCTCAACATGAAAGTGTTGCATATACATATATGGGTTGGCAAGACAAGGTAAACGCCTTGGGTGAACCAATAATAAATGATCCTAATGATGATAGAGCATTAGCAAAAGTAGTATTTGTCAATAAGAATATTACGCGATATTATGTTAAAGTTAATGCACTTAATCATCTATTTAACCCAATAGGTATTGCATATGAAAACTCTCATAATAAAATAAGATATAGGATAGGAGATAAAGAATGGAAGTATAAAGAAGTTAACCATAAATGTTTTGATTACTATTTAGCGTTCCTAAAAACAAAAAACGTTGCATACCATAAAAACGCAGAAAGGGAGTTGGTATAATGAGCAAAAAAGGTAGATTGTCATTAGTCGAAAAATATGCGATACAACAAATGTTACATGACAATATGACAACCGAAGAAATCGCATCCATCTTAAATAGATCGCAAAAAAGTGTTCAAAATTATATTGATGGTGAATTAGACCAAATACACGAACACATAGCCAAGGCAAAAATGCAGGAAGTTTCTAGCGATTCCGTAAATACAGAACTACAAACCAATATTGGTGAGTCTGATATTGAAAAGGCATATAGACAACTTGTTCACGCTGGTCTATTAGAAAAAGATGCTGATTGGGTGATAGCTAAGACAATCAAGGATTTTAATGAATCAGAGCGCCAAATAATTAACGCTGACCATCTATTTTCAGAGTGCGTAAAGCGAATGAAGGCAGGACACTTTATGCAGAAAAGAACTTTAGGTGGTAATAAAGGCGTGGCCATAATGAGTGGCGCGGCCTCAGCACGAACAGATGATTCACTAAAGGGTCAAAAGCGTCAATCTCGATCTACTAGGGGATGTATATTTAATCCAAACACTGGAGAACTCAGTTGATTTATGTCTAATAAACGCACAAAAAAGTGTAATTGGCCAAGTAAGTATTCTCCTGGGCGGTGGATAACGGCTGCCCAGTTTATTTTAGAGTTAGTATGTGAAAAACAGGCGAGTATCAAGAAAAAAGATTTGCCAATCAGGTTTTGGCGTCTTCCAGAGTGGGAAAAGGAGTACGTTTCTCAAACGCGCGCTGTTAACAAATTATTAAAGAAATATGAACCGAAAGCCATAATAAACGCCGTCAAAAAGCGCAACATATGGTCACTTAGACCAAAGTGGGTCGAAGATATTATCAAAGAAGAACAGGCAAAAATTCCCAAAATAAAAATAGAAAAAGATGCCGAATATAATAAGACAAACGAACAACACAAACCAACTATAGGCCGCTCAAGAAAAACGTCTAAGGTTAACTCATTATTAGACATAGACGAGGAATAAAATGGCAAAAAAAGGGAAGGCAGATACGCCAACTAATAATATAGAGGATAGATTACTAGAACAATTTGGAGATGGAGTAATAGTTAATGGGTCTTATGTAGTAGAACAACCACTAACAATCGTTCCAGTAAGTCCCCAAATAGATATAATGTTGAATGGTGGTGTGCCATTTGGTAGTTTCATCATCCCTACGGGAAAGCCAAAAGTTGGCAAGACGAGCCTATCAATTGATTTGGCGGCAACGGCTGTAAACATTCCCACGAAATTTGACAATCCGCGCCATATATACTATTTTAAGGTGGAGGGTAGATTACAACCGCGAGATTTACTTGGGATACATCACCTAAAAGAACATGTTGACAGTAAAATAACAATAATTCAGTCTAGGCGCGGAAAGATATTAAACGCCGAAGACTTCCTTGATATAGCTGAACAGCTTATAAATGAAAAACCAGGCTGTATATTTATTATGGATTCCATGTCTCAGCTATGTAGTTCTTCTCGCCGTCAAAAAGATTGGCATGACGGTAAGACATTCAGGGACGATACGCCAGTATTACTTTCAAATTTTTGTAAGCGGCTATGCCAAGTAATTCCCATTAATGAATCTATTTTTATTGGCATTACGCACAGGATTGCAAATACTGGTATAGGGTTTAGTCCGTGGGCCGAGGCTAGCGGAAATAAAGTTCAGTATCAAGTTGATGTAAAATTGCACGCCACCCATAACCAAATATGGAAAAATAAACCATCGGACGAAACAAAAGTGGGGATAGAGGTATTTTGGGAATGTTATGCGTCTCCTCTACAAAACGGAGAGTCGGTTGAGAAGTGCTCATCGAAATTTAGGTTTGGGTGGGGTATTGATAAACACACAGAACTTCTAAATGTTGCTGCCGACCTTCGCCTAATCAAGAAGAGTGGTGCATGGTATGAACTACAAGATGACAATAATACTACTACAAAACTCCAGGGCCTACCAGCAGCCCGACAATTTCTACTTGAAAACCCAAAATCAACTACCAAATTATACACACAATTTAGGGAGATGATGGGTCTTCCAACTATCCCCGAAGAGTACCTTGAACTATGCTTGTAATCGACCTTGACGGCAACAAGTCGGATTGGAAAATAAAAGGGCGCGAGGTTGTTCTCGACCACAGACATACTTCTTTTCTGCATAAGTCTGCTCGAACAATACTCAAAAGCAGATTTCCCACCATGCAGATTTTAGAGGAAGTGCCAATAAAGGTGCGAAAAAAACAAACGCTTTATTTGGACTTCTATATACCACTAATAAAATTAGCAATAGAAGTTCATGGAGAGCAACACTTTAGTATAAATAGTAAGTATCATAATTCAAGACATGATTTTATAAGACAGATACAAAGAGATAATGATAAGATGGAGTGGTGTGAAATAAATGGGATCAAACTAATAGTATTGGCATATAACAATCAAAAAGAATGGGAAGAACTCCTAAAATGAGTCAAAAGGAACTATTACAAAGACGACAAGCATTATTAGATGAATATGAACAAAGTATTGGACTACCTCAAAATTCAATCAATGCTGAGGAAAATGAGTTATCACAATATCTTAGTATGACGAGAAATCAAATAGAGGCATTAGATTCAACGACCGCCCTAGCCATATCTGCTAGACTCTCACAATTTGCGTTTTATTTTCAGCGCGCCATCAATAGAGAAAAGGCCAACAAAATATGGGCCGAGTCCCAATTAGCCTCAATAGTATGCAAAGAGGCTCTACAATATGACAAATATACTCCTAATAAAACAGAGTTGGTATGCAGAGAAAATAGTGCCGCTAGAGAACTAAAGAATATAGCTGTTTATGCAGAACAAAGAATTACTAGGTTGTTAGATATATCATCTGGTCTAAGAAATTTAAGTTATGTACTTACAATGATAGCCAAAAACAAGATGGGTGAAAATAATGGGTAATATAATAGATGATCTTAACAATTTAACAGACGAAGAACTTGAGGCTGTAGGTAGACTTATCAACAAATTTGTCAAACGCAAAAAAAGCCCTGAGAAGCCCAAAAAGGCACCAAAAACAGAACATGGTCCTGGGAGAAAGGCCCCGCGAAATCTTAAATCTAAGGGCCGCACAGAGCCTAGGCAAGCACGAAATAAACGCTTGGCCAACGGACCTAAAAACCGACCGCGAAAAGGGGTCGCGGCCCGCACAGAACCAGTCCAAATAAGCGGCGAAAACAAGTTTTTCCAAATGAGAGAAAGAAACGCCGAAAGAAAAGATTCCAAAATAGATCAAAAGTTATGGTCCAATAGAGAACCTTCTCAGCGCCCAGAAAAGTTTGAATTTGTCGAAGTACAATGTATAGATTGTCAGTTATGGTTTGACGCACACCCAAATCTAATATTTATTGATCCAGATACCAAACAACCATATTTTCGGTGTAATGATTGCTCACAAAACCCCAGAGGCTAGGGAGAGAAAATCACATGGGAATTTTAAGCGATCCAGCAGCAGAAAGAGCTGTTCTTGCTGGTGTGTGCGAATATGGATCAGAAATGTATCTGGATATATGCGACATAGTAAAGGTTAATACATTTCATGTCAAATCTAATCAGTGTATATGGAAATGCCTAGAACATATTTGCCAAAACTCTGATTCCGCACAAATTGACCTACCATCCATACTTTCTTCTGCCCAAGAGCTTGGTTTAACCCATATAGTAGAACGAACAGAAGAAGCAAAACATCTAAATGGCATACTACAATTACACGTAAATAAATCTAATGTAAGACGGTTCGCCGCCAAAATACGTAAACTTGAAGTCGCTAGATTACTTCATAAACAAGGCCAAGTACTTCAAGACCGTATGGTAGAAATAAAGGGCGATGAAAGTATAAGCCAGCTATTAGGTATAGCGGAAGAAGTAATATTTGATTTCACCAGTCTTATGGATGATCCAGACTCGGCGCCATCAAAGTTAGGATCGAATTTATATGAATATTTGAAATACTTAGAAGAAGACCCAGTAGAACAAATGGGAATATCTACTGGATTTCCTAATTGGGATAGGGCAATCGGTGGAGGTTTACGAGATGGGACATTAAATGTAATAGGTGCTAGGCCAAAAGTGGGCAAAACGGTGTTGTCAGATAATATAGGTCTATACATAGCGAAAACACATAATATACCAATACTAAACTTAGATACTGAAATGTTAAAGGAGGACCATCAACATAGGAGTTTGGCTAGTTTATCAGGCGTTACAATAAATGATATTGAAACTGGAAAGTTTTCACTCGATCAAACTAAACGCAAAAAGATTTATGATTCCGCCAAAATTATAGAAGATATACCATACTATCATAAATCAATAGCTGGAGTTTCTTTTGAAGATCAACTATCTATTATGCGGCGATGGGTCCAAAAAGAAGTTGGCCTAAATGCAGATGGGACCGCCAAAAAGTGCGTAATAATATATGACTATCTAAAACTTATGGATTCTAAGGGTATTAGTGACGCCCTAAGAGAATTTCAAATGCTAGGGTTTATGATGACGGCACTACACAACTTCGCCGTTAGATACAAAATACCATTTCTGATTTTTATGCAGCTCAACAGAGATGGAATTGATAGGGAGAATACTGATGTAGCATCTGGGTCAGACCGAATTATTTGGCTATGCTCAAACTTCACAATATTTAAGCGTAAATCAGAAGAGGAAGTCGCCGAAGATGGACCGCTAGCTGGCAACAGAAAATTAGTTCTTTTGGTGTCTAGGCACGGCCACGAAATACCGTTCGGAGATTATATTAACTGTCATTTTGATGGTAAAACCGCAAGTATCAAAGAAGGTTCTTGGAAAAGTCAATTAGATAACCAACTAGATGGATTTGTGAACTATCAAGATGACGACGAAATACCGATTGACTAATAGTAAAATCAACGAACTCGAAAGATTGGCGTCCGAACGTCTCGCAGAATTGTTTTCGGTTCTTGGTATAAATTTGAGGCAGGGAAAAAAGTATTATGTGGGCTCATGTCCAATTCATTGTGGGGATAATGACAGCGCATTTGTACTATATCATAGTGGACATTCAATAGTTGGAAACTGGAAATGTTTTACACATAACTGTCAAGAAACGTTCAAGTCTACACTACTTGGGTTTATACGGGGAGTTTTGTCGAGAACAAGATATGGGTGGGTTGAACCAGGCGACGAAATATGTCCGTTCGAGGAGGCTCTATCATTTTTATCTGAATTTTGCAACAAAGATTTAGATTCAATAATTGTAGACTATGAGGACATAGACAAGAAGCGCTTTATATCGCAAATACACAAAATTTATTATAGAGAGGAAAACGGTAATTCGCCCCTAAACATAGAGCGAAAAATACTTCGCAAATCCCTCATATATCCGTGTGAATATTTTTTACATAGAGACTTTTCTTCTGCTATACTGGATAGATATGACGTTGGATTTTGCAATCAACCTGGAAAACAAATGTATAAGAGGGCCGTTGTACCAGTCTACGATATAAACCACAAATATATAATAGGATGTTGCGGGAGATCAATATTTGATAAGTGTGCTATTTGTGAAATGTATCATGATCCAACACATAAATGTCCAAGCAAAGAAGATAAATGGATATATAGAAAATGGAAGAATAACAAAGGGTTTCCTGGTGATAATGTCCTATATAATTACTGGTTCTCAAAAGAACACATAAGAAAAGAAAAAATAATAGCGATTTGTGAGGGGCCTGGAGATATATGGAGGCTAGAAGAAGCTCAAATAAAAATTGGCGTGGCAACTCTAGGCGCCCACTTAACGGATAGTCAGCGCTCCATCATTGACAAATCTGGAGCGATGGCGATAATAATACTGACCGACCCAGATCACGCTGGAAATCTAATAAGTAAAGTTATAACAGACGAAATGGGAAGTCTATATTCTATTTATAGGCCAATATTGGTTTCAGACATCGGTAGTATGACAGTTGAAGCAATACAAAGACTACTTGTACCACTTATACGCCAAATTAAACAGGAGTTATACTTAGATGACTAAAATATTAGGACTATCAGGCAAAAAGCAATCTGGGAAAAACACGGCATTTAATCTGCTACTTGGCATAGAAATGTTGAAGTTGGCAATCGTAAGAGAAAAAATAGAGATTACAGATAATGGAAAGTTATGGATTAGTGATATATTTGGTGATGTCGAATACCAAGGCATTTTCGATGCAGACCGTGATAACCCTACTATGAGGGCGTTTTTGGGAGAATATATTCATCCATTTATAAAGAACTATAGCTTCGCCGATGCTCTAAAGCGAGATATATGTATTAATATACTAGGGCTCTCGTATGATATGTGTTATGGTTCCGATGAAGACAAAAACCTTCCAACGCACCTAAAATGGGAGGATATGCCTGGAGTCGTAACAAGGACAGAAGTACAAAAAAATAATTGGGATACTTTACAACTTGGCTGGCTTACCGTTGTATATCACGAGCCAGGATATATGACGGCTAGAGACGTAATGCAGTTCTTAGGGACTCAAATATTCAGAAAAATGTACGATGACGTGTGGGCTAAGTCGTGCATAAACAAAATCAACAGAGATCAGCCTGACTTGGCAGTTATAACAGATTGTAGATTCCCTAATGAAGTTGAAGCTATCAAACAGGCTGGTGGAAAAATTATACGTTTTACTAGAGGTTCTAATACAGATGAACACGAAAGCGAAAAAGTTTTAGATAAAGATAGATATGATTGGGATAACTTCGATGCGGTGTTGGACAATGCTAATATGACAATAGGAGAACAAAACCAGGCCATTCTAAATTTATTATATAAGTGGGGATGGATGGATGAAGTATCAGATGATAATTTTAATAATGAGGAGGCGACATCACCTAGATGATAATTACATATTTACGTAGCAGTTCATATACTGCCCATGAAATGTGTCCTATGCGATACTTTATTGAATACAATTTGGGGTGGAGAGGTCCAAGTAATAAAAAGGCCGAAAAGGGCACAATAGTACATAAAGTAATGGAGATATTGGGTAACATCAAACTAACTATACAAGAAGGCAAAAGAAAAACATTTGATGATGACGTTGTTGGTAGAGTACATACAACCAAATTTAAGCTCGACCATATAATAGAAAAAGTTTATAAGTACTATAGTAGTAGATCAGAAAATATATGGGATGAAGCTGACTTTCGAGAGTGCGTTAATTGGACACATAAATCCCTATCATATAATAATGGTGAGTTCAACCCGCTTAATATGGATATGGTATCAGCAGAACAAGCGTTTGATATCACGATTAATAAGCCGTGGGCGATGTATGAATACGATATGCCAGATGGAACCACGCTCAGCGGCCTTCTTGCCATAAAGGGAACAATTGACCAAGTATCCAAAATAGATAATGAAACATATATGATTTTGGACTTTAAGACTGGAAGACGATGGAATTGGGCGAAAGATCACGAAAAAACATATGAACACCTAAATAATGATTCCCAACTATTAATGTATTATTATGCAGCACGCCATATATATCCAGACATACCACATATAATGATTACTATTTATTTTATTAATGATGGTGGGCCGTTCTCGATATGCTTTTCAGATGAGGATATACCTAGAATCGAAAGAATGTTGCAGAAAAAGTTTGAGGATATAAAACACACCGAAATACCACGGCGTAATAGATCGTGGAAATGTACTAAGTTTTGCCATTTTGGGAAAAATACATTTAGTGGCACTAATATACCTGTTATACATGAAAGACGTGATAACCAAGTTTGTGCTATGGGAGAACCTATGACAATGTGTGAACAGACGGCATACTGTTTAGAACATAGACCTATAAATACAGTAATAAAAAATATGTCAGCACCAAATCATAATATAGATTTTTATAAGGCGCCTGGAAGTACTGATTAAGCATCATGATAGTAGAAATAAAGGGAGACTACTGGGAGGAAGCTATGGGCGATAGCCCTACATACGACGCCCTAGTTTGCACCACAAACAAGATTGTCAAAAAGAATGGTTGTTTAGTTATGGGCGCTGGAATAGCTCGTCAGTTTAGGGATACATTTATCGGCATAGACAAAGAGTGGGGATCAAGGCTAAACGACAACCGCCATATAAATGGGTTTATGGTAACAACAAAGCATATATCTTTTGGCGGACTGAGAACAATAAGCTTAGTATCATTTCCCACAAAATATCACTGGAAAGACAAGTCATCAATACATCTTATTAGGTCTTCATTTCTTACATTACTGGACACAATTAGAATAATGGGATGGGAGAATATTCTAATGACGCCACCTGGGTGTGGACTTGGTGGACTAGAATGGCCAAAGGTTAAAAGTCAACTGGAACAACAACTTCATAATAAAAGCATTTTGTCGCGCTTTAGATTGGCGGTGATATCAAAATGAATACATATTTCCCATTGCATGTTCATAGCCACTATAGTTTACTTGATGGAGTAAGTTCGCCCGAACAGATTGCAAAACGTTGTGTCTCAGCTAATCTACCAGGATCGGCTCTAACCGACCACGGAAATATTAGTGGGCATATCAGCTTTCTCAAGAAAATGAATAAAGCAGGAAAGAAGCCTATACTTGGGTGCGAGTTCTACGTAAGCGAAAAGTCCGCCACCATAAAAGATACATCC
>Ga0256839_1001358_pt1 | contig 29806 bp, 26 predicted proteins | sample 354166metaG_FD_185968 | JGI IMG/M metagenome (GOLD analysis project Ga0256839, IMG submission 185968) | Hydrothermal vent microbial communities from Mid Atlantic Ridge, Atlantic Ocean - 354-166 | ecosystem: Environmental > Aquatic > Marine > Hydrothermal vents | place: Atlantic Ocean: Mid... | reverse complement strand
CGAATCACCCGAGTCGTCATTCATCCATCAGAGGCCTGCTCCGCTACGCTCCGCAGCCCTCTGATGGGACAAAGGAACGCCACTGCCCTAACATAGGGAGTGGTACAGAATATGGGGGCAGGTCACCCTACCTTAATGTTTCTTCTTATTTCCAGCCTTTTATTCTTGTGTCTTTGGCTTGCCCACTGGATAATATCCATAAAAACCCCTCAGTTAATAATTAAAAAAGACAAAGCAATCAGCTTTGCCTCCATTACGGCCATGACACATCTGCCCTTCCCGCTCGGCAATGCCCCGAGTGCGGACATAGCCGAACATACAATTTTTAATCAATACTACTCGGCCCATCCACTGGTATAATGAGTCGTGTTGGAGGATCACACTCTGCTTCAGTGCAAGTGTCATAATCATCATCAGGCTCATTCCCACCGCCTGAAATAAGACAGTTGTGATGATCTTCTCTCCATTTATCCCAAGCACACACGCCGCACACATTCTGACACGGTACATTATCGTAATTATTCGTGCAAGCAGCGTACGCATCAAGAAATTTGGTACGCGCATCATTGTAGCACGCTATTTGCGACCCAATAATTTTTACCGCACCCCCTAGTAGTGCGAGAATGACGAGAGGATTTTCTTGATTGCCTGCGACAATTTGATACTCTACACCACCTGCATGAGTAATTGTCCCCGCCAAATTTATATTCAGAGTGTCGTAATCCATTTCTCGTTCGAAAACATAAGGGTCTCGACCAAGAACACTGACGCTATGAACTATATTTGCCTTGTCCTTGTAGAACTTCCATTCGGAGATGATTGTGTCGCTTGAGTCTGCCTCATCAAGATATATCGTAAACGAGTCTGGGTCTGTATTTTTCACATAAAACCCATATCAACGACCAATCTCCCGCCAGCGATGTAATGATTATCTCTGTATAATCATGATTGATAACAATATCCGCCGTACTCGTCTCCATCAGCTCCATACCTTGAAACTCAACATCCGGCTGCAAAACACCAAATTTCGCGGCTGCAGGAGATGCTGCAGGAAGTGCCACACAAAAACATGCCAACGATAAACATAACTATTCCTTTTCTGTAAAAGTCTACGAGCGAGAAAAGCCCTACTCGCAGACTATCTCGCCAAGCCCCGATAAACAAGGCGTCCGATAAACAAGGCGATGATATTGAAATTCACTTAAAATTTAGTCGTGCCACCATTCGCCGTGCCGATTGTGATGCGGGCGATGGTGAGGCCTGTAGTAGTGCGGGCGAGGAGCCGGGTAGCGATATTCGGTCTGGTACACCGTTCGGGTATTCGTACGATACCCAGACCCTCCATACTGTGCATTCTGACGGTTCCGTTGGTTCTGATCGCCAAGGATTGCGCCACCAGCCCCGCCGATGATTGTGCCCAGGACCGCCCCTTCGCCGGCGTTGCCATCAAGCGAGCCAATCGCCAGTCCCGTCACCGCACCCAAGGCAGCCCCCGTAAAAAGCCCCTCGCCCGCGTTGTTGCACCCGCTGAGCGTTCCCGCAGCGACAATCACGCCCGAAAGCGCAATCGCTTTGATGCTGAATCTGGAACGGAATGCTGATCGTTGCGTATGGTTTGCGAACATGGTAGATCTCCCTTTGCGTGCGAACCGATATCGTCCGAGAAACAATCCGGCCGCATATACTGGTATACAACCTGAAGAGCCCCTTGGCTGACAGAAAATCATCAATCCGCCCCAAAATATCATGCAAAGCCTGCCAATGCCTCTTTTTTCTTCCATCCAGTACCTCATTCTCAGCGTGATTTTCGCTGTCCTTGCCCATCCCCAAGGTACCCTCGCCGGGCCCATCCGACCGGCCGGGGACCGGCTCGATGCAATCGTCAGCTATCCGCTGGTTATCCCGATCCTCGCAGATGATGAACGCCATCTGCGCACGGGGGTCGTGACCAAACTCGATGATGGACGCATACTCCATTCGCAGGCATACTGGATCGGGGCCTCTCCCGCCCATTCATTCTCAGAATGGACCACCTCTCGGGGAATCTGGACAGCCAACACCTATGACACCATCGCCCAAATCCCACACAATCGACGCCCGGTCGGTTCGTGGTTCATCCATATCCCGCTGCCGATCGACGCGGTAGGACAGGGTCTGTGGATCGCAGGCGAGCGCTACGAACTCAACTGGCTCCCCGATCCAGAACGAGCCTCCCTCGAAGCCAATACCCAAATTCCCGAGCACTCCCTCGCATCATTTTGGTCGATGCGCCTTTCCTCCCAAGCCCTTGCTGATCCCGCGATTCAAACCGTGATCGATCAGTATCGACATGATCCATTCAAGCACTGGCGTGCCCGCCTGCTCACCGATGGGCTCGATCCCCATCGTCCCCGTCAAGGGGCTGGTCACTCCCTTGATGCCCTCGAGCTCGAACTGGCGATGGACACCCCCGGTGCCGACATCCTGCGCGAGCTCGCCCACCAACACGAAGCCCGATGGCAAATCATCCTCGGACGCATCTGGCTCATCGACCCCGCCATCGCCCATCGGCTCAAAACACAACTCCTCCGCACCGCTCAGTTCGGTGATCGAATCCTCCCAATCTGGACAAATGACACCTCCGACCTCTCTCGACTTGCCCACGACCTCCTCTCGCCGTTCGTCGATGACCAAACCCGCGTGCTGCGTGCCAAAGCATGGCTTGAGAATCAACCCCGCACCCTGGCCTGGGTCACTGATGACCAAGGACAGATCGAAGCGGACACCAACGGGTTGCTCCCCACCATCACTGTGCTTTCGCTGCCTCCATCGCTGGGCGCCTCACTCTTTCGCATTGACACCCCGATCACCGTCGGTTCGTCTTCTCCCGAACTGACCACTGTCGCACCCAATGTGGCCACCCCGATCGTTGTCCCGATTGATCCGATCACACTGACCCCAGGCACACCTGCACTCGAAACCCAGCAGGTCTCTATCCACACGGGTAGATGGACCATTGTCCGCGAAATCATCGCCTCTCTGACACCCGCTCGTGCTCCCTATGTCCGCATCGGCCCGCTGCTCAATGACTGGACCATGGAGGCGCTCTTTACCCACCGCCCCTTGGCAGGTGCATCGCCCCACCCAACACGATCGGCCATCGGTATCCTCCGCCGAACCGATATCCCCACGCACACCAGCTTTCAAACCGGCTGGCAACTCTACTTCGAGCTCGGATCATCCAATCCTCAAAGCCCCAACGAATCACTCACCCTCTGGATCGGTCCATATACGAACCCCTTTGCCGTCTGGGCCATCACCCCAAATGGACAAACCATCTTCAAATCAGGGAGCCGCCCAAATATCGGCATCCCGCATGTCCAAACCCGCATCCTTGATGATCGGTGGGTCGCGATGATCGACCTGCCTCAAGGGGCATTCGATGACCACGATATCCTTCAGCTCGGCATCGAACGAACCGACGCCAACAGCACCCGCACGGCTTGGCCAAGACGCATGATCCCCGGACAGCTCGAACCGGGGCGCCTGTCGATTGAAATCAACAACTTCGATCAACTCGCTGCCGACTAAATCTTTACCCGCCGGGCATACTCGAACCATTCCAGCGCAATGAGCATGATCGCTGCGAGTGTGAACCATCGCCAAAGATCGCGTTGGGAATGCCCATCGAATCGCCCTGCCTGAACTTCACCCGAGCCGATGATCACACCTGTGCGCACAGCCAAGGCGCTCTCATGAGCATCGAGTAAACTTACCCCAATCGAACGCCCCGCAAATTCAACAACGCCGATACGGGCAATGGGGCCGATGGATTCAGTATCGTTTGTCATGACTTCTCTGGTGGTATAGACCTCACCGAGCCCACTGGCTCCGGGGAGAAGTTGCTCGATCGCATTGATAAGAAAAATCGGAAACCCGACCTGCACCGCCCAGTTTGAATCATGTAATGCAAAGGCGATGCGCACATGGCGATGTGTACCGATTACCGCTTCGATGATCGCCGCTCCATCTCGATCCCGCGCCAAAACCCGCACACCAGGGCCATCGGGCAGCATCACCGATCGTTGATACGACACCGACCCGACCCCCGCATCTCGCATCATCGGATCAGCACGGTCCCACGAGATCAATCGAGACCGCCTGCCCAATGCGTCGAGCGCATCCGACTGGTCCTGACCGGGCAGCAAACTCGCAAACCCGATCGTGGGCACCGTAGGTAAGACAGGAGGTGAAACCCGGTCATATACCACCAGATCAACATCGCCGATTGGTTCGTCTTCGCTGAGCACCTGCACACTTGTCCGTGCAACTGCTTCGAGCATATCGACCAATGTCGGATCGGCATTGGCATCGGGCGCGATCACCGTGATCCGAACAGGTTGGGGATCGGGCACACGCACCCACGCACGATTGTCCGCATCGAGCGCATCGTCAACATCGAGCTCGACACGGAGCAAAGCCGATTGCATCAATCGGAGTTCGAAGCTCTCGCTCAGCGAATCTTCATCATCTTCAAACGCCACCGCCCGAATGGTGATCGGTGTTTCTCCATCGAACACCCGAAGCACCCCCGCGATGGGACCCGATTCATTGCGCTCAACCCGCACAAAGACTCGGCACATAATTGGGGCGCTGCGATCGCGCGACGCGCCGATCGCCACGATTCCAGCATTGCCCAGATTGCTCAAATGACCACGCTCGACATCATCACGGTAAGGCGAAACAACCACCCCGCGCCCGCCTCGCATCGGAATCGTCTGCTCTGAAATTGATCCACCATCGGAGAAGACCCAGACCAACGCCTCGGGCTCAATGTGCTCTTCGTCGTCAACTTGGACCGACTCGATCAGCGACTCGATCAACCCCATCGCCTGAACAATCTCCCCGGGTTGATCCGTCGGCTCAATCGCCTTAATCGCCCCGATCAAACGCCCGCGCTCCTTTGAATCGCCCAACACAACCGTGGACTCGAGTCCGCTGATCAACACCGTCACCACTGGCGAGCGCCCCGAGTCATACAAACGATGCACCTGCTCAACCGCTTGGGCTTTGGCCCGTTCCAATCCGCTTTGTCCATCGCCCCGTGTGTCAACTTGGGCATTCATCGACGCCGTGGTGTCGATCACCAGATACACCTGCTGGCCATCGCCGATCGCGTCATCGAGCACCGGGCGGGCCAACGCCATCGATAAAAGGATCACAATCAACAAATGCACCCAAAGCAAAGCCGTCGGCGAAAGCCGTTGCCAAGGAATGTTGCCCTCCATGTCTTTGATGGCCTGCGACCAGAGCAGCGTGCTCGACACCGCGATCGGGCGTCGGCGGAGCTTCAACATATACAACACCACAACCGAAACGATCCCGATCGACCCGGCGATCAACCCCGCAATGGGCGAGAGAAAAATCAATCACCCCACCCTGGCACAGGCTCGGGCAACTCGCCCTCGTTGCGCTCGTCGTACTGAATCACCCGGCTTGGACGAAACCCGATCCCGTACAGATAAGTCTCACGCGACACATCCCGGCACGCATCGGGCTTGATCGCTCCCGATATCCGAAAACAATGCTTCATCCGTTTGATCAGATGCGGAAAGGTCTCGCCTTCGAGAACCTTCATCGTGCAAGTGCCTCGGGGCTTGAGCAAATCCGGCAGCGCGTTGATGATCTCTTGGCAGAGTCGTTCCGAAAAAAAATGATCCCCATGCCCGGTGGTCGAAGGGGCCATATCGGAGATCACCACATCGAACAACTCATCGCCACCCCCAAGCAAATCAGAAGCACTCACCTTGGTAAAATCGCCCTCGATCAAATGAACATTGGGCCCATACTCGGTCGTCACACGCTGAAGGTCAATCCCGACGACCAGCCCGTCCTCGCCGACGATTTTTTCCGCGACTTGAAGCCATGATCCGGGGGCACATCCAAGATCAAGCACCCGATCACTCTTGCGGATGAGCTTTCGGCGTTTATTAATCTCGAGAAGTTTGTACGCCGATCGCGCAACATAGCCTTCGCGCTTGGCCTGTCGGAAGTATCGGTCTTGGAGTTCTCGTTTTTGTGCCATGATCGAATATTCCTGGTAGAACGGGCTTCCAGCCCGTTTCTTTTTTTAGCACCAAACAACACAAAGAGAAGCAACGGGCTGGAAGCCCGTTCTACCGAAGAGATACTAATGCGGCACTTCTTTGACCGCATTGCGATTCCACGAAGGCACGCGGAAGACAATCGGGCCATCGCCCGTAATATCACACTGACAGGCCAAGCGTGAATTCATCTGGAGTCCGGGTGCTTCTTCGACGCGATCCTCTTCCTCTTCTTCCGCCTCACTGATTGAATCCATGCCGTCTTCGACATAGATGTGGCAGGTTGAGCAGGCGCAGACGCCGCCACAGGAGTGTTCGATGTTGATCCCATGATCCAACGCCACTTCGAGCAGGTGCTCGCCTTTGGCTGCCATGATCTCGTGAATGGCGGTGTCTGAGCCGTCCTCGTTGAGTTCTTCGGGATTTTCGAGGATGATTTTGACGGGAACGGTCGCCGGGCCGTGTTCGTGATCTGATTGTCGCATATGCATAGGGGTCAGCTCCTGGGGTTTTTGTATATATCCTGCAAAAGCCCTGTGATATCCATTCTAGGAACCCAAAACACCGGATACGATACTCCGATACCCAGATCATGAAGACCCACGCACAAACATCTCGATCCGTCATCCGCCTTTCGGTCGTGGCCCCGGCCCATAATGAGGAGGAAAACATCGACGAACTCGTCAAACAGGTCGGCGATGCCCTCTCGGAACTCGACTTTGAGTTTGAGTTTGTGATCGTCGATGATGGATCCACCGACGCGACCAAAGCCAAAGTCCTCGCCCACCAAACCCACCGCCCTTGGGTCCGGTGCATCTCGATGATCAACACCCCCCCAAACGCAGGCAACGGGCAGTCTGCTGCCTTTTACGCCGGGTTCCGCGCCGCCCAAGGCGAGTTAATTGCCCTCCTCGATGCCGACCTCCAAAACGACCCCGCCGACATCCCCGCGATGCTCACCCTCCTCGAAGAATCCGACGCCGACTTCGTTCAAGGCGATCGCTCCGCTGCCCGCGCCCAAGGCGATGCCAAAATCCGCCAGCTCGGATCATGGGTCGGACGCAAGTTCAGATTGTGGGTACTCGGCGACACCATCCGCGATACCGGATGCTCGCTTCGTGTAATGAAACGCGAAATCGCCCTCCAGCTCCCCCTTGAGTTCAAAGGAATGCACCGGTTCATCCCCGCAACCGCCCGCCATCTGGGCTATACCGTCATCGAGATGCCCGTTTCGCATCGACATCGCCACGCCGGGACTCCCAAGTATGGCATGGGCATCACCAAACGGGCGATCCCAGGCTTGATTGACCTCTTCGCGGTACGCTATATGCGCAACCGACGCAGACCCATCACTTCAATCGAAGCGATCAACCACGCCCCTACCGACCCCACCAAACCCGCCCGAGAGGAAGCCATCGCCAAATGAAGCCGGGCCCAATCATCGCGATGATCGCTCTGGTGTTTCTGGGCATGTGGCTCGTCCTCCAGCCTGCCCTTTCGCGTTCAGAATCCGACCTCAAGGTCTCCGTTGGCGCCATCGAAATCATGCTCGAACGCACCCAGACCGACGACGGGCAACTCCACTATCAAGTCGTCGGCCCGGCGAACCTCCGATCCGAACAACTCCTCGACCCAATCGAACTCGACGCCTTCATTGCCGAGCAGGTCGAACACTGGAACCAACGCCCCGCCCTCGAACGCCACCTCTTAGGGTTTTTCAACATCACCACTTGGGGCACCTTCGGATGGGTGATGATCGGGCTCGTTGGACAAGGCGCATTCTTTGGACGGATGTTTGTCCAATGGATTATCTCCGAACGCTCGCGCATCTCGACTGTTCCCGAAATCTTCTGGTGGTTCAGTTTCATCGGTGGCTTGTGCCTCTTTACCTACTTCGTCTGGCGCGTCGATATCGTCGGGGTGCTCGGGCAGTCCACCGGAATCGTCATCTACGCCCGCAACCTTCGGCTGATCCACAAAGAAAAAAAACGCTGCGCCTGTGATGCTCAATCAGCAATTGAAAATGAATCCGCACCGGCGGTCACCTAACTTGCAAAAGACTTGTAAAAAGGGAATCCATCATGCAACTCTGGATCGACGATACCCAACTCGAAACCGATGACAGCCTCGAAGCAGCCTTTGAGATCGCACGCAAACATGCAGAAGAACTCGGTCGGCTCATCATCGACATCCAAGCCGATGGCCAACCCATCGACGACACACTCCTCGATGCACCACCGACCGATGCTGCCGGGATCACCGAACTACGACTCACCACCACCGACCCCAGCACCTTCTTGATCGAAACCATCCACAGCGCCAAAGAAGCCCTCGAACTCACCCGCGAAGACCAGGCTACTGCTGCCGAGCAAATCCGCATGGGTGAACTCGAGCCTGCGATCGAATCACTCAAAGCTGTACTCGAAGGATGGCACGCGGTACGCGATGTGGTCGGACAAGCTGGAGCCCTGGCCGAGCTCGACATCGACGCACTCGAAATCACCGACGCCAAAGGACAAACAACCACCGGCGCACAGTGTGTCGAGGCGCTCTCCAAAACCCTCGCCGAGGTGCGAAGCTGCTTGAAAAAATCCGACTGGGCATCGCTTGGCGACGCCATCGAATACGATCTCGAAGACCAGGCCAATCTCTGGAATGCCCTGCTCGACACCATGATCGCGGTTATTTCTACAAAGGGCTGATCCCTGAGCATGCACCTTCCCAACCCGGTCGATGAAATGATGGAAGCAATAAGCGTTGCTCTTGCGCGTGGGTTGCATCTCGATGCGGCCATATCCTGCCGAAGGGCGCTCATGTTTGCCCGCAATACCAATGACTTCGCATCCATGGCCCGCATCTGCCTACCGATGCTCGAAGCCCAGCGAGGCATTCGACTCGCCGCACTCGAAACCAAGACCATCATCACCGCCGGCGATTCGACCGATATTCCTACCGATCCGAAATCGTGCTGTTATCTCTTTGCCCCCAACTTCGTCGGGGTCGATGCGCGAAGATTCCGGGCAGCCGCCAATGATGCAGGAATCGGTGCCTTTGTCCTCACCCGAGAACCAACAACTTCCAAAGGGCGCTGGCCGATCGTAGGCGTCGCCGATCGCGTCGTCCGCGTACAAGTCAACCCACCCGAAGAACACCACCCCACCACCGAGTGGTTCGCCGGTGCTGCTGAAGCCCTAGGCGACCAAGCCATCATCGACGCGAAAAAGGCTTCCGACCCTGATGATCCCAAGCAATGGATCGTCGACGACTTCCTCGATCGTCTCGATGCGTGCCCTGAGCACGAAAAATTTATCAAAGCCCTCGCCGATGCATGCCAAAGGGCGATCAATGCTCCACCAACTGCGCGCAAACGCCGACGCGGAATCATCGACGATCCATATTCGTTTTAAATATCTCTTCAACGAGCCATGCATCCTCCATCACGGGGCAGCGTCTCGACGATGTTGCGGATAATCGAATCCGCATCCACCTGCTCGGCGCTGGCTTCAAAGTTGAGCAACACACGGTGCCTCAATGCAGGCAAGGCAATTTGTTGGATGTCTTCGATCGCCGCCGCGGCGCGTCCATCGAGCAATGCCAAGCACTTGCCCGCGAGCATCAATGCCTGAGCAGCGCGAGGCGAGGCACCGAGCCCCACAAACTGATTGACCATCGGTGTCGCAAAAACGCCATCAGACAACACCCCCTTAGGATGCGTCGCCAGCACACATCGGATCGCATAATCCCGCACATGCTCGGCAACGGGCACCTGGCGCACAAGCTGTTGATGGGTAATTAACCGATCGGCGTCAAGCACCGGATCGATCTGGGCTTGCACCGCTCCGGTCGTCCGGATCACGATCTCGGCAAGTTCATCGCGCGTGCCATACCCAACTTGCAACTTGAAAAAGAACCGATCCAACTGGGCTTCAGGAAGCGGATAGGTCCCCTCCTGCTCGACCGGGTTCTGCGTCGCCAGTACAAAGAACGGTAACGGCAACCGGTGCGTCGTCGTCCCCACCGTTACCGAATGCTCCTGCATCGCTTCGAGCAAGGCCGACTGGGTCTTGGGTGTGGCGCGGTTAATCTCGTCAGCAAGGAGAATCTGCGAAAACACGGGACCAGGCTGAAACCGAAATGCCCGTTTCATCCGCCCGTGCTCGTCTTCGGATTCATCAACGACCGTCGTGCCCGTGATGTCGGCGGGCATCAGATCGGGCGTGAACTGTATCCGTCCGAACTTCAAATCCACCGCCTGGGCAATGCTGCGTACCAGCAGCGTCTTGCCAATCCCGGGCACACCTTCGAGCAAGGCATGCCCGCCGACAAAGAGACAGATCAGCGTTTGCTCGATCGCTTCACGCTGCCCCACAACCACCTTGGCGACCTGCGTCCGCACCGCCTCGAAATCTTCACAAAACTGCCCGGCTGCTTGGGCAACCTCATCAGCATTCATCGGCACAACTTGGTTCGATTCACTCATGCAGGCATGATAGTGGAAACCACACGAAAAAACCGATCTGAACGGTTTCAGATCGGCTCAATCGTTTGTTTGACATTCTTCTTGAAAGACCTTCTTCTTGAAAAGAAAGGCCGCGGTGGGATTCGAACCCACGGTTGGCTTTCGCACAACGGATTTGCAATCCGTCCCCTTAGACCACTCGGGCACACGGCCGACACTCGCATAAAAACATACGAAATCGCAGAGGCACAGTACAAACCGAGCCTGCAAAGGTCAACAAACCATCCTCATTTCCGACCCCAAAACCGCACTTCTCTGCGTTGATCATCGAAACACGATACCATAGCCTTGGATTTAGCCGATACACCCCTATGGACACGCACCCCATGAATGCCCTGATCTGCCCCCTGGCCATCGCAGTCCTCTTACTCCCGAGCCCACCTGTTCGTGCCCAAAGCACACCCGACAACCAGTGGGCCCAATCCCCAGGCAGCCCCCAACAAGTCGAAGAGGCCCTGGCGATCCTCCCACGCGTGGGCACCGACCAAACCCCCGTGATGCCCACACGCCCCAAGGTTTCCATCGCCCTCCAACCCGGACTCACCGAAGGGCACGACTGGCTCGCTGATCTGCACGAAACCCTCAACGAGCCCACCGAACCTTCAACCCTTGCTGAAGGGGCTTTCGTGCTCCATCGCAAAGGCACACTCCTCCCAGGACCCGGCGGACTGATGATCTTTGTCCCCGACAAGGCCACCCGACTCCCCGGCGAAGGCCCGGTCTTGCTCATGCCCTGCCAAACACTCGAAGAGCTCGAAAATCAATGGACCGGGCAACCCGTCGAAGTCTCAGGCGAAATCTTCACCTATCACAACCGAAACCTGTTGCTCCTCTCGGCCTACCGACTGGACTCATCACATCACCAACCTGCCCCCTCACCAACCGATCCCGCAACGGAACAATCCCCAACTAATTCGGAACCCGCTTCGATCAAAGACGACCCTGATGTCCGCGACTTGCTCGATGAACTCGAGCTCAAATCCAAATCTGCTGACAATGCAAACAAATCGATCCATCAGGTCCTCGAACCAATCTCAGGACAAACCGTCCATCGCCCGCAGATGACACGAAACACCTCAACCAATGGGCTCGACGAAGGCACCCTGATCCTCCGCAGGCCCGGACGCATGATGCGCAACGCGACAGGCGCATGGGTGATTGTCTTTGACCATGATGATCCAGAAGCACCCGATCGCATTGAGCTGATCGTTGAGCCTTGCACCATGCTCATGCGGATGGAACGCATCGCGATGCAAACCGGCGACGCCGGGAAGCTTCTGATTTCGGGGCGGATCTATACCTACAAAGGCGCTCACTACATCCTCCCCACCCTCATCCAGCGTATTCGCCCACAGGGCATCAACTCGCTGCAATAGTCTTCCCCAACGAACCACGACCGTAAGGGAGTGCTCTTTCTTCTTGCACAAGGGATCGAAAAAACCGCTCCCTCACGGTCGCGGCTCGTTTGAAACTTGACCTATCCTCACATCACACCGTCGAAACACTCCCCTGGACCGGACGATCCTCGATCGCCATCGCAACTGTAGGCCCCGTCACCACCCGCTCGCCTTCCATCGGGCTATAACGCGAGCCGTACAACGGAATCTTGTGGTTGAGTGTCGAACGCCCAAACGCCTTGGCCAAGACGAATCGTGCGACCAAAATCACCACAAGCATCCCCACATTGGCCGCGAACATCGGCACCACGCTTGTGGCGCCAAAGTAGACCATGACTGAAGTGACGACGATCATCAGCATCCCCGCCGGAATCATCGCTTGCCACCCGAGCATCATCACTTGGTCATACCGGATCCGAGGAATCGTCCACCGCACCACAATCGCCAGACACACCAACAGCACCACCTTGAACGCAAAAACCCCAACCTTGACCAAAACCGCAAGCAACCCGGTCGCTTCGGGGCTCGTCAGTCCAACCATCGGCAAGTGGTATCCACCAAGGAACAAAAGCGCGAAAAATGCACAAGCGGTCACGAGGTGGGCGTACTCAGCCATGAAGAACAGGGCGAAGCGCATCGAAGAGTATTCGGTATGAAACCCACCGACGAGCTCTTGCTCGGCTTCAGCGTTATCAAACGGCGCCCGATTCGCCTCAGCCAACCCACAGATGTAAAACAGCAATGCCGGCAAGGGCAGACTCAAGAGCAACCACCCGTGTTGAGCTTGATATTCGACGATCTCGTTGGGGATAAACGATCCGGCAATCAACAACGCACACAAGAGCGTCAATCCCAACGGGATTTCGTAGCTGATCATCTGGGCGGTCGCGCGGAGTCCGCCAAGCATGGAATATTTGTTATTCGATGCCCACCCCCCGAGTGTCACGCCATAGACCCCCAATGAGGCCACCGCGAGCAGATAGATCACCCCAACATGGGCATTGGCACCGGTGACAATCACAGACTGGGCCTGGAGATGCCCAAAGAAGAACTCGGGAATCGAACCCAATATCCCAGGCAGACCAAAAAGCCATTGGAAGAATCCGATGTCGGCTGCTGCGGGGATATCAAACGCCCCACCCCAAGGCATAATCAAGAACCCGATCAAAGCCGGGACAAGCGCCAACACAGGTGCAAGTGCGAAAAGTACACGATCAACATTTTTGGGTGTGAAATCCTCTTTCACAAAGAACTTGATCCCGTCGGCCAAAGGCTGACCCAATGCCAAACACCCCTTGAGGAAACTCAACCAAGGCAATCCGAAATCAAATCCAACCCGGTTGGGACCGATACGATCCTGGATGTATGAACAAATCTTGCGTTCGAGGTAAACGCCATAGGCAACGAGCCCGAGCACCGCATGGACACCGACGATCAGCACGGTTGCGGAGATGATGAACTGCCAATCAATCAGGTCGTGAATATACTCGCTCATAGTGCCTCTATCGTAGCATCCATGCCCAGGCCAAGCCTCGAAGAGACCGATCCGAATGCCTTGGGCATCAAAATCTTTTCGGCCCGATCACGCGCCGATCACCAATCATCCCCGCCAATCCCCAACATCCGCCGATTCAAGCACTTCGACGAGAATCTCGCGATGATTGGCACATCTCGGGCACTTGTGCTGACCGCCAAGCTTGCCCTTGGCATCGAGCCAACGATGAAAAGTACCCATCGGCATGGGGGTCACCGTTGGAAACGCCATCCCGACGCCATCGGATCGCTTGGTCGTATAGTCCACATTCTCCGCCTTGATCGCCTCGTCGAGCGCCTCGCCAAAGCGCCGGAGTTCGTCAGCACTGGGTTTGGTGGCAAACTCCACCGCCACCTCAAGCCCGGCTTGGTTGGTGGTGCTGGGATAGACCGGCGCCGCAGTGAACTCCCCGGTACTCAGCCCCGTCGCCGCGACCGCAGCCGACACGCCATGCTCGATGTGCTCGCCGATGAGATTCTCACCAAAGGCATTGATAAAGTGACGATGCCGACCCACGATCCGCAATCGCGCAGCCCCATCGCCCGCCCGGAACGATCCATCACGCTGCGTCCCATCGGGGATCGAATCGAACTCGACCACATCGCCGATCACATAACGCCACAACCCGGCATTGGTCGTCATCACCACGACATATTTGCGCCCCTTCTCGACCTGCCAGCAGGTGAAGACCTCGGGATCATCATCGTCGATCTGATTCAGAGGCACGAACTCGTAGAAGATGCCGTTGTCGGTCAAAAGCCGCATCGCCGGGTCGTCATCGAGGTCCTGGATCGCAATGAACCCCTCCGATGCCGGGTAGAGCTCCTCTCGGCAGGGGAAATCCAAGTCCGCATCACCCGAAAACGCGGTACACATCCGCGAAACGAACGGCTCATACTTCACCCCGCCATGCACAAACACCTCGAGGTTGGGCCAAACATCCTTGGCGCACTTGGCGTTGTGCCCGCGCTCGTTGGCGAGCTCGATCACACGGTCAATGAGCACCAACGCCCACGAGGGCATGCCTGAGATGAACCGGATATCCTGATCGACCGCCAGCTGGGCCATCGCTTCGATCTTGCTGGGCCAATGATCCATCAACGCCACTTCCGGACCGGGCGAATAAATCATCGACAAAGGCCATTTGATCAAAGGCGTCACCAACCCCGAGAGATCACCCGTCGCGATTCCGTGTTCGTTAAAATCCAGGTCCGTCGAGCCTCCAAGAAACAAGCATCGCCCGCCCATGATCCGTGCCGGGTGTACGCCTCGGTTGAGCATGTGGGCGAAGATATCCAATGACGCAAGATAGTTCGATCGCATCATCGGCTCGGTGACGGGGATGTATTTATCGCCCGCCGTCGTCCCCGAAGTCTGGGCGAAGTGCATCACCCTGCCGGGCCAAAGCACATCGGATAGACCCTTTTCGCGCATGTCGATGATATCATCTTGAAAAGTGTACCAATCCGCAATCGGTAAGGCCCGTCGAAATGCTGCCAACTGATCCGACGCGCCGAGTACCCTTGAAAAATCGGCACGCTTGCCGATGCGTGTGTCTTTGCAGGCTTCGATAAGTTTGCCCAGCTCTTTGAGCTGAATCGCCTGGGTCTTGGTTTTCCAATAGTCAATATTGTTGAGTTTCCGGCGTCGGGCTTCAACACGGGCATGGAGCGCCACACCTACGAGACTCGTCCAGGTGTGCTTGCCGTTGGGTGTCGGTGCATTGGTCCGCATGGAATAACTCGGTGGATTCATAAAGTTTCAGGCACCAAACAGGCCCTCTGCTTCGAGATCATCAAAAAAACCAAGCATCGCGTCGCCGAACTCGATCGGAGATTCAATCATCGGCGCATGCCCGCAGGCATCGAGCCAATGGAGTTTGGCATTGGGCATCAACTCGCGAAACCCCTGCCCAGCGCTGGGAGGCGTCACGATATCTTCCTTGCCCCAGATCAACAGCGTCCGCTGATAGATATCTGCCAAATCATCGGTCATGTTGTCTCGGCGGGCGCTTTTGGAGAGTTTAACCATCGCCCGCGCTCCTCCTCGCTCGTTGAGCAACTCAAAAGCCCGATCAACATCATGTGGATCCATCTTGGATTTGTCATAGAACAACTCACCGATCTTCTCGACCAACCACTCGCGCGTCGGACGCACCGGCGCCCCCTTGACCACCGTCCGCTCGATCAATCCACTCGAACCCGCCAATACCAAGGCATGGACGAGTTCGGGGCGTTCATGGGTCACACGCAAGGCGACATGTCCACCGAAGGAGTTGCCGACCAAAATCGCAGGCTCGCCGACTTCTCGATCGAGGAACTGCATGGTCATCGCCGAGACCGCAGAGAGCGAACAATCCACACCTCGAAGTTCAAGCAAAGGCACTTCGAGGGTAATACAGCGCACACGCGATGCGATACGATCGACAACCTTCCCCCAATGTTCATTGAGTCCCACAAGTCCATGAAGAAACACGATCGGCATCCCCGATCCACACTCGACAACATCCGCCAAGATGCGCTTGCCGCTGAGCCCTGCGAGTTCAACCGTCCGGGTGGTGCGCTCGAACGATGTTGTCTGTGAACTTGCTGTGCTCAACTCACCCATCTCCGCTGTGCCTATTTCGCCCTTGACTCATTTTGTGCTCTATATGGTAGTACCCACTATCCAATGAGGCACCCTTCGAGGGGGATTCCTCTTTTTTCTCTGATCGCCATTAACCATGCCAATGGAGTCAAAACAAGCTTTAGGCTTCTTCAACTCGCCCATCGACAAGCTGAATCACCCGGTCACTCTTGGCTGCGATTCGTTCATCGTGCGTCACCATAACCAAAGTCAGCCCAGCATCTCGGCGATGTTCGATGATGGCGTCAAGAATTGACTCGCCGGTCCTCAAATCCAGATTCCCGGTTGGTTCATCAGCCAATAACAAATTCGGCTCATTAATCAGAGCCCGTGCAATGGCCACCCGTTGGCGCTCGCCGCCCGACAACTCGGCTGGGCGATGCCTCAGTCGATGACTGAGCCCAAACCGATCCAAAAGCCCGGATGCTCGATCAACAATCTCCTTGCAACGGGTGCGATATCCCAATCGCCCATGCTTAATCATCCCCCCCACCGTCACATTCTCAAGCACGCTCAGTTCAGGCAAAAGATGATAAAACTGGAACACAAACCCAACATCATCCGCCCGGTACCGATCAAGCGATCGCTTGCTTTCCCTGGTCAGCTCCCGATTACAGAACCGCATCGATGCAGGCTCATTTGTATGCTTGTCCGGACGATCCAATCCGCCAATCAGATGCAAAAGCGTACTTTTGCCGCTGCCTGATGCCCCCAAAATTGTCACCCACTCCCCTTGAGCAACATCCAAATCCACCCCATGCAACACCGGCACCTTCACCCGCCCGAGATTATAGGTTTTGTGCACATTGCGCACCGACAGGATCGGTTCAGATCGAACCGTTGCCCCCGCCTCACGCTCTTGCACCATTCTTTCCATTGCCTATTGCCTATTGCCCATTACCTTCTTCACTCAAACCTCAATGCTTTGACCGGATCCATCCGTGCGCTATGCACCGCCGGGATCGCTGCCCCGAGCACGCAGGTCAGGATGCCAACGACAAACACGATCACTGCCTTGCTCAAATCGACTTGGCTTGGAATCTCGACAAAGTAGTACTGACGAGGATCCCAGATCACCAACCCAAAGGTTCGGCCCATCCAATCGTGGATGGCATTGATATTGAGCACCACCCAGTATCCGATCACAGTCCCCGTCACTGAACCCACAATCCCGATCGACGCCCCGTACCGGATCCAAAGCCACGCAATCCCCGGCGTCGAGGCCCCCAGCGCACGAAGCACGCCAATGTCTTTCGTTTTCTCAGTCGCCATCGACCAGAAAATCGCCAGCACCAAAAACACGGTCGTGAACGACACAATCCCGAAGATGAACAGGACTAAACCCGTTTCTTTCTTCACCGCACTGATCATCGTGCGGTTGAGATCTTCCCATGTTTTGATCTGATGCTGCATATTGATCGCATCGGGCACCAGTCCCCGATGAGCGTCGGCGAACTCGCTGTAAATCTCCCGCACCCGTGTTCGCACCGCTTCGAGCTCGGCCCCATCGACACCTCGCACCAGCACCGTCGTCACCCGCGCCGGATCGACCCCAACAACCTCTTTCATCTTCGGGCCAATCTCACCGGTGACTGGGTCGACCTGAATCTCAAACGGATTCTCATCATCGCGCACCATCTCAACCTTCGACGCCTCATCGAGCCGAAGCATCCGTTGAATCACATCCAAAGGCACAAAAATCGTCCCTTGGTCCACCTCATATAACCCCGACTGAAACTCGTTGGCGATCGGGATCGTCCGTGTCACGGGATCAATCGGGCGGCCGGAAGAATCGAGCGCCAAAATGGTCAATCCAACGGATCCATCGCGAGGCATGAACACATCGAGCCGCTCGGTTCCCCCATTGGGCAATGCACGATTGGGACTCCACGGGTAATACCCGCCCCACACCCGCCGATCGTTGAGCCCCGTCACCTCAATGCCAAGCACACCAGCCGCTTCGATATGCCCGGTTTTGAGATTTTCCCTCGTCATCGAAAGCCCGTTGGCTTGCATACCCTCGAACATCTGCCGATACTGCGGGTCGAGCCGAATATCCTCACCCTCGTGATCTTTCGAAGTCGGTTCATCAATCGGCTTCCACCACATCGTGTCGGCAAAACCCGTCACATCCGAATAGCTCGATACCTCGACGCCTTTGATCGAGATCAGCTCGATTCGCCCATCGGGCAGCTCGATGAGCCCAAAGGTCTCGATCGTCGGCGACGCCGAGTCGATCAACTCGTCGGCCTCCAAACGCTCGATCAAATCCTCATAATATGCAAAGCCGACATTGGGCCAAACAATCGCGACATCGCCAACGAGCGTTTTTCCCGATGCGATCAGCGTTTTGAGAAATCCGCCCATGACCGACCAGGTAATCAGGATCGTCGCAACCGAGAGCATCACCGCAGCCATGGCCAACATGGGCATGACCTTGCGGGTCAGATATTTTCTGGTAAGCAATGCTTGATACACAGCGTGAGTTTAGCCCTTCGAATGACTCAACAATGCCAGATTGGCACACAAGAACAATCCCCGCCAACTTCTTGCTTCCAAAGCCAACCGCTTACTCCCAAAGATTGTTCGATCGATCCATATCAGGGAGCAACCTCTCCGGGTCAAGTTCAATCGACCGGATCGAGCGTCCACCTGTGTCAATCCCCACCCGCCAGCGCGTGGTCTGGTGCCAAATTTCGACAGGCAAATCAACGATCTCGCTCGATCCATCCGTGTACTCAATCTTCATCCGCACCGGCATGACCATATCGCCAAGATTATCAAGCACCACAATCGCGCCCGACACTCCCCGATCATTCACCATCCGAACCCCTGCGATCGCCTGATCGAGCGCATAAGGCTCGAGGAACCACCCGCGCCAGAACCAGTTCAAATCCATCCCACTGCCGTCTTCCATCGCCCGGAAGAAATCCGCAGGCTGGGGATGTTTGAACGACCAATGACGCATATACCCCGCGAAAGCATCATCGAAGCGATCCGGACCAAGAATATATTCACGCAATAGGTACAACCCGTACCCGGTTTTGCGATACATCAATCGCCCGACCCATCTTGGCCAGGCGCGGTCTGGAGCGGTAACGATCGGCTGGGTGTTGGACGCCCGGCACAACTCGATCGACTGCACCATCGCCCGCGAGACATCCACCTCCTCGCCCTTCCACTTCGCCCTTGAATAGAAATTGATAAAAGTATTGAACCCTTCGTCCTGCCACATATACCGCCGCTCGTCGGTATTGATGACCATCGGGAACCAAGTGTGCCCGACCTCATGATCCGTCACCCCAAACATGCCATCAGGGCTGGTTCGTCCGCCACAAAAAATGATCCCGGGATATTCCATCCCATCTTCTGGCCCGTTGATATTGGACATGACAGGGTAGGGATACGGAAACAGAAACTCGGAATAAAACTCAACCGAGTGTTTGAGCACTCGGCTCGATCCACCATCGGGATGCGTATTGATCCACGCGGTGGCTTCCCTTGGATAAAACGATTGGCAAAGCACCTTGGTCGGCACACGATATACATCAACGATATCGGCCTTGCACGCATCCCAGATGAACGCATCGGATGCTGCCCATGCGAAGGTTCGCGCCTTGTCGATCCGGAACTTCCAAGTGAACTCGCGGGCACCTCCCGGACGGATTGCCTCGGTACCAACCTCCTCAGGTGTAACGATCCACACCGGCTCATCGGATTCCATCGCCTGTGCTAAGCGATCTTGCTGTGTTTGCGTAAGCACCTCCTCGGGATTGAGCAACTCACCCGAACCTGAGACGAAGTATCCACGAGGCACGGTGATCGACACATGGTAGTTCCCGAAATCGGTGTAGAACTCACCGCTGCCCAAGTACGGCAGGGTGTTCCACCCATGCACATCATCGTACTTGGCCACTTGGGGGAACCATTGGGCGATCTCGAATATCTTGCCCTGCTCAACCTCTTCCGAGCCCATCCGGCGCAGGTGAGGCGGGATTTTGAACGAAAAATCCATATCAAACATAAAGATTTCACCGGGCTGAATCCCGATGGGCAGGTCGATGCGTCCGAGGGTGTCATACACCTTCATTTCAAGCGCTTCGCCACCGGCAGCATTGACGGTGCGAACGGATGGGATGGCATATCCGCCATCGAAATCATCTTCGAGCATTCGCATCACCGACCCAGGCGTGCGCGATCTGGTGCCGATCGAATCCGTGTGAAATAAGTTCTGCTCAAGATTCATCCAAAGGTAATCGAGCACATGAGGTGAGTTGTTGTGATACGCCACCGTCATCGTCGCAGTAATCGTCCCGGCTTCTGGGTCTAATCGAGCTTCGATCTGGTAGTCGGTCCGCTGCTGCCAGTAATCTGGCCCCGGGAACCCTGAACCCAGCCGCATCTCCGTAGGCGTTGGCCAATCAATCTGCTTGAATATATTCTGCCCCCCGACTCCGCTTCCACCTTGGCGTCGATAGTCGCTTTCGACTGCCCCAACCGAGCGCGAAGTTCCGATCCCACTGCGAGGATCGGATCGCACTGCCGAATCGTTGGCACACCCACCACCGACCATCATCACGACCATCATCACGACCATCACCGCTGCGATCACCGCGACCATGCGCACACACATCATCAGCAATGAAACTGTTCGCAACGCATCACATCTCATCGGCATGCCTCCAGCCTGTCCTGCCCTCCCCCAAGAGAGGAATTCAACAATCGACCTCAAGCGTAGCCCAAACGAGCGACGAACGAGCGATGATTGCTTTTTTGACGCCCTCCTTTCGCTCTTAGAGCTTGCGATCGAGAAGCCGATACTGTACTGCTTCGCCGATATGCTCAGCTTTGACTGAGTCACTCCCCGAAATGTCCGAAATACTCAGCGCGATCCGTCGAATCTTGTCATACGCTCGTGCGCTAAGCCCCAGTTGCGTCATCGCCTGTTCGAGCATCGTCCTGGCCCCATCGTCAAAATTCATGATGACATCGAGCTCGCACCCCTTCAATCGCGCGTTGGGGATCTCGCCTTGGCGTTTGGTTGATCGTGCCCGTGCCTTGACCACCATCTCGCGCATCGTCGCGGTGTCCGTCCCCGTTGCCTTTTTGCTCAGTTCAACCCAAGGCACTGCGGGCGCTTCGACATGCAAATCAATCCGATCGAGTAAAGGCCCCGACAACCGCGACAAATACCGCTCCATCTCGCGCAATCCGACTTCGCCGGGCGCCACATCGCCTTTTGGCGTCGGGTTCATCGCGGCAACCAACATAAACGAAGCCGGGAACTCGACGGTGCCGTGGGATCGGGCAATGGTGACAACATGATCCTCCATCGGCTGGCGCATGGTCTCTAACACATTGCGAGAGAACTCGGGAAGCTCATCAAGGAACAAAATTCCATGATGGGCCAATGAAATTTCACCGGCTTGGGGAATCGCGCCCCCCCCGACGATCGCGGGGGAACTCGCGGTATGATGAGGCATGCGCACTGGACGGGCTGAAACCAACCCACGCGCCGAATCAAGTAATCCACGCGAGGAATACACCCGTGTCACCTCGATCGCCTGACTCGGGGTCATCGGAGGCATAATCCCCGGCAAGGCCTTGGCCATCATCGTTTTACCCGTGCCGGCGGGACCGAGCATGACGATATTGTGCTGACCCGCTGCAGCGATCATCAAGGCCCGCTTGACCGATTCCTGCCCTTTAATCTCGGCAAAATCGACGGGGGCGCTGGTTTCTTCGAGCATCGCTTCCACATCGGCTGTCGGACAGGGTTCGAGATCAAGTGCCCCATTGATCAGCCCAACCACCTGCGACAAACTCGACACCCCGAAGACCCGTACCCCCTCAACCACCGAGGCCTCGGCAGCGTTTTCGCTCGGCACGACCACCGCATCAAGCCCCATGCTCTTGGCGAGCGAGACCATCGCGATCACGCCTCGGATGGGGCGGATGCGGCCATCAAGCGCCAGTTCGCCCGCAATCAACGCCCTTCGAGGATCAAGACCCACTGATTCGTCCTCAAACGATAAACCACCCCCACCACCCCCACCACTGCCAACCCCAACCGCAGCGACCTGGCGCACCGGATGAATCACGCCATTGGACACCAAGACCCCCACCGCGATGGGCAGGTCATACATCGGCCCCTCTTTGCGGACATCGGCTGGGGCGAGATTAATCAGCGTTCGCCCGGCAGGCATGGGATATCCACTATGACCCATCGCCGATCGAACACGCTCGATGGACTCACGCACCCCTGCATCAGGAAGCCCCACCACGATCTCCTTCTGAAGCTGCGACTCGTCAAGATCAATCTCGATCTCGACAACCTGTGCATCAATCCCCTGTAACAAAAAACTGCGAATCTTAGGTACCATACACCGAAAATAACAACTCCCGAACGGATTGTCAAGTGATTTGTTCGGAAATTGGCCGAAACCCTCTGCCCGCCGCCCTATCCGGCTGCAACACCAAAACTTACGCTGCCGGATTCTTTTGCACAACCTTCTCCATTGTCGGGACATACTGCGCGATCTCTTCAAGCACGGCCTTTCGGCTCTGACTCAATCGAGCAGCATCGAGACGCTCGATCATCGTGTCGATCATCACGGGTTCAATATCAGCGCCATCGTCGAGGGCATAGATTCCGGGATGGGCCGTCCGCTCTAAACCCTCAGCATCATAACTGAGCTGCTCATGCAACTTTTCGCCCGGACGCGAGCCTGTCAGAATTACGGGGACTGATCGAGGCGAACACCTTGAGCCCATTGGCTGACCGATCACGGCTTCATACCCACACGCGCGGATAAACCGACGCGCGAGCCCGAAGATATTGATCGGCTCGCCCATGTCGAGCACGAAGACCTCGCCGGAGGGATTCTCATCCATCCCTGACATCGCCCCGGCCTGGAGCACCAAAGTCGCAGCTTCAGGAATGGTCATAAAATACCGTGTCATCCGCTCGTCCGTCACAGTGACGGGACGACCCGCAGCGATCTGATCGGCCCAGATGGGCAAGACCGAACACGCCGAGCCGAGCACATTGCCGAATCGCACCATGCTCAGTTTCGTTTGGATGCCTTCCATCTTGGCAAGGGATTGCACATACATCTCGGCAAGGCGCTTGGTCGCGCCCATGACATTGACCGGATTCACCGCTTTGTCCGAAGAAATCAGCACGAATCGTTCGACCCCAATCGCGACACTCGCGTCGGCGATGGACTTGGTACCGAAGACATTGTTCGTGATGGCGTGCGATGGATGATCCTCCATCAAAGGCACATGCTTGTGAGCAGCTGCATGAATCACCACCTGGGACTGATACCGTTCGAGCAAATTCAAAGTCCGCGAGGCATCGACGACATCATGCAAGACCGCGACGCGGTCGATGTTGGGGAATGATTCCTTCAACTGACGATCGACCTCAAAGAGCGCATTCTCGGCCCGTTCCATCAGCACAATCTTCTTGGGCGAAAAGGTCGCAGCCTGGCGGACGAGTTCCGAGCCGATCGACCCCCCCGCACCGGTAACAAGCACCGTCTTGCCTGTCAGCGTCGCACCGACCAACTCACGATCAATCGAGTGCGCCTGCCGCCCGACCAACTTGGCCAAATCAATCCGAGGCGATCCAACCGCGACCGTGGGAGAAGCAGCGACTTGCGGAGCGCAACTCAATAACTCATCCATTGGCGGCACAAACCGCTCGACAACACCGGCGCGATGCAATGAAATACTGATCTCTCGCCACATCGAGCGATGCGAGGCAGGCAGCGTCACAATCGCATTGGCAATCTCATGGTTGGCACACAGGCCGATCAGTTCATCAACCAAGCCAAACACCGCAATGCCTTCGATGTTCGTCGCGCTGGGCGAATCCACCAGAACCACCCCGACAACCTCAGGCGAAGTTTCGAGCGCGGCCAACTGACGAATCACCAACGAACACGCCTGGGCGGTGCCGACAATGATCGAACGATTCTGAGAAACATGAGGCATACTCCACCTATCGACCAGATCACACGAAACATGCTGCATTTCGGCAACAATGGGCAATCTCTGCCCTCAAATCCGGGTATCCTCTGTCCATATGCTCACCCGACTCGCTGCCAAGCTCGAATCCATCACCGAAGGCTCCATCGCCACCGCCACCCTTGCCCCAACCTCGGGCATCGCAATCGAAGTGCTGATCCCGGCGTATCTTGCGCGCGATCTTGAATCCCAAATCGGCACGGATATCACCCTCCACACCCATCTCTATCTCGAAGCCCAAGGGCAAGGCACCAGTTTCATCCCCCGGCTCATCGGGTTCGGATCCACCGCCGATCGCAGTTTTTTCGAGGTCTTCACCACCGTCAAAGGCGTGGGATCCAAAAAAGCCCTTCGCGCAATGATCGAGCCCCCATCCACCATCGCTGCTGCCATCGTGTCCAAGGATACCAAAACCCTCACCAAACTCCCCGAAATCGGTAAACGCACCGCTGAAACGATCATCGCCCAACTCACTGGCAAAGTCGAACAATTTGCCGGCGATGCGATCATGAACCCTGCAACAGAGCACCCGGCCGGTTTCATCGAACACCCGACCCTACCCCCCGCCGCCATTGAAGCCGTGGCGACCCTCGTCGCCTTGGGTGAGCAACGCATCAATGCCGAGCAAAAGGTCCAGTTGGCCTTGTCGCGAACGAATCTCGATGCCGATGTTGATACGATTGTCGGTGCCGTCTTTGCGGGACGGTGAGTTCTGTCTTCGGTAGAACGGGCTTCCAGCCCGTTTCCCTGACTTTCCGATAGACAAAATGAAGAAACGGGCTGGAAGCCCGTTCTACCGGAAGACTATTTTTATCCCAAGGACACCCCATGCGTTATTCAATGATTATGGCTGGCGGCTCAGGCACAAGGCTTTGGCCTATGTCCCGTGATGGGCAACCCAAGCAACTCATCAAGTTCATTCATAAGGATGGGCGCACGATGTCGCTGCTTGAAATCGCTGCCGAGCGGGCATCGAAACTGGTCCCGACGGACAAACAATACATCTGCACCGGCGAGCGGTACCGATCGCAAATCCGCGACGGGCTTCCATCGTTCGATGATGCTCATATCCTCGGCGAGCCTCAGCCTCGTGATACGATCAATGCCGTCGCATTTGCTGCTGCGGTCTTTGCCAAAGAAGACCCCGATGCAGTGTTCTCTGTCCTCACCGCCGACCAGCTCATCGAGCCTGATGATGTGTTCAACAAGGCGATGGATTGGGGATACCAACTCGTCGAAGCCGACCCATCGCGCCTGGTCACCTTCGGCATCAAACCCGATCACCCAGCGACCGGCTACGGCTACATCGAGCACGGCTCAGTGCTCAAAGACATCAACGATCAGCCCATCGAGGATGCCTTCACTGTTGCTCGCTTCATCGAGAAGCCGCCGTTGGAAAAAGCCGAAGCGTATTTCCAATCCGGTCGCTACGACTGGAACGCAGGCATGTTTGTCTTCCATGCGGGGACTTTCCTCAAACTCTATGAGCGATTCATGCCTGAAAATGCGAAATTGATCACCCAACTCGCCGACGCGTGGGGCACCGATCAACAGCAGGCCGTCCTTAATGACATCTATCCCAAACTCGAAAAGACCTCGGTTGACTATGGCATCATGGAACCGGCAGCCAACGAACCCGATGTCTCAATCGTCGGCGTCAAGATGGAAATCACCTGGCTCGATGTCGGGTCTTGGCCTGCCTATGGCGAAACGCTCGATGCCGACGCCAATGGCAACAAAACTGCAGGCGTGAAAATCGCAGCCTACGAATCAAAGAGCAACATCGTCATCGCAGAGACTGATTCGGACAATGGTTCCGACCACACCATTGCCCTGATCGGATGCGATGATCTGATCGTGATTCGGACAAATCGAGCAACGCTCGTCGTACCCAAAAACCGCGCACAAGACATCAAGAAACTCCACGACGAACTACCCGACGAGTTGAAATAGCCCTGAACCCGGAGCATAGATGTCCCCCATGCGCATCTTCGCAATTGATCTCGGCGACCAACGCACAGGGCTCGCCCTGGGCGATCGAATCACCAATATCGCCTCGCCCGCAGGACTCATCGAAATCCCCATCGACCGAAACGATGGGCAGGCACTGCTCAACGAAATCATCGCTCAGCTTCTTGCATCGACAGGCGGTACGGACACAGAAATGCTCATCGGAATGCCCCTGAACATGGACGATACCGAAGGCCCACGCGCCAAACTCGTCCGCACCTTCGCACAACGCCTCGCCAACACAACCAAACTGCCTGTGATCCTGATCGATGAACGAAGAACCTCGATCGCAGCAGATCATCGCATGGCCCAGACCGGACTGACACACAAACAAAAGAAAAAACGCCGAGACGCCATCGCAGCCGCCACGATCGCCCAGTCGTATCTGGACGATCCGGGCTCGGCAGTGGATACAATCGAACCGACGGAATCGGACCCGTGACCTGTCCCCAACGAGCCGCGACCGTGAGGGAGCAGTCTTGAGAAACCACAATACACAATAAAAGAGAAGCCCCCTGCAACATCACGAACCCTGACCCGTTCGATAGACAGATACACCATGACCACACTCCTGCCCATCATCCTCGCCTCGTCGCTCATGCTCGCCACACCACCAGTTGTCGAACCCGACAAGCCGCAAGCAAACACGCAAGCGCAACCGTTCGCAACCGCCACCGACCTGCTCGATGCACTGGCCAAACAAGAGCAAGCCACCGATTCCCTCATCGGTACCATCCGCTTCACCACCATCGACGCCCTCGAAAACGATCGCCAGCAACGCTTTGGCACACTCGCCATCGAACGCCAAGACGACGGGCAACGCAACTATGCCGTGTCGTTCACGACGCTGCTGATTGATGATCGCCAGGAGACGATCGCCGAGCACTTCATCTTCGATGGGCGGTGGTTTGTCGAACGATTGCCCGACGAAAAGCAGTTCAACAAACGCGAACTTGTCCCGGCTGGACAAACCCTCGATCCGATGGAACTGATGCGCGATGCGCCGTTCTGGGTCTCGCTGGGGCACGACCAAGACCGCTTGCTGGCGTCCTATGACGCCGAGCTCTTGCCCACCACGCAGAGCCTCATCGACAACGAGAACTTCCCCGAGCTTGGGTTCTTCGCCGAGCTCCCAACAATCGTCGGCACCGTCCAGCTCAAACTCACCCCCAAACCCGGCTCAGGGTTCGAGGACGACTGGGAATGGGTCCGCATCTGGATCAACCCCGACACCCTGCTCCCCGCGCTCTACATCAAAGCCCAGTGGACCGGCGATCTCCAGATCGTCGAACTCTTCGCCACCAAGACCAACACCGACATCCCCGCCGAGACCTTCGATACGACCACCCCCGACGCCCGCTCGGGCTGGCGCGTGCAGATTTCATCTTGGCGCGGGAAAGATTAAACGGCAAAATGAGTAGAGCCAGCGGTCGCGGGTGCTCCAACTCACCACCTTGGGCCCGTCGGGTCTTGACCACTACCCAAACACCGAATACACACTCGCCACCATCACCGGCGAGAAAAAAGTCACCACAAACATCGCGGCCAGATACCAATGATTCACCCGCCACTTCGAGGGAATAAACGCCCCGACTTCAAGATCACACTCCGGGCAACGATCCAACCCTTCAGTACCATACCCACACCCAATACAGGCCTGCTTCTTCGCGGTCGGCTTGCGGCGAACCTGCAAGCCGGCGGTGCCGATGACGCAGTAGAGGTACATAGCGACGCAAAGGCCGAAGAAAAGATAGAATGCCGGCCATCCGTATTCATACGATACAAAGTACGCCCCATCCCACGCCTCACTCCCCCAGATCATGCGAGTACTTTGAAAAAACACGGTAATCACATACGCATAAATAGCCGCGGACAACGCTCGTTCCCCAAATGAACGATCAGATGTAAAAACAACGCTCCGAATTCGTCCCGCCCGAACACCAATGAGCAGGCTCCATACAACTCCAAGATGGATCACAAAAGGGATCAAAAATGGAAACGGCAACTTCCATCCCAATATATCTGAACGAAGCCCAACGGCAATCCATATTGAACGCACAGCAACATCCACTAAGGTGTCTTGATCAGCATAATGATTGAATGCGCCATTTTTCGGTCTTGTGCCGATTTCTACAAAATCAAAACTCAAAGGCAATGTTATTCGATTAGCGTGAAACTCTTCATCGTTCAGATCGGGAATCACATTCTCACTATAAACCACAGGCCCCACCCAGTCGAACAGCATCCGTTCCACATTTCGTGACGCAAGTAGCGAATACGAGACGAATCCCAAAAAAAACAACCCCCACAACTGCGGTTAGAGACATCTTGTTTCTAGAAATTTTTCTCATCATCCGAGTCCCCGGTGAGCGAATGTAAGTATTCGTTTTTCAACGAATACTTACGAGGTCAGATATGGGTTGCTGGACAAGTTCCGTCCGGGTTTGGTGGGTCAATGAATGTTGAAGGCCCTTGCGTCTCAGTAACATTTGTAATTGTGATTGTACAAAAAATACTAATTTGCCTTCTAATCCCAGTGCGAGTCCGAGTGCATCCGGTATACTGGCAACCGCCCCACACTGCAGTGGGCCCTGTACATGCCCATGAACTCCATGGCGCCCAAAGCGTTCTGTCCAAAGGCCGACATAAACATGCCCGAAGTGTCTCTTCGTCCGAGTCCATCCCGGTATGCTCTAAGCTATCAAGTATGCCTACAGACATCCACACATTCATCATCTCTTGGATAACTCGCGATTTGTATGCAAGATCAATATCAAGTTGCGAGATATTTCCACCGCTATTGATTGCTATACACTGATCAACAGGCAACAAATTTGTTGCCTGCGTTAGATTCGGTGCCCCGCCGCAACCAACCCCTTCCACCAACTACCACTTGCCGCCACTTGCCGCCACTTGCCGTAATCATACGAACTCCTTTCAACAGAGATACCACGAAGCAAGAACACCCCACCCCACACCAACACTCTACCACACGATTGAAAGAAACGCAACACACCTACGCATGAGAAGAAAGGCCCGCTCACCCCGTCGCCGAAACCCTGCTCAGCAAGTTTGGATCCGTTTTCTCGATTGCAACTTCACCCCACCCCGTCCACTCGACATACCGCCGATGGAGGTCTTGGGCGATCTCAGCGTTGCTCATTCCTGAATCCGAATAATCGATCGGCTTCATCACACGCACCTTCGTGTTGGATCGTGTCCAGAGCGAATCCCATGCGTTGGCAGCTTCGGTCGGTGTGCCTTCGATGATGACAGGGAGCACCCGCGCGCCTGATCGCTTGACGAGCACGCCGACGCCGGGGGCGAACTTGAGGAGTTGCTTGGCTGGGCGTTCGATTTTGCCTTCGGGGAAGATGCCGATCACGCCGCCCTCGTCGAGGTGCTTGCGTGCTCGGCGAAGTCCGGTTCGACCGTGCCGATTGCGGGCAATAAAAATCACCCCGGCCCAGTTCCAAAACCATCCCATCCCACGAATCCGCATGTCGTCCGCCATGATCCATCGAATCTTCGTCGGCACCGATGCACTCACCAGAATCGGATCAACACCCGCAGAGTGATTACTCACCACGATCATCGGCCCACC
>Ga0256839_1001357_pt1 | contig 29822 bp, 21 predicted proteins | sample 354166metaG_FD_185968 | JGI IMG/M metagenome (GOLD analysis project Ga0256839, IMG submission 185968) | Hydrothermal vent microbial communities from Mid Atlantic Ridge, Atlantic Ocean - 354-166 | ecosystem: Environmental > Aquatic > Marine > Hydrothermal vents | place: Atlantic Ocean: Mid... | reverse complement strand
TGTTTTGTCGTATTCGGGGCTATTTATCCACTTGTCGAAAACAAGGGCTGAGTGCATCCGATGCGTTGGCGTTGGTTTTTGCGGGAAAATTACCCCATTTTGATTTAATGGGCTGAGTAGTTACGCTCTTTCTAACTAAAGTTTCGGAGTTCAACTTTGCCCATCAGCCAGTTCCCCGGAAAAGGTGGAAGCTGGAATGTAGCTCCGTCGCGAAGGAGCCACCAAAAGCCTCCCTTTCGCAAAGGGAGGTTTGGAGGGATTGGTGCTGCGGAGTTTTGGTCTGGTGAGGTGGTATAAATCCCCCTTTCGCAAAGGGAGAAGTTGTCAGAGGTGGCAGCCCTGTTTCCAGGGAGAGCGCCGCTCTTGAGCGCGTGACCACTGATTCATGGGTTCTGATGTGGTGACCCAGGAATCAACAGTACCGCCTATTGCAACGCATTATTTGTTTTGCATCAATAGGTTGCTCACTGATTTAGATGCGACATGAACTCCGAAACTTGAGTCTCTAAGAAGAATCAGGGGGGTAACGACATCCTACGGGTGACGGGAGAGAATTCTCATGGTATCTCGGGTGTCTCTGTGAGATCGATATTGATCTGGTCGTTGTTCGCTGGCGCGATTGAGCATGGCCTGGGTGGCGTCTTTCACAGGCAAGTCGGCTGGTGATGAAATTGTTTCACTCTGTTTCAACGCGCTTGCCGTTATGCTGGACGGGGTCTAGGGTATGTCGGATTCCCCCTAGCGGGTTCGGCGTACAGCGCGACAACAATCAATGAAAATCATCCCATTCCCATGAAAAAAGTGCTCACCAAACCAGTGGTTCTGCCGCTGCTGATCCTGCTTGCTCTCGCTATCGTGGTCTTCAAGGTCAAGACGAAGCCGCCGCTGCCGCATGAAGATGTCGGTTTCCCTGTCAGGGCGGTTGAGGTGATGCCGCTGGAGGCTATTCCTTTTCGGGCACGTGCCACGGCTTACGGGCATGTTGAACCCAGTGTATTACTCAAGGCGAAGGCCGAGGTGGGCGGCAAGGTGGTTTACCTCCATCCCGGGCTGGAAAAGGGGGGCAGTCTGGCAGCCGGAACCGTGGTTGCCCGTATCGAGCCGACGACCTACGAGTTCTCGCTGGAGCAGCGCAAGGCGGCGGTACAAAGCAGCCGTTCGACGTTGCAGCAGTTGGAAGTGGAAGAGGGATCTGCCCGGCGTAGCTTGAAGATTGCCGAGGAGAATCTGCGGGTTGGCGAGGCCGAGCTGAAACGTGTCCAGTCTCTGGCGGAGAAGAAGCTGGTCGCCCGCTCTGCACTCGACGCTGAAGAGCAGAAGGTGTTGCAGTTGCGTCAGCAAGTCGAGGATCTGAAAGGAAAACTCGCCACCTACAGTAGCCGTAAAAAGTCGCTGCAGGCGCAGATCCGGCAGTCGGAAAGCCAGGTAGAGCAGACCCAGGATACGCTTGGCCGCACCGAGATCGTGCTGCCCTTCGATGCACGGATTGGTGATGTCTTTGTGGAAACCGGAGAGTTTGTCGCTGCGGGAAGCGTGCTGTTCGAGGCGCTGGGTGTGGACGCCGTGGAAATTACCGCGGAAATGCCTGTGCGACAATTTCGCCCGCTGTTGTTGAGTCTCGGCAGGCAGGCGGTCAGCCTGGCCGATCCGCAGCAATTTCAGGCGCTGGTGCAGAAGCTGGGGCTGGAAGCGCGGGTGCGTCTGGTGGGCGCCTCCAGCATCGACAATGCCTGGCAAGGGAAGTTGATCCGGATCAGCGAGTCGATCGATCCGCTGCGCAATACGATTGGTCTGGTGGTGGCTGTCAGTAACCCTTATGAAGGCGTGATTCCTGGCGAACGACCGCCATTGCTCAAGGGGATGTACACGGCGGTTACTTTTCTGGCGCCGGTGCGGGAGGCGCTGGTGATTCCGCGCAAGGCGATCCACGAGGGACGTGTCTATATCGCTCGCGAGGATAACAGCCTGGAAATCAGGGCGGTGGAAGTTGCTTACCGCCAGGGCGATTTCGCGGTGCTGAAAACAGGGGTGACGGCCGGGGAGCGGCTGATCATCAGCGATGTGATTCCGGTCATCAACGGGCTGCCGCTCAAGCCCATCGACGCCGAACAGTTTCGTAGCGAGTTTCGGCGCAAGGCGGTGGGTGACGTGACGGAGGCTCAACCGTGATCCGCTGGTTTGCTGGTCATCCGGTCGCCGCCAATATCCTGATGCTGGCGCTTATTGCCATCGGTGTCGCCGCATTGCCGCATCTCAACAAGGAGTCGTTTCCGACGCTGAAGCCAAGCAAGGTGCAGGTGCAGATCGTTTATCCGGGTGCGACGCCGCTGGATGTGGAGGACGGTGTCTGCAAGCCGCTGGAGGATGCCACTGACGGTATCAGCTTTCTCGAAGAGCAAGTCTGCGATGCGCGCGACAACGTCGGGATATTTACGCTGGAAATGCAGGAACAAGGCGATATTCGCCGCTTTACCGACGACATCAATACCGCACTCGATGGGATTACCAATTTCCCGGACGACATCGAGGAGCCGGTCGTCACGCAACTTGGGTTGGTCAGCCCGGTGGTCAGCGTGGCCTTGACGGCAGACGGGTTGACGCCATCTGAGCTGAAGGATCTGGCTGAATATTATCGCAGCCGGATGTTGGCGAACCCGCAGATTCCCATTGTCACGGTAGAAGGGTTTCCCCAGCATCAGTTGCAAATTCTGGTACAGCCCGAATCGCTGCAGAAATACCGGCTCAGCGTGCAGGATATCGCCGGGCTGGTGGGGGCCGAGGCGCTTGAGTTGCCGGCGGGCACGCTGGAAGCCGACAGCGCCTGGTGGCAGATCAGCTTCGACAATGCCAGAAAATCGATTGAAGAGCTGGAAGATCTGATCATACTCCAGACGCCAGAGGGGGCTGAAATCCGCCTGGGTGATATTGCGCGGGTTGAGGATCGTTTTTCCGACCCGGAGCAGCGGATCGATCTGGATGGTCAGCGCAGTGCGATTCTGAAAGTGAGCAAGAACACCATTGACGATACCCTCAAGGTTTTCGCGGCTGTGCAACAATTCGTCGATGATGAGAACCGCAAACTGCCCGACGGCACCCGCTTGATCCTGGTGCAGGACAGCGCCTCGGTCGTGACCGATCGGCTCAACATGCTGGTGTCGAATGGCTGGCAGGGCTTATTGCTGGCCGGCTTCGTCCTGTTTCTGTTTTTCAATTGGCGCTACAGCTTCTGGGTGATCGTTGGTCTGCCTATTTCCTTTCTCGGTGGTCTGGCATTGATGGTGGTATTCGGTGTCAGCATCAACATGATTTCAATGGTGGCATTGCTGATGTCGATTGGTATCTTGATGGACGATGCCATTGTCATTTCCGAAAGCATCGCCCACGAGTACAACAAGGGAAAGTCAGCGCTCGATGCCGCCATCGATGGTACCCAGCGGGTGCTCGGGGGCGTGGTTTCCTCCTACCTTACCTCAGCCTTTCTGTTTGGCAGCCTGCTGATGATGAAGGGCGATCTCGGACAGATTCTTGGTGTCCTGCCGGTGGTGTTGCTGTCGGTGCTTACCATTTCCCTGCTGGAGGCGATGCTGGTGCTGCCCCATCATCTATACCATTCGTTGTCACATGCCCATCACCAGGAACCGCCGCCCTGGCGACAGAAGTTTGAACAAGGCTTTCATCGTTTGCGTGAGCGGGCGGTGAGTCTGGCGGATCTGGCGATCCGTTTTCGTTATCTGACACTGGGGTTGGCGGTCGCGATGCTGATCTCATCCATCGGCCTGGTGGCGACCGGCACGGTAAAATTCAAGGCATTTCCTGATCTTGAGGGTGATACCCTCGATGCTCAGGTATTGCTGCCGCAAGGCACACCGCTGGCAAAAACCGAACGCGTCGTCGCGCAATTGCTGCAAGCACTGGAGCAGACGGACGCCGACCTGAGTGAGCAAGAAGTCGAACCATTGGTCAGGAATGTGCAGGTCTTCTACAGCCAGCATGCGGCGGCTGCTGAAAATGGCGCGCATCTGGCAACGATCACCGTCAACCTGCTCGAAACGGCGCGGCGGCAAACAAAGCTGCAAGCACTGGCGACAGCATGGCGCGAGCGTGCCGGGGATCTGCCGGATGTCGTCAACCTGCGTTTTCGCGAGCCGAAAGTCGGGCCTGCCGGGCCAGCGATCGATGTCCGCCTGAGTGGACCGGATCTCGACCAGCTGTCGCGGGCATCCTGGGAGGTGCAGAATTGGCTGCGTGGCTATGCCGGCGTTTCCAATTTGCTTGATGATCTCAGGCCGGGAAAACCGGAGTTTTCCTTGCAATTGCTGCCAGGCGCGCTGGCGGCAGGGGTGGCGTCGCAGTCTGTTGCGGCGCAACTGCGCGCGGCTTATCAGGAAAGCAAGGTTGATGAAATCTACAAGGTCCGGGAGGCCTATGAAATCGTGGTGCGGCTGGACAGCCGACCCGATGAGGCTTTGGCCGATTTTGACAATTTCATGATCTTCACCGCCAAGGGGGACGCGATACCGCTTGGCAGCATTGCCGCGGTGACCGAAACCCGAAGCTATGCGCGGGTCGGTCGGGTAAATCATCAGCGCACCGTCAATATTCTGGGTGATGTCGATCCTGATATCGCCAATACATCCGAAGTCATCGCCGGGCTGCGGCAGGATTTTCTGCCCAGCCTGAAGCAGCGGTATCCAGGCATTGATTTCAGTTTTGAAGGCGAAGTGAAAAAAGGTGCAGAAACGCGGATTTCTATTCTCACTGGTTTTGGACTTGGCTTGATCGGCATCTATCTGCTGTTGGCGATGCAGTTTCGCAACTATCGCGAACCAGTGATGGTCATGATCAATATTCCGCTGGCGCTGATTGGCGCGCTGTGGGGGCATTTTCTGCTGGGGCTGGATTTTGCACTGCCGAGCATGATCGGGTTTGTGGCGCTGGCCGGTGTCGTCGTCAACGATTCGATACTGCTGGTGCAATTCGTCAAGCGCCATGTCAGCGAAGGCATGCTATTCCATGATGCTGCGCGGCAGGCAGTGCATGATCGCTTTCGGGCCATTTTTCTCACCTCCGTCACGACAATGGCCGGCATGACACCGCTGCTGCTGGAAACGAGCAGCCAGGCTTTGATATTGATCCCGCTGGTCACCAGTATCATCTTCGGCATGCTCACCTCGACGGTACTGATCTTGCTGGTGCTGCCAGCGATGTACACCATTCTTGAAGACATGGGGCACGTGGTTGGCCAGGAGGTTGTGCTGGAGCGGGCGTAGACCGTATTTCTCACCCGGTGAGAAATACGAGTTAGACGGGGTCTTCGTGGTCATGGGGGGCTTCGTCCCGTGTTTGGCAAGATTCATCCTCGGCATAGTAGTAAACGCCAAAGGTCATGCGAAAGTGGGCGCCCCCTTTTGCTGTCGAGCATTTTTGTAATTCATGCGCCTTGCGATTGATTTGTAACAGCGCGTTCATTCCTATTTCTCGGGTATACGCTTGTAGTTCAAGAACATCGGCTTCAGTCAGGTGGTCATAATAAACACTCCGTTCTATGAAACTGTTGTCAGGGTCAGCAATATTGTGCGCGCATGTGTTGATATGGTCCCGAATGTTGCGTTCGAAATAGAAAAGTTTTTCTTCAATCCCGGCATCCGGGATAAACGCGGCCTGATCCAGGTGTATCAGGTTGTTTGTATCGATATAACAAATCCCCAGTCGTAACCACTCATCCAGGACTGAGCGCGGCCTGATGTCCTTGTTGTGTTCCCTGACCAGCATTTCGAATGATGGTGCCTCTTCTGTGCCACCTCGGCGCAACAGGGGTTTGGGGTTTCCTGATTTGTCCTGATAACGTGGGTCAGCGCTCCATAATGCAATCAGTGTTGCACCCAACCATATATTCTTCGGCGCTGTTGCCGTTTCTTGCGGTTCACTTCGGATCCGTCTGACTTCCTTTCGATGGACTCCCGTTAGCAAGGTTATTCGACTGTCAGTCTGGCGTTTCCCGGCGATCTGGAACTCCCGCTCTGCGATTCGCACATACGCCGACTTCAACCAGTGGATCGCCACAGGATAGGTAATCTGATGACGCAGTAGTACGCGAACCAGCGCTTCGAGAACGCCAGTGACAGAACGTTTCAAAATATCTGTCAACGCAATTTTCGTACCCACTGATCTCGCTTTAGTCATCGGTAGTGTGGAAAACGGGGCGGTTGAACCAAGTCAGTGGCTGATGAATCCCTCACTGGTTCCAGTGGGAGCGCATCTCGGTTGGGCGATGCTTAACCCGAACAGTTGGAGAGTACGCACTCAGAACCGACCGCAGTCAATGGTAGTAAGCCAGCGGCCCCTATCCATTGACATTTGACTATGCTACCTGATTCGTGTAAATTTTTCCCACATTCACTGAAATATGAGACGGTAGTCCGTATGCACACCTTGAGCGACAGTCGAAAGCTCTCGGATTCGACGAAACAGGGCCGATGCTGTTTGACGGATCAAAATTCGCCGAAGCGAATCATGATCTATACGCATGATACTTATGGTCTCGGCAACATTCGTCGCATGCTGGCGATCGCGCAGCATATGGGGCGTGAGTATCCTTTGGCTCAGGTGCTTGTTGTTACAGGCTCGCCCATGCAGCACAGCTTCCGCGTCAGTCCTGGTGTGGACTTCATCAAGTTGCCTTGCTTGAGTCGTGATCGTGCGGGGAGATATCAGTCTCGCGGTCTCGATATACCCTTGTCTGAGCTTGTTGCCATCCGTCGAGAGCTGATTGCTGCCGCCTATCGTCACTTTGAGCCCGACTTGTTGCTGGTTGACAAGAAGCCCATGGGGGTAAAAAACGAGCTGGCCGGGGTTTTTCAGGAGATGGATGCGCAGGTAAAGCGGCCAGCAGTGGCGCTGGTATTGCGTGACATTCTTGATAGTCCAGATAGAACTACTGAAATCTGGTTGCGCCACGGCTATTTCGAGATGATCAGAGAGTATTACGATCTTGTCCTCGTTGCTGGTCAGCCGGAGCTGTTCAATGTTGGCAAGGAGTATGGTTTTCCTGACCATGCTTTGAAGAAGCTTCGGTACTGTGGCTACATCGATGGGCGGCAATATCAAACAACTCAAACTCAAACCCAACCCCAACCCCCAGCTCCTCAGAAGGATTGCAGGCCCGGTCTGCCACATATACTGGTTACTGTGGGTGGGGGAGAGGATGGTGGGCGGATCATTGAAAGCCTGGTCCGGGCGATGCGAACAAGCACGTTTACCGAGCGCCCGGAATTTACCGCGACAGTGATCCTCGGGCCTGAGATGCCGGCTGGACAGCGATTGGTGCTTCGAAAAATTGGTGATGGCGTGAGTGGGCTCCTGCTTGAAGATTTTAGTGATGATATGAAGACCCAAATAGGTGTCGCTGATTTGGTGTTGGGGATGTGTGGCTACAATACCGTGTGTGAAGTCTTGGCAAGTGGAAAGCCGTTGCTGGCCATCCCGCGGGTTGAGCCCGTTGCCGAGCAGTTGATTCGTGCAAGACGTTTCAGTGAGCGGGGGCTGCTTCATTTTCTTCATCCATCAGTGCTTGATCCCATCACGCTGATTGAAAAAATCAAGGAATGTCTATCGCCCCCCTCGTTTTTGACGTCTTCCAAAGTGACGCTGGACTTTAATGGTCTGGACCGGATTGGGTATTGGTCGATGCATGCAATGGAAGCAAGGCAGCAATCAGCCGCTGGCTATCGGAAGCGGAGGGAGTATGTCTATGCTTGATGTTTCCCATGATAATCAACCGGCTGGGCCCCGTATCGGCTATGTCGTCAAACGTTTTCCGCGCCTCTCTGAAACCTTCGTTATCAATGAATTAAGAGCCTTGGTCTCGCTTGGGCTACATGTTGAAGTATTCTCATTGCTGCGGCCTGAGCCGGAACAGCAAGACGCTCTATTGCGTACGCTCGACCTCGATGTCACTTACTTGCCCGGTAGAGATGAGCTGGATCGGATGACAGTTGCTAAGCGTAATTTTTCCAGCGACAAGTGTCGCGAAAAGACAGTACGTAAAGAGCTCAAGGCGCGGGCGGATGATGTCTCGGGTTTGCCGCCGTTTCCGGGGAAGCGGCATAGTCAATGCGCCGTATTGCAACTGCAAGCGGCAGTGCTTGCGGCGCTTGCAGCAAGCCGCGGGGTGACGCACCTGCATGCGCACTTCGCCAGTGATGCTGCTACTGTCGCGATGTTGGCGAGCCGGGTTTCGAGCATCCCTTACTCGATGACGGCGCATGCCAAGGATATCTACCATACCTACAGTACCCCGGATGAAGACCTCGCTTTTCTGAAAAAGAAGCTACTGGCCGCAAATTTTACGGTAACTGTGAGTGACTACAATCGTCGCTATCTCGATGAGATCAGCGGTGGTCGTGCAACGATCTATCGCCTCTACAATGGCATCGATCTAACCCAGCTCCAAGCCCATTTCGAGCCCCGTGAGGACAAGTTGATCGTCGCTGTTGGCCGCTTGGTAGAAAAAAAAGGGTTTCGTCATTTGATTGATGCCTGCAGTGAGCTTGGGAAAAAGCAGATCCCGTTTCAGTGCGTCATCATTGGTGAAGGCCCTGAGCGACCGTCTCTCGAAGCACAAATTGAAAAGCTGGAGTTGAATGAATGCATATCCTTGGCAGGTGGCATGTCCCAGCGACAGGTCTTCGAATGGTTGCAGCGGGCCACGGTATTTGTACTGCCTTGTGTTGTCGGACGTAGCGGTGATCGTGATGGTTTGCCGACCGTGTTACTCGAGTCGATGGCGCTCGGCACCCCGGTGATTTCAACGCGTCTCGCGGGAATTCCGGAAATGATTGATGATGGACGTTCGGGGTGGCTGGCAACACCAGGCAGCACTCAAAGCCTGGCTGATACGCTCGAAAAGGTTCTGACAACGAATGCGGGCGAGCGCCGGGCTGCGGCATGCTGTGCGCGGGAAAAGGTTGAACGGCAGTTTTCCCTGGAAGACAATGCGAGGACTCTCTGTCGCTATTTTTCTGCGCATGGCCTCGCAGAAGCTCCAGTGAAGAAAGGGCAAGCAGAATGAGAATCGCCTATTTTCTTGCAGACCATGGTATCCCTGTATTTGGCGATAAAGGTGCTTCCGTGCATGTGCGTGCGATTGTTGATGCCTTTTTGGAGCTTGGCCATGAGGTTACCATATTCTGTACAAAAGAGGGTACGCCGCCAGAGCAGGGGGGGTATCAGATTGTCAAGGTTGTAGGTGCTGCGGAGGCGGTCCCTGCCGATATCGATGAATCAGACCCTTTGGCCCATCGCAGAGCCAAAGAACGGCGGTATATGGCGAGTGCCGGCGCCATGGAGCGTGCTTTTTCATCGGCCCATGAAGAGCAGGCATTCGATTTTATTTATGAGCGTTACTCTCTCTGGAGTGCGGCGGCGATAAATTGTGCTGAACGCTATCGTATTCCAAGTATTATTGAGGTTAACTCGCCATTATTGGAAGAACAAAAAAAGTACCGGGTGTTGGCCAATGCGAACGAAGCCAGCGAGATCGAAAACAAGGTGTTTCGCCATGCCGGCTTGATCTTAGCCGTATCAGAAGCCGTTGCAGACTATGTCTCTCGGCGAGGTGGCCGTTCGACACGTATCGTCGTCATGTCCAACGCGGTCGATGAGCGCCGTTTTCACCCACGGGTCAGGCCTGTGCCGCTTGGTTATGCTAAGGGGAAATGTATCATCGGGTTTTGCGGGACACTCAAGGAATGGCATGGCGTTGATATATTAATGGACGGTTTTCGTGAGTTGAACAAACGACATGCGGGGGTGCATCTGCTCATTATGGGCGACGGTCCCATGCGGCATTGGTTGGAAGGATATATTCAGGGGGCGGACTTGGCGGGCAAGGTGACCTTATCTGGTTGGGTTAATCACGATGGTATACCCGCGATGTTGGCGCGCTGTGATATTCTGGTTGCACCGTACCCCGATTTGGATGATTTTTATTTCTCGCCATTAAAGCTATTTGAATACTTGGCGCTTGGGAAAAGTGTCGTCGCCAGTGATATCGGTCAGATCGGTGATATCATTGAGCATGGTCAGACGGGCCTATTGGCCAAGGCTGGTGACTCGCTGGCGCTCGCGGATGCATTGGAGCGCCTGATTATCGACTCCTCACTGCGTCAGCATTTAGGGAATAATGCGGCGGTTTATGCGAGTCGCTACACCTGGAAGAGCAATGCACAGCGGGTCCTCGATCTGGCGAATGGTCTGAAGATAGATATCGAGGACCAAAGTCGATGAAGGTGCGTTGGCCCCTTGATCGAAAAAAGATTGCCAGCTTGGTGCGTCTGTTCCGGCTGTTCGCCCCCCATTTGAAACCTCACCGGAAGCGAATGATCGCAGCCTGGCTGTGCATGCTTGGCGCAACCCTTGCATATCTCGCGCAACCCTGGCCGATCAAACTGATATTTGATTATGTATTGATGCCGGGGGATTCGTCCCAAGCAGGATATTTTGCATCAACTCCAACGGCTACATTGGTTGGCGGGGCAGCTGCAGCAGTTTTGCTCATTGCATTGGTTAGAGGGGTGTTTGGCTATGGCCAAGCATATTTGGCGGCCAGTGTCGGTCAGCGCGTTATTGCGTCAGTGCGTAAACGATTATTCCGCCATATACAGCGTTTGTCACATTCATTTCATGATGAGCAGCACTCCGGTGACCTGTTGTTGCGCCTGACCGGTGATATCCAGTTGCTGCGTGACCTTTTGGTTAATGCGGTCCTGTTGATAACCGAGCGCATTTTGGTGATGATCGCTGTCGCTGCCGTTATGCTATGGATGGATTGGCAGTTGGCGGTGGTTGCGTTGGCGGTGTTGCCAGCCTTGATGTTGGTTTCTTTCAAGGTGTCTGGGAAAATTCGCGTCGCGACTAGAAAACAGCGAAAACGCGAGAGTCAAACGGCTAATATTCTTGCTGAAACACTGTCGGCGCTCCCGGTAATACAGGCTCATGCTCGCGAAGCCTGGGAAGACGAGCGATTTTCAAAACAGCATAAAGCGAGCCTCAAGGCCGGGCTGAAAACCACACGACTGGAAGCAAATCTCAATCGGGTTGTTGAGGTCATCCTGGCTGCTGGAACGGCAGCGGTGCTCTGGTTTGGTGTGCATCGCGTACTCTCTGGTGCGTTGACACCCGGTGATCTATTGGTTTTTACGGCATATCTGACTACGTTATACAAGCCGATCCGAAAGTTGGCAACCTTGACCAGCCGGTTGTCGAAATCTGCCGTTTGTGGTGAACGGCTGATTTCCATTCTGGAAACCCAGCCTCAAATAGCAGACCTTCCTGACGCGCGTCCTGCCGACCCTTTTCAGGGAGAGATCGTCTTTCATGAAGTGACGTTTGCTTATGAAAGAAATAAAAAACCTGTGCTTGAGAATGTAAGTTTTCACATACCGCCTGGAAAAACCGTGGCATTGGTTGGCGCCAGTGGGGCTGGAAAATCAACGATCGCGAAGCTTGTACTGCGATTCTATGAGCCCCAATCCGGCCGTATCGAGATCGACCGTAGGGATATAAGAAGTTATACCCTAAGTTCATTGCGTGGGCAGATCAGTATTGTTATGCAGGACCCTCATTTGTTTGCCCTGACAGTGCGGGAAAATATCGCATATGGAAGGCTTGATGCCACTCAGGAAGATATCGAACGGGCTGCAAGGCTCGCTTGTGCGCATGACTTTATCATGCGTTTGCCAAATGGTTACGACACGGTATTGGCTGAAAATGGTGCCAGTTTGTCCGCGGGGCAGCGGCAACGCATCGCTATTGCGAGAGCCATCGTAAGAGATGCGCCGATCGTTATTCTTGATGAACCAATGACGGGCCTTGATGTTGATAGCGAGGAGAAGGTCATGCTTGCACTTCAGCGTCTGACAGCAGGGCGGACTTGCTTGTTGATAACGCACGATCTAGAAAGTGCTGAGCATACAGACATGATTCTGCGAGTAGGCCTGGACGGAAAAGTGTCGTTGGTTTCGCCGGACACGTTGACCGCAAGCAGGGCATCACAACCACAACCACAACCACAACCACAACCACAACCACAACCACAACCACAACCACAACCACAATCAGAATTTTAACGTTATGACACATCGGTTAGTTCAACTCCCCCATCACAGCGCCGATCTGCTTGCGCGCCTGCGCTTAGCCATCGATCCTGGTCGAATGCTTGATGCGCTGAATCAGCACTGGTCTTGGGCCAGCAATCGAGGGTTTGATGTGGCATCGCTAGAAGTTCATCGTGTTTTCCCTCGTGGGGAGGACCGCTTCATTGTCAAATACCATCTCACATTAAAAGATGGTGACAAAATGAAGCCGATGGTGTTGTTTGGGGAACTGGCCGGCACTGGCATTCCCGAGCTATACAGGAGAATGGTCAATAAACTGCATAAGTCGAGGAGAAAGCAGATTGACCGGAACCAGGAAACAGATGGGCTGGTGATTTTGCAGGAGCCGGAAATGCTTCTGAGGATACCGGGGTTAGACGACAAGCTACCCGGGTTGACGCTATTGCATCAAGACAAGCGGCGACGCCTGTTTCTTCGACAATTCAGTGAAAGCCTCTTGGGGGGGGAGGTCGAGGGTGCTGAATTGACGATTCTGAATCACAGACCGGGCAAGCGTTGCGTATTGGCGGCCCGGAGGTCTCCCGATGATGACAGCAACGCATTGGTGATTCGCTGTTTGAAGGAAGGAAGATCACGCCAACAGGAGAATTACGAGCTTATCACTGCATTGCGAAATGTCGGGTTTGGTGATGACAGCAAGGATGATATCCGTATCCCCAAAGCGCTGGGATATGACGATACGCTGGCGACTGTCGTTATCGAATACGTTCCCGGTGAAATATTGGGGAGGGACAGTCAATGGGATGGCCTCCATCAGGGCAGGGTGGCTGCAAGTGCGATTGCAAAACTCCATAAAACCCCCTTGCAGATTGATAAACGATACCATCCCGAGGATGAGCTCGACATGCTGGCTGACTGGGTGGCATTGACCTCGGCTTTACGTCCGGACCTTTCTGAAAAACTGGAGTGGGCTTATGCTCAGGTCAGTGACCAGTTTGCTCGATTGAGCGCTGGGCCTCTACAGTTAGTGCATCGCGATTTTTATTGCAAACAGCTCATCCATGATGGCAATAAAACGTTCCTGATCGATTTCGATACCTTGTGTATGGCCGATCCTGCTATAGATATTGCAAATTATCTTGCGCATGAGCAGCTTTCTCAGCTCACTGGTGGTGGCAATGCGGTATTGGTGGATGATTTCATGGGCGCATATGCTGCTATTGCGCCGCTACCACCCGACAATACACTGAAGGCTTGGCACAATGCGGCACTGCTGAGATTGTCATGTCTTTACTGCATTCATACGGGATGGGAAGTGCTTCCCGCTAGTTTGATCGACAAGATTTCGGTATAGGAAGTATGAAGAGTTGTCAGGCCTGTATCCTGTTGATTACGCTTCTGCTTGGTGTGACAAGTGTGGTTGAATCAGCAGGGGTGGAGAAATCCGTGGTTGAGTCTTCAATGGATAGTGGGGCTCCACCAAAAGCAGGTCATTATCTGGGTGGCAGTTGGTATTATGGGTTACGTTTTGCAGCAGAAATCGATAGCCGTTCGGATTACGACCTCGATGCGGCATCTGCCGATAAGTTGACTGTCGTGACCCCTTTTAATCCTTCGCTGGCATTTGCATGGAGGGATAGCGACGACCTGCTGGCATACACGGTTTTTGAATTGAATAAGCCTTATGCTGTTACCGACGAGGTCGGAGAATATAACCAAGACTTCGAGCTCCAATTGGATAAGGCCTTCTTGTCGTATCATCACAAGCCTTGGTCTTTCACGGTAGGAAGACAGCGCTTCAAAACCCCTCGGGAATGGATGTTTGACGATACGGTCGATGGGGTCAAAGCGAGATTTTCCGGGGCTGGTTACGCTCTGACGGGCGCATTTTTTCGAGAGCGGGCGTTTACAGAAGACTTGCTACAGACTGACAGAAATAAGCGTGTTGATCACTTCTGGTTTCAACTCGCTTTGCCAGATCGAGATGACCGTGAAATCAACGCGTTTATCCTCCGGCAAACTGACCATGACCGTGATGCGCAAACTGATTGGGTCGGTGCTATAGTAGAAGGTGAGTGGGGCGAATTAGATTATTGGGCTCAGATGGCAATGTCGAGAACTCGGGACAGTGGTGTTCAAAGCGGGGGTATTGGCTACGATGCAGGGGTTGTATATCGGGTGCTAAAGCAGCCGCGTATTTATATGTTCGGAAGTATCGCATTTGGTCAGGGTGACCCCGACGATGTGGATCAGGGATTTCGTCAAACTGATTTGCAGGATAACGCAGCAAAATTGGGTGGGGTCACCAGGGTCAGGTATTATGGTGAAGTCTTTGATCCGGAGTTGAGCAACTTGCTGGTAGTGACGGCTGGTGTCGGCATGAGGCCAAGCAGGGATTCCTCCTTGACGCTGTTGTGGCACAACTATCGGCAGCACTATCCGTTGGATGAATTTCGTGAAACAGATTTGAATCGCGACCCTGAAGGTGTGAGTACAGACCTCGGGTCGGAGCTCGACCTGGTGCTGGGTTATCGTATTAAAGGCAAGCTGAGGCTGGAGGCTGTTTGGGGAGTGTTTTTGCCTGGTGATGCCTTTGATCGTCGTGATCCAGCCGCGCGTATCAATATCAATGTACGATATAGTCACTAACTGTCAGAGGGTTGAGGTTGCGCAAGTCTGTCAAAATTCTGCTGCTTATCGTTATCAGTTCCATTGTTGCGGCTTGCAGTGAGGGGAGTGGTACAGGGATTGGCGGCACGGGGTTTGATGGTACACCTGTAACAGTCAAGGGGCCTATCACCGGGTTTGGCAGTATCATTGTCAATGGTATCAAGTTTGATTTGGCAAACGCCAATATTGTCGTAGACGATGCTCAAGCAAATGCCAACGATCTCGCCTTGGGAATGTTCGTGACAATTCACGGAGTTCTTCAGGCAGAGGCACAGGGAACCGCGCTCAGTGTTTTTTATGACGATGAGCTGCAGGGCCCAATAGAAAACGTACAAAGAACAGCAGACCCGTCAATTGTTATCGTCACCATACTGGACACTCAGGTACGAGTAGACAGTGTGCGCACTGCGTTTGGTCAGACCAGTATCGAAAAACTTCAAGCGGGCGATCTTGTTACAGTCAGTGGTTTTCGAGAGGCTGATGGAACCATCGTTGCTACGCGTATAGAGCGGGAAGAAGACTACGAAGAGGGTCGTAGTGAGGTGGAAATCAAGGGGTTTGTCTCACAGCTTAGCGGAAGCCGTTTCGTGATAGGTCGCTATGAGATTGATATTCAAAATGCGGTTCTCGAGGACTTCGATGGTATGTCCTTGCAACAGGGGCAATATGTTGAGGTCGAGGGGACGTTGCTCGGGTTGACAATCATGGCGTCAAAGGTAGAGCTTGAGGATGATGAGGATCCTGCGGAAGGAACATATATCAGCTATCAGGGGATAATCGATGAGGATCTCGAAGGCGGCAAGAATATTAACGGTCTTCCCCTTTCTCTCGGCAGTATCGCCGAGGACGAGGATGTCATCGTTGGCAGCTCGGAAGTAGAGATCAATGGCGTTGTTGACAATAATGGAGCGGTTTTAGCCAGTAGTGTTATTGATCGGGAAGGGGGGTTGCGTTTCGAGGCTCGGGTCAATCAGATTGATGTGGCAACTCGGCGGCTCTCGCTCAGTTATGTACCGGGCAGTGTCGAAATACTGGTCGATGCGGGTACGCTCATCACTTCTGATGAAGGTGATGAGAGCGAGATATTGTTGCTCAGTCAAATCTCAATCGGCGAATTCGTAAAAGTCCGAGCCCGGAAGGAAGGTAAGGATGTCATCGCAAATCAAATCCATACGGCTGAACGGAAAAACTACAGGATCACTGCGCCAGTTACCGCGTGTGCTGATGGACAGATTGAACTGATAGGCTTGATTTTTCGGTTGGTCGATGGCATCACCGAATACGATACAGACGAAGGCCCCGAGTCGGCAGCAGGGTTTTGTGCCGTCGCCGGTTTTGGGGTGCCAGTGACGCTGGAAGATTCCGTTCGTGCGTTGGATGGTATAGCGGATGAAATCGAAATCGAAGAGTAACTACTTAGCACAACGCCTGTAACTACTCAGCGCCCCAACCCGCTGCGCGGGCACACACCGAAAAGTAACGAAATGATACTGCCCCAGCCATTCAATAGGCACCCGGCCACTTGGTTTTCTTTCCCCTTCACACGCGCCGCTGTCGACTCCAGGGATGGAGGAGCTAGAGCGACGCAGGCGATCCATGGCCTGCCCCTTCGGGCTGATCCCGGCTAGGCCTGTGATGCTCGGGCGGGCAAAGGGGGAAATCGTGATTGCCAGACGACCAGTTTGGTGCGAAGTTACTTGGAAGGTTAGGGTCAGCGCCGATCAGATCAGGGTCAGCTTTTGATCGAGCGTATCGTTCCGTGCGTGGTGGTGTGTCGGCATGACGCCGCTGCTGCCAGCGATGTACACCATTCTTGAAGACATGGGGCACATGGTTGGCCAGGAGGTTGTACTGGAGCGGTCGTAGCAGGGGGCGGCACCGGCGCCCTCTGCCGGGATGACAGCGCTTACGTCGTCATCCTCGCAGGGAAGCGGGGATGCAGTCACAGGGATGTATGCCAACGCCGGTGGAAGCCTTCCGTGGCACTGGATTCCGACTCCCCAGCCGGAACGACCGGGCTGGAGCATGGCGGAAGAAATTACCGCGTCAGGACTTTTTGGGCTCCGATTCGCAATGAACCACCATGTCATCTCTGGGCTTGATGTGGTTGCGTTCGTCAGCGATCAGGAAGGCTGCCTCTTCATCGGTCAGATCGACTTCATCCCAGCCGGTAATCATGGGTTTCAAATGGGCTATAAAGGAGTGGCCGGTCGTCAGCAGGTAGAGGTGCGCAATAATGAAAATTGCGATGGCAATGGCCGCTATGGTGTGAATGAGTGGAACAGTCGCGGAGCCGAGCATGTCGCTGAGTCCTTCTCCATAGCCAAAGCTGATCACCATGTAAGCGATGCCGGATATCCAGATTGCCGGGAATATCACGATTTTCAGCAGCAGATAGGTCAGAGCCTGCAGGGGGTTGTGCTTGCGACGAAAGGTTTTGCGGTAGGGGTGGTGATCTCCCTTGAAAATGCCAAAGCTATAGTATTTCGCCACCTGGATAAAGTTCTTGCCGGTGGGGATGTAGTGCCGCCACTGGCCGGTGGTGAACAGCCAGAAGGTAGCGAAGATCCACAATAGCAGTAGTGCAAACGCCACCAGGGTGTGTAACCACGCTGCCGTTTCAAAGCTGATGAGCCGATGAACGCCGTGAATCGCGAAGCCTGTAAATAGCAGGAGCAGAATGGATGCGGCCTGGCTCCAGTGCCAGATGCGCTCGAACAGCTTGAAAACCTGAACAATATACGTCGCCATTATTTCTTTCTCCTTCTGGATGCCATCAGACGCAATGCGCCATGTCCGAGGACGCCGCCAGCTGTACCCAGCACGGCAAGCAGTCCGATTGTGTCGAGCATTGGGGTGCGACCCGTGCCGGGAACATAGAAGCCCTTCAAGTGGGAGATGCGCCCGTCATTGGCGTGGCACTCTCCACAGGCCAGTGCGTCCTCCTTTGGTGCAACCATGTGGTTGATCGGCCAGTAGGAGAGGGTTTCGATAAAACCCCATTCGCCGCTGTAGGGCAGTCCGTTCCTTTCCATGCCAGCTTTGATGGCTTTGTCGAAGCTGTAATTCCCCCATAGCGCGACGTCGTCGTTGCCCCACAGGTGCATGTAGACGAGGGTATTGTTGCCCTTGTCGTAGGGTTGCGTGGTGTGCATCACCTTGAATGGATAGATTCGCGAGTCCGGGTCATCATGAGCGCCATCGAAACCGTTGATCAGGATCGGTGCTTTGGCCGGATCGAATTTCGTGTCGATGGTCGTGTATTTCATGGTGCCATCGAACCATTCCAATCGCGGCTTCAGGTTCTCGCCATATTTGAAATTGCCCTTGATCGATTTGTAGGTGGCGCGATGGTGGCCGTCGCCCTGGGTATATTCTTTCAGTTTGAAGCCTTCACCATTTTTCAGTTTGCCCATAGTGCGCCAGTCCCAGTCGATGACTGTGGCTACGCCGCCCTTGGCAATGGTGGGAATGTGGCAGGTTTCGCAGGCAACCTTGTCGAGATGACCATTCAGCTTCAGGCCGATGATATCGGTATTGGAATGGGGGCGAGTGCCGTGACAGCTTTCGCAGGAAGCAACTTCCCGCGGCGCACCGGGCTTGCCCGTGCCTTTGTCGTCATGAACCAGCATTTCATAGCGGCTGCCGGCCCAGTCGTGACCTTCACCAACGTGACAGGTGATGCAGGCAAAGTCCTCACCTTCGGTTGACATGTGAACGTCGACTGCTTTTGGTGGATCGAATAGCACGGATGAAAGGTCACCGTGTTTAACGTTGTCGCCACCGCCACCATAAAAGTGGCATTTACCACAGTTATTGCGTCCGGGGTCGCCTACGCTTTGGGCGATCTTGGTCCAGTCGAGTGGTGGCTTGCCCTCGAACATGACGGAGCAGGCCTTGTTGCCGGAGCTGGTCGGCGTCTTGTAGTAGGTGCCGCTGCTTTCATGGCAGATGAGGCAGTCGATGTTCTCTTCGTTGTTGAAGTCGTAGGTGTCGATATCGGTCATGCCATAGCCGGCGTGGCACTGGGCGCACATGCCTTCGTTGCCTTTGGCATTGGTGCAGAAATTGTTGATCAGAACGCCCTTGCCGAGCTCCTGCCCGGTTTCCGGGTGCTTATAGCGCCAGGTCCAGTGCTTGTTTTTGGTGAACTGATGCCCTGCCTTGTTGTGACAGCTGAGGCAAGCCTTGGTCACTTCCGGCCCGCTGTTGAATGGGCCTTCCAGCTCTTTCAGTTTTGAGTGATCGGTGGTAGAGGCCGTGTCTTTCTTTTCAGCAGCCTTCTTGCTGTGTTCTTCATGGGTTTTCTTGTACTCGGTGATGCCCATTTCGATCTTGGGATCGTCACCGTGCTCGGCCTGTGCCAGCGAGCAGTTGACGGCCAGAAAAATGCCGGCCAGCAGTCCGATGATGTGGCGTGAAGACAGGTCTTGCTGCTTTGGTTTGAGTCGAATCATTTGTTGAGTCCCGGGTTGGCCATTCATCCGAACTCCGTGCTCGGATCGAACGAAGCGCTCTGACCCGCATTTCTCACTGGATTGCTGCGCACGCTAGCCATCCAGTCAGAAATGCGGGTTGGTGGTCAGCTACTTCCACCAGCGAGGGCGTGCAGTATGGTATGAAATGGGATCTCGACTTAATGATAATGATCAAGGTGTCAATGTCAGGAGCCTGGGGGGAACCCTTGGGGCGCCGGAAGCGATCGATGCGATGGAGCTCAACCCGCCGGGAGTGTAAAGCTGAATCTTGCCCCCATGCCGGGCTGGCTCTCGACCTCGATGTTCTGCTGATGCAGTTCGATGATTTTTTTCACGATGGCCAGCCCAAGTCCGGCATGGCCGCTGCTGCTGCGCTGGGGGTTGTTGGCGCGGTGGAAGCGTTCGAAGATCAGTTGCTGCTGGTTTTTGGGGATGCCTTCGCCTTCATCGTTGACCGAGATCACGACCTGCTTGTTATGGTTTTCATGGACTTCGATCCATATGGCATGGCCTTCCGGCGTGTGTTCCAGCGCATTGTCGATCAAATTGTCGAGCACTCTTTCGATCAGGCCGATGTCGGCGACGACATGGCTGTCGCTGGCGTCGCGGTCGATTGCCAGGTTGACATTTTTCTGCTGCGCTTTGAGTGAGAATTTACCAACCACGTCATAGACCAGTTCGAGTACAGGAAAATTCTCGAAGTGGAGCTCGGTATCACGGGCTTCGAGCTTGACCAGTTCGAATAGCTGGTCGATCAGCGTTTGCAGCCGATTGGTCTGTTTGATGGCGATATCGAGATAGCGTGCTTTGTCGGCTTCGTCGAGGCTGTCTTTTTTCAGCGCGATGGTTTCGAGATAACCACGGGCGGAGGCCAGTGGCGTGCGCAAGTCGTGGGAAATGCTGGCGATCATTTCCCGGCGCAGCTTATCCTGCTGTTTCAGCGCCGACCACTGGCTGGCGATGTGTCGGCTCATTTGTGCAAATTCTTTTTCCAGTTCGTCGATTTCATCCCGGTTGGGTCGTGAATCGTTTTCTATCAGCGTGGCCGGCTGCTGATACCCGCTATCGGCAAAAGCACTCACCCGAGTAGCGAGGGCGCGCAGCCGCAGCGATAAGTGCCGAAAAATCAGCAGGCCAATAATAAACCCCAGCAACAGGCTCCCGATCAGTCCGGGCGTGGCCACGGCGAGGACGAACTGGAGTGTCTGCGCTTGCTCCGCGGCATTGAGGTCTTCACCGCGGAGCACCACGTAAAGATAGCCTTCCGGGTTATCGGCATCGGGCAGCGGTGTAACGGAAAAGGTTTTCTGGCGATCGTGTGCGCGTGGGTCGTCACCGAGCAGCGGCAGCATGGCTGTACCAGAGAGAAATTGGCGAATGGGCTCGATGGCAACATGTTCGCGCTTGACCTTGCCAGGTTCGGCAGAATAGGAAAGTATTTTTCCATCCAGGTCGAGATAATAAATTTCGATGCTGGGGTTGATCGTCATGTAGTCCATGAAGGTTTTTTTCATGGCGTCGATGTCGATTTTTCCATCGCTGACAATGCGCTTGTCGGCGACGAGGTTTCGAGCCAGGTTGCGGTTGAGATCCTGGGTTGCTGTCTGTTGCCACTGACGGGCGAGATAGACGACGGAGACGGTGTAAATCGCGCCTACCGACAGGAGAATGACAATCAGGCCAATGGCCAGCCGTGCATAGAGGGTGCGGGTCCAGCTCATTGGCGGTCACCGATAAACTGATAGCCGACGCCCCATACCGTTTTGATGTAGATCGGCTTTTTCGGGTCGGGTTCGATTTTTCCGCGCAGCCGGTTCATGTGTGAGTTGACAGTGTGCTCATAGCCTTCGTGGCTGTAGCCCCAAACCTGATCGAGTAACTGCATGCGGCTGAATACCTGCCCGGGATGGCGGGCAAAGTGCCACAGCAGATCGAATTCCTTGGCGGTCAGTTCGACTGATTGGCCGTTGGCTTCGACCTCGCGGGTGGTGGGGTCAATACTGAGCTGGTGAAAGCTGAGGCGTCGTTGCTCGGTTTCCGGTGCTGCCTCCAGGGCTTCACTGCGGCGCAGCAATGCTTTGACCCGTGCGACCAGCTCCATCAGGCTGAATGGCTTGGTCAGATAGTCGTCTGCGCCCAGCTCAAGGCCAAGGACGCGGTCGAGTTCGGTGGTTTTCGAGGTCAGCATCAATACCAGCGTGTAGCGGGTCTCGTCCTGGCGAATACGCCGGCAAATTTCGAGACCGTCCATGCCGGGCAGCATGATGTCGAGAACAACCAGATCGAAATGTTTCTTCTGGTAGCGTTCCCAGGCCTTGCTGCCATCGTGACAGACCTCGAGCGCATGACCGGCTTCGGCCAGGTGCATGCGCACGAGTTCTGCAATATCGGCGTCGTCTTCAACGATGAGTACTGTTTTTGCCAAACCGCTTTCTCTTACAGTCGCGTGATTTTGACCAGCAACACCGGGTTGTCGAAGCGTTCCGCTTGCGACAACGCGGAATCGGCAAGGCCATCGTCCTTACTGACGACACCGGCATGATGCGTCACCACCGCGGTCACGTCATCCCGTGCGGCATTGAAACCTTCACCACCCGCAGCCGGGCCGGGGACGTGGGCTGCCAGTTCATCATTGAACTCTGTACCGGCGTCATAGGCGGGGGTGAGAAAGACACGTTTGTCGCCGCTGGTCATCCCTTTCAGGTCGATATTCGTCAGCCCGGTAAAGGCGTCGTTGGTATTGACCAGCATGGTTGCCAGGGTCAGATGGCTGACATCAGGATCGCTGGAGCCTATTTCGAAGCTGAGTGTCTGGCCCGCCAGTATTTCACCTCTGCCGGTAAACATCGGATTACCTTGCTGGAGGCTGATCAGCTTGCTCGTGCCGCCACTTTCGGCCAGCACTTCGATCGCCTCGCTGGCGGGCTTGCCGATTTCCCAAGCGCTGAAGCCACCATCATGCAGCATGGCGGCGGGTGGTGAGAAAGGCTGGTTGTTGGTCAGGTTGATCAGCTCGATGCGATAACTGGTCATGTCGACGGTGCCGGACGTGTTATCGCCGGTGCCATCGTTGTTGTTGTCATTCGAGCAGGCGCCAAGGCCGAGAATGACAGCGGTAAGTATGACAGCTTTCATGGCAGGCCTCCTCATTTGACGGTGATCGTGACGCTGGCAACCGGGTTGAGCCAGCGGTGGATACGGCTGTCCAAATCGCTCGGGCCACCGTCTGGGTCAGTGTCGCCAATCACGCCGCGATGGATGTGGATGTTCTGGTTATCATCAGCCGTCGCAACGCCGGTGGCGCCGGTGCCGTTCTTGCCCAGCGGATCGGCAGGGATACCGGCCATTCCGGGCGCACCATTGCCGTTGACGATTTCATCGTTGGCTTCGGTGCCTGCATCCCAGGCATTCACCTGATAAGTATAGCTGCCGGCGGCAGTGGGGATCGGCAGGCTGTTCATGCCGACGAAACCGTCGTTGGTGGGCAGCACCATGGCGACGAGGGAGAGATAGTCATTGCCTTCCTGAGTCGATAGCGAAAAGCTGGTGGAAGCGCCCGGTGCGAGAAGGCCTTCTGCCGGGTTGGCGACCTTGTCCGCGCCAGCGGCATCGACATCAGATGACAGGTCGCTGATGTCGCCGCCTTCTGCCATGGCTTGCAGGTTCGCGCTGGCGGCTTTGCCGGGCTCGAACAGCTGTGTCGTTGCCCCATGGGCTGCGACCAGCAGTGGCGTGAAGTGGCTACCGTGGGTGAGGTTGGTGATGCTGATGTCGAGTTCCTGTGCCTCGACTGCGGTGCTGGCGAGGAAGGCCAGCATGGTGGTGGTGACGAGTTTCTTCATGGCTTGTTACTCCGACTGCCTCTTGCTGCGCTCGGTGCGCAGGCGTTGATTGGGAGGCTTCAGCGTAAGCAGAAGATGTGGCGTGGCCGTCACGCAGTTATCACGGAAGATTAAAATCCCTGTGTGCGGCACCTGACGGCGCCGCACACAGAGGGAGCCGCGGCGTCAGTCCAGATCGAAACGATCCAGCTCCATCACCTTGGTCCAGGCGGTCACGAAGTCGTGGACGAACTTCTCTCCCGCATCAGTCGCGCCATAGACTTCCGCCACCGCGCGCAACTCCGAGTGGCTGCCGAAAATCATATCCACACGGCTGGCTTGCCAGCGCCGTTCGCCGCTTGCCCGGTCGATGCCGTCGAAGGTCAGCGCCTGCCCATCGGTGGGTTCCCAGCGGGTCGCCATGTCCAGCAGGTTGACGAAAAAGTCATTGCTGAGCACCGCTGGCCGGTCGGTGAACACGCCGAGATCACTGTGCCCAAAGTTGGTGCCAAGCACCCGCAGGCCGCCAATCAATACTGTCATCTCCGGCACCGTCAGGGTCAGCAGTTGCGCCTTGTCCACCAGCAGTTCTTCCGGCTGGCAGGCGTAGCGTTGCTTCTGGTAGTTGCGGAAACCGTCCGTCACGGGTTCGAGGACGGCGAAGGCATCGACATCGGTCTGTTCCTGGGTCGCATCGCTGCGACCGGGGCGGAAGGGCACCGTGACTGGATGGCCGGCGTCGGCGGCAGCCTTTTCCACCGCAGCACAGCCGCCGAGGACGATGAGGTCGGCCATCGACACCCGTTTGCCGTCGTTGCGCGAGTCGTTGAATCCGCGTTGTACCGCTTCGAGCATACCGAGCACACGACCAAGCCGCGCCGGTTCATTGACCTCCCAGCTGTTCTGTGGCGCAAGACGAATGCGTGCGCCGTTGGCGCCACCGCGCTTGTCGGAGCCGCGGAAGGTCGAGGCCGAGGCCCAGGCAGTCCAGACCAGATCGGCCACCGTCAGCCCCGAGTCGAGTACAGCTCTTTTTAGCTGGGTGATATCGTCAGTGTCGATCAGAGGGTGATCGACCGGCGGCACAGGATCTTGCCAGATCAATGCTTCCTGGGGCACTTCCGGGCCGAGGTAGCGGGATTTCGGTCCCATGTCGCGGTGGATAAGCTTGAACCAGGCGCGGGCGAAGGCATCGGCAAAGGCGTCCGGGTCGTCGCGGAAGCGCCGCGCGATGGGGGCGTAGATCGGGTCTTCGCGCATCGCCATGTCGGCATCGGTCATGATGATCGGCACGCGTTGTTGCGGGTCATCGACGGCTGGCGCCTGATTCGCGCTGGTATCGTTTTTCGGCGTCCACTGCCAGGCACCGGCAGGGCTCTTGGTCAGCACCCATTCGTTATCGAACAACATCTCAAGGTAGCTGTTGTCCCACTGAGTCGGCGTTGGCGTCCACGAGCCTTCCAGCCCGGAGCCGATCTGATCCGCGCCTTTGCCGCTGCGGTAGGCGCTTTTCCAGCCCAGCCCCTGTTGCTCGATCGGCGCGGCCTCCGGTTCCGGTCCCACCAGTGCCGGGTCGCCAGCACCGTGGCATTTTCCGAAGGTGTGACCGCCACAGGTCAGTGCCACTGTCTCCTCATCGTCCATGCCCATGCGGGCAAAGGTCTCGCGCACCGCACGGGCAGTGGCCAGCGGGTCGGGGTGGCCATCCGGGCCTTCGGGGTTGACATAGATCAGCCCCATTTGCACGGCGGCAAGCGGGTTTTCCAGCTCGGCATCCGCGCTGTGGCGACGGTCATCCAGCCAGGTCGATTCCATGCCCCAATAGGTGTCTTTCTCCGGCTCGTAGATGTCCTGGCGGCCCGCGCCGAAACCATAGGTTTTGAACCCCATCGACTCCAGCGCCACATTGCCCGCCAGCACCAGCAGGTCGGCCCAGGAGATCTGGCGGCCATATTTCTGCTTGATCGGCCACAACAGCCGGCGGGCCTTGTCGAGGTTGACGTTGTCCGGCCAGCTGTTGAGCGGCGCAAAACGCTGGTTGCCAGTGCCCGCGCCGCCCCGACCATCCTGAATCCGGTAAGTGCCGGCGGCATGCCAGCTCATGCGAATGAACATCGGCCCATAGTGGCCGTAATCTGCCGGCCACCAGTCCTGAGAATAGGTCATCAGGGCGCGCAAATCGGCCTTGAGCGCGTCGTAACACAGCGTGGCGAAAGCCTCGGCATAGTCGAAGTCGCCCCCCATCGGGTTCGAATCGGGGCAGTGCTGACGCAGCATGTCCAGCCGCAGACGCTCGGGCCACCAGGTTTCATTGGTGGGAGTGCTGCCGCTGGCTGTGGTGTGAAATGGACATTGTTGCGTACTCATCGTATTGCCTCCTGTCGCTTGGGCGACCTATTTGGTGTGTGCAATACGAGTATTGGACGGAACCTGTTATTGTTCCAATGGAATATTATGATCGTAGCGTTCTGTTTTTCCGAAAGTTGGCAAGGGGGCGTAACAAGACATCCTCGCCCGGCACATGGAAAAGGGACAAATCGTTGCTTCGATTATTTTGAATGGCGCAGCGAATGATTATTCAGGGGCAGCCTCACCACGGCGTAAACGAGTTCATGAAATCCATCGGCTCGCTGATCTCGTTGATGTCACGGCTCATGCGCTTGGTGCTCAGGTTCATGTCCCGCACGGCAACATTCATCTGATAGATATTCAGGCTCATGCCCTGGATGGCGTATTTCATCTCGCCGATGTCTTCGGTCATGGTGTTCATGGTGCTGTCGACGTGTTCGATGCTGCCGGTAATCTTCGCGATATTGCTGTCCATGTTTTCGATCTTGTCGACCATGATGCCAATCTGGCCAGTCATCTTCTCAATGTTGTCGGACAGGTCAGACATGTGGCCCGACATGGCCGCAAGGTTGGCTGCCATGCGTGGGTCGATGCTCTGCGTCATGGTGCTCATGTCTTTGGTGACGTGATAGATCAGATAAAAACCCGATAGCCCCAGGATCGCCATGACGATCATGGTGGGATAGATCAGCCGTTCCCAGCGGCTGATGCTGTCGTCAAAAGACTTGAAGAACTTCGTCAGCGTGATTTCCAGCTTCACCATCGCCTTTTGTTCGGGTGACAGTCCCTTGATGTCTGCTTCGAATGTTCTGGGGTCTTTTTCAAACATGGTGATTACCTGTTGGCGAGGCCGACACCTCGGTGTGGGGGTCTGGGGAGCTGCATTCTAGCGTGTTTTTGGGCTTAGGGGTTTGCCCGAGGTTAATCATTTTATACTCCCCCACTCGCTTCGAGTATCACACGCGCGACGCAGGATGCCCTTGATGATTATCATGGGGTCTGTCGGGTCTCTGCGGCGTTGCATGGTGGATGGGGAGGTGCCCGCTTGATGCTTGATGCGCTTGGGGCTGATGGCAGGGCTAGCCGATTTCCGGGCGAGGTGTCTCCTGGTCGATGCAATCATCATTTTCATCGACCCCTTCGAACAGCAATGCCATTTCGATCTCGCAGGCAAGCGCCTCGATGGGGGCGCTGATGTCCTTGCTGCTGTAGCCATGCAGCAGCCACTCGCCCTCATTGCCGCGGCGGTAGGCATCGACAAGATGACGTTCTGGGTCGATCAGCCAGTAGTGTTGCAAGCTGGCTATCTGACGATAGTGGCTGAACTTGCGCCCCCGGTCGAAGGCCTCGGTAGACGGTGACAGCACCTCTGCAATAAAAACAGGGTGCTCCTTGGCGAGGTGATTGGCTCGATCGGCAGGCTCGCAGCAGACCATGACATCCGGATAAAACCAGGCATCAGCGGCCGCGATATGGAGTTTCATGTCGGAGATATAGGTTTGGCAGGGAGAGCCCTGTAGTTTTTGTTTGAGCGATGCCGCTAGATTGAGCGAAATGGTGACGTGCCGATCTGTCGCACCAACCATCGCCCAAATTTGCCCCTGACAGTATTCATGCTTGAGGCCGGTCTGTTCCTCTACCTGCAAGTATTCTTCAAATGACAGTGACTGCTGCTGTTCTGCGAGTGCCATGTTGCCCTCTGGATAGGATGATGCCTGCGCTTATCATAGCAGCGGGCATCGAAGGCTTTAAGTTATAGAAACACTTATAGAGACACTTATTGCTTTGGTGCTGCGGAAGTTTCGGCGTTCAGGCAGGTGCATGGAGGTTCCTTGACAATTATCATGGCGTTCATCTGGAACCTGTGCTTCTGGATGCTGTCAGTAAAAACAGGGCAGTGCGGCGTTACGTTGCGGCTGCGTTACCAATGGAGAAGCCGCTTTGAAAATCGTCGTCATGACCCCTGAACCATCGACCCTGCTGCGAATGGTTGCCAATCAGCATCAGCTGATTGGCGTCGCCTGTGACGACGCGCCTGCGGGTGGCGTGATGGGGATAGCGCGTGAAGGATGGCACTGCCTGTGCCGGGCGCCGTCCTTGCAAAGCTGGGCCAGGTTGCACCGCGTTTCCTATCGCTGCTATGCCCAAGACCAGGTAGATGATTTTGCTGCCTGGCTGACGCAGCTGGCGCCTGATCTGCTCATCACCTGTAAAGCGCCGTTGTTGCCGGAGTCGGTATTCTCCATCCCCCGTTTGGGGGCTATCAATATCCACTACGCCTTGCTGCCCAACTATCGCGGCGGCGCGCCCCTGCTGTGGCAGGTCGTCAACGGTGAACAGCAGGGCGGGGTAACAGTGCATTACATCGATGCCGGCATCGATACCGGTGCCATCATCAGGCAACGGAAAGTCCCCTTGCCCCAGGGCTCATCGGAACGGCAGCTCGATGAATATTTCGGCAACATCGCAGCGGACATGATGCCCGAGGTATTGGACGCCGTCGCCGCCGGGTATGCCGGAAAGCACGCAGGCCGGGAGCAACCTGACGGCGTATTCGCGCGCAACATACAGCAAGAGTCGCTGGTCGATTTCATCGAATGGGATGACTGGCCAATCGAGAAAGTATGGCGCGTGCTGCGGTTTATGGAATACTGGCCGACCTCTCATGGCCTGGAAGGCTGGTGGCAGCGCTCGGTACGCTGGAAAGTGGGTGAGATTCGTGCCGCAAGCGAAGCTGAAGTGCGCGCCTGGTATTTGCAACGGCATGGGCGGCACCTTCTTGTCCAGAGTCGACAAGGCAACATAGAACTACTACCTGAACGCCACATGCCGACACTGCTGCGGGGCGTTGCAGAAGCAGGGCGACTACTCGTTTCACGCTGTATCCCGCCGGCCACGCCCTGACGACAAATACAACTGGTTTTGAACCCAGCCGTGCTTGGAGTAGACTGCGGGATATTTCAGCTACCGGAGAAGCAAAGATGGCCGAAAAGGAATCCGTCAAAGCGTTTCTGCGCGACCACGAACTGTGCCGCGCCTTGACCGCGAACGAGATTGACACGTTTCTAGAATTCACCCAGGAAGTCACCGTCAACAAGGGAGAGACCATTGCTGACATTGGCGAAGTAGGCGATGCGCTCTATATCGTCTTGTCGGGCGAAGTAGTCTTGATGGCCGATGACGGCAATGAAGAACTCGAAGTCGGACGCATGCGCCAGGGCGAACTCGCCGGCGAAATGTCGTTTTTCGACCGCCAGCCACGCACCGTGCGCCTGCGCGCCGTCAAGGACTCAACCCAGCTGTTGAAGTTGACGCGCGAAATGTACAAACGTCTTCGTGTCGAACACCCCTACATCATCGTCAACCTCCTCGAATTTGCCATCGTCAGCCTCGACCACCTCGTCAGACGCCAAAGCTCGGATGTCGCAACGTTCACGAAATATCTCTATGGAAAAGGCAAGAAGTAAGGCATAAGCACCGCTACGCACACGCCCCTGGGACCGCCGGCATCCTGCCGGCCAATAGTCGCTACAAGGTGACCCATCGACCCGATTGTCCCAAATCAGCGATCTTACACGCGTCGGCGTCAGGCTTGTGCTATTGCAATAGCAGGTTAATACTCAGGTTTCGGAGTTTATCTGGGTGGATGTTGACACTATCGGCAGAAACATCGGTGCCTTCTTTGGCAGGCCTCCCCCTTTTTCAAAGGGGGATTGAGGGGGATTTTCAGGGCGGTGCTGCCAACCCAAGGCCTTTCCAATCTCCCTAATCCCCTTTTCGAGAGGGTGTCGCAAAAGCCCATCCGGGGCTTTGCGACACACGGAAAGGAAAAAGTGCGATTTTTCCTTTCCTTACAGATTCAACAACTTAGTCGTTGTTGAATCTGGCGGCACTTCCGTGTGCCGCGCGAGGGTGTCGTTTTACGACACCCTCTTCGAAAAGGGGGAGCCTCTATCGCTGCTTACCTGAACTCTGAAACTTGGGTTAATATATGCGTTCCAAGACCTGTTCCCTCCGTGCGATCAACCTCTTTGCGAATACAGCTCAATTTTCAGTACTTGATTTAATAACCTGAAATGCTTGTCAAGTGAATACACCGCACATCGATTTTGCGCGGCATTTTGAGCGATGATCAGACCTGGAATGCCTACCCCGTTTGCCCCACCTCTCAAACACGTTACCTGATAGTCAATTATCTCCTCCCAATGAATCTCCAATGGCAATTTGTTTACCTCCTCAAGAAGCTCGATAACCTTCGTTTGTTTGTAACTACTCAGCCCATTAAATCAAAATGGGGTAATTTTCCCGCAAAAACCAACGCCAACGCATCGGATGCACTCAGCCCTTGTTTTCGACAAGTGGATAAATAGCCCCGAATACGACAAAAC
>Ga0256839_1001356_pt1 | contig 29824 bp, 22 predicted proteins | sample 354166metaG_FD_185968 | JGI IMG/M metagenome (GOLD analysis project Ga0256839, IMG submission 185968) | Hydrothermal vent microbial communities from Mid Atlantic Ridge, Atlantic Ocean - 354-166 | ecosystem: Environmental > Aquatic > Marine > Hydrothermal vents | place: Atlantic Ocean: Mid... | reverse complement strand
GCCCGCATGTCCCTTCAGACCACAAATGTCAAAAAACAGGGGACAAAAAACCAGCCATACCCACCAGACAAAACCAGCGGATATCGCCAGATCAATCCCCAAACCTCACCCGGCACAAAACCCCGAACACCCATACCGGGAACCTCGGAGCCAGACCGGACACCAACAGAAACCTTCCAGCCCCCGTCGGCGAAGCACCATCTAGGACATCAACAAAAACTCCGCAAGAGGGAAAATACCAAAAAACGCAAAAAGGAGAAGAAAAGGGCTCAGATCCTCCGCCGCGGCACGAAGCGCAGCGCGAGAAGCGCCCCGATCAGCCCGGCATGGACGAAGGGGCGCAGCGGCCAGCCCTTCACGACGAGCACGAAATGGAGCGCGGCGAGAACCGCCACCGGCCAGACCAGCCGGTGCAGCCGCCGCCAGCCCCGCCCGAGGCGGCGAATCGCGGCGTTGTTCGAGGTCAGCCACAGGGGCAGCAGCAGCACGAAGGCGGTCATGCCGAGGGTGATGTAGGGGCGCTTGAGAATGTCGCTCACGATCTGTGCCCACAGAAGCTGCATGTCGAGGAACAGCCAGACCAGGAGATGAAGGAGAGCGAAGAAGAAGACCGTCACCCCGAGCGCGCGGCGCAGATGCATGAGGCGGATGCCGGCAAACCGCATCAGCGGCGTCACCGAAAGGGTGGCAATCAGCGCCTGCAGCGCCCAGTCGCCATATTGCAGTTCCAGCGCCCGAGCCGGATCGGGGCCGAGCGCGCCCTGAAGAGCCCGCCAGAACCACAGCGCCGCCAGGAGGAAAGCCAGGAGATAGACGCCCGAGGGCGGAAGGCGCCGCAGCACCCGGTTGAGCGCGCCGACGGCCCGCCGCCATGCTTCCGCCGCCGGCGCGGCCATCGCCGCTTCACGGAAAGACGCCATCAGAAGAACTTCCTCAGATCCATGCCGCGGTAGAGATCGGCCACCTGATCGGCATAGCCGTTGAACATCAGCGTCGGCCTGCGTCGGGCAAAGAAGCCGTCACCGATGCGCCGTTCCGTGGCCTGTGACCAGCGCGGATGATCCACCTCGGGGTTGACATTGGCGTAATAGCCGTATTCCCGCGGGCTGGCGCTCGACCAGGTGGTGGGGGGCTGGCGATCGGTGAGCGTGATCCTGACGATCGACTTGATCGACTTGAACCCGTATTTCCACGGCACCACCAGCCGGATCGGCGCCCCGCACTGGTTCGGCAGCGGCTCGTCATAGACGCCGACGGCCAGGATCGTCAGCGGGTGCATCGCCTCGTCGAGCCGCAACCCCTCGCGATAGGGCCAGTCGAGGATCCGCCGGCGCTGACCCGGCATCTCCTCGGGGCGATAGACGGTCTCGAAGGCGACATGGCGCGCCCCGCTCCGCACGCCGACGCGATCGAGCAGCGTCTTCAGCGGGAAACCGACCCAGGGCACGACCATCGACCACGCCTCGACACAGCGCAGCCGGTAGATTCGTTCCTCGAGCCGCACACCGCTCAGAATGTCGTCCAGCGAGAGCGTGCCGGGCCGCTCCACGAGCCCGCCGATCTCGACCGACCAGGGGCGCGGCGAGAAACGGGCCGCGTGGCGTTTCGGATCCCCCTTGCCGGTGCCGAACTCATAGAAATTGTTGTAGCTGGTGATGTCCTCGAACGAGTTGGGCCGCTCGTCGGTGGACCAGCAGCTCGGCACGGCACCGAGCTTCGCCCCAGCTGCCGCTTCTCCGGGCATGAGGGCCGCGACCGATGCCGCGCCGATCCCCCCGAGAAGGGCGCGGCGCGTTGCCTTCGAGGCCATGAAGACCTCCTTCGGCGTGATTTCCTCCGAGGCCGGCTCGGCGAAGCGGCGTCGCAAAATCTCGAACGCTCCCTTCTCCCCGGGCGCCCCTCTCTTGCGGCGTGTTTCCGTCATTTCGTCTCTCCCCTTCGGTTCCGCTCGGCCGTCCCGCCTGCAAAGGCACGGGTGGTGCAGCCGCAGGTGCCTTCCCCTTTCATACACCCCGCCGCCTCCCGAGGGGGATGCACGATGCTTCACGATCCCGTTCGCGGTTGAAACATGCGGCGTGCCCGGCGAGCGGACGACCAGACAGGAAAAGGCCCCCTCCGCAAGGGAAGGGGGCCTTCATGGTCGTTGTCGTTGCCGGGGGGAGACGAAGGGTCGTCAGCCGACCTCCTCGACCTCCACCTCCTCGTCCTCGCCGCCCTGCGGCAGCGGCTCGCCCTGGATGACGAGACTGCCTTCGCCCGCCGAGACATGGACCTTGTAGTTCTCGGCGATCTCGCCGGCGAGCATCTTCTCGGCCAGCGGATCCTCGAGCTTGCGCTGGATCACCCGCTTGAGCGGACGGGCGCCATAGACCGGATCGTAGCCCTTGTCGGCCAGCCACGCCTTGGCGCTGTCGTCCACCTCGAGGTAGATCTTGCGCTCCTCGAGCCGCCGGGCCAGCCGCCGGAGCTGGATCTCGACGATCTCGCCCATGTGCTCCCGCGTCAGGCGGTTGAAGACGATGATCTCGTCGAGACGGTTGAGGAATTCGGGGCGGAAATGGGCCCGCACCGCTTCCATCACCTCCTGCTTGGCCTCCGACGGATCGGCGTCCTCGGGCAGGAGCGTCAACGCCTGGCTGCCGAGGTTCGACGTCATGATGATGAGCGTCTGCTTGAAGTCCACCGTGTGACCCTGGCTGTCGGTCAGCTGCCCGTCGTCGAGCACCTGGAGGAGGATGTTGAACACATCCGGGTGGGCCTTCTCGACCTCGTCGAACAGCACGACCTGATAGGGCCGCCGGCGAACGGCCTCGGTCAGCACGCCGCCTTCCTCATAGCCGACATAGCCCGGAGGCGCACCGATGAGACGGGCCACGGAGTGCTTCTCCATGTATTCCGACATGTCGATCCGCACCATGGCCTTCTCGTCGTCGAAGAGATACTCGGCGAGCGCCTTCGTGAGCTCGGTCTTGCCGACGCCGGTCGGGCCGAGGAACATGAACGAACCCAGAGGCCGGTTCGGGTCGTTGAGCCCGGCGCGCGCCCGGCGCACGGCCCGTGCGACCGCCTCGACCGCCTCGTCCTGACCGACCACCCGCTGACGCAGATGGTCCTCGAGCTTGAGGAGCTTCTCGCGCTCGGACTGGAGCATCTTCTGCATCGGGATGCCGGTCCAGCGCTCGACCACGGCCGCCACATGCTCGGGCCGCACCGCGTCCTCCACGAGCACGTCGCCGCGCAGCTCCTCCTGACACTCGCGAATCTTGCGCTCGAGATCGGGGATCACGGCATAGGCCAGCTCCCCGGCCCGGGCGAGATTGCCTTCGCGCTTGGCCTGATCGAGCTCGGCACGGGCCCGGTCAAGCTCGGCCTGATATTCGCGCAGCTTGTCGAGCTTCGACTTTTCGGCTTCCCACTTGGCACGCAGCTCCTGCGCACGCTCCTTGAGCTCGGCGAGTTCCTTCTCGAGCTTCTTCATCCGGTCCTTCGACGCAGGATCGTCCTCCTGCTTCAGGGCCTCGAACTCGATCTCCTTCTGCAGGATGTCCCGCTCGAGCCGGTCGAGCTCCTCGGGCTTCGATTCGATCTCCATCCGCAGCCGCGCGGCCGCCTCGTCGATCAGGTCGATCGCCTTGTCGGGCAGACGGCGGTCGGTGATGTAGCGATGGCTGAGCTCCGCCGCCGACACGAGGGCCGCGTCGGTGATGCGGACGCCGTGATGCAGCTCGAACTTCTCCTTGATGCCGCGCAGGATCGACACCGTCTCCTCGACCGTCGGCTCGGGCACGTAGATCGGCTGGAAGCGCCGCTCGAGCGCCGCGTCCTTCTCGATATACTTGCGGTATTCGTCGATCGTGGTCGCGCCGATCGCGTGCAGCTCGCCGCGGGCCAGCGCCGGCTTGAGCAGGTTCGAGGCATCCATCGCGCCGTCGGTCTTGCCGGCACCGACGAGGGTGTGGATCTCGTCGATGAAGAGGATGATCTCGCCGGCCGCGGCCGTCACCTCCTGGATGACCGCCTTGAGACGCTCCTCGAACTCGCCGCGATATTTTGCTCCGGCGATGAGCGCGCCCATGTCGAGCGACATGATGCGCTTGTCCTTGAGGTTCTCCGGCACGTCACCGTTGACGATGCGCAGCGCCAGCCCCTCGACGATCGCCGTCTTGCCGACGCCGGGATCGCCGATGAGGATCGGGTTGTTCTTGGTCCGGCGCGAAAGCACCTGCATGGTGCGGCGGATCTCCTCGTCCCGACCGATGATCGGGTCGATCTCGCCCTTGCGGGCCTTCTCGGTCAGGTCGGTGGCGTATTTCTTCAGCGCGTCATAGCTCTCCTCCGCGGAGGCCGAATCGGCCGTCCGCCCCTGGCGGATGCGATTGATCGCCTCGTTGAGAGCCTGCGGCGTCACCCCGGCCGCCTTGAGCGCATCGGCGGCCTCGGAGGGCACGATCGCCAGCGCAACGAGAATGCGCTCGACGGGCACGAAGCTGTCGCCGGCCTTCCTGGCCATCTTCTCCGCCTCGTCGAGCACCCGGGCGGTGTTGGTGTCGAGGTAGATCTGCCCGTCTCCGCCCTCGACGCGCGGGATCTTCGCCAGCGCCGCTTCCACGGCCTGCTGCGCCGCTTCGGGGCGCCCGCCTGCCGAGCGGATGAGGTTGGCCGCCAGACCTTCCTCGTCGTCGAGCAGGGCCTTGAGCACATGCATCGGCGTCAGCCGCTGATGACCCTCGCGCAGGGCGATGGTCTGGGCCGCCTGGATGAATCCACGGGAACGGTCGGTGAATTTCTCGATGTTCATTCTTGTTCTCCTTTCAAGCACTTGCCCCTCATTGCGCCCGCCTTTCGCGGCGCGCGTCCGCTGAGGCCGAAGCCTCCCGAACAGGCAAGCCTTCAGCCCCTAGATGGGGGCGTCTTCGCCGATGACAAGATCGTGAAACGTCGTTTTCCACGGATTTTCCGCTCATCTTTGCGCCTTCTCCCGATCGGCGGATCCACCCGCGGGAAGGGCGTCGCACGTCGCGCATGCCCCGCACCAGCCCCCTGCCCTGCCGCCGCCTTCCGCCATCGACTTGACACGGCCGCCCCCTTGGCAAATGCAGAAGGACCGCCTTCATCCCGGAGTGAGCCATGCCCGAGAAAACCGCCGCCCCGCCTCCTCCCGACAACGACCGCCCGCAAGTCGCCCCCCGGGACCGGCTGATCGTGGCACTCGATCTGCCCCATGCCGTGGCCGGGCTCGAGATGGTGGAAAGGCTCGGTGAGACAGTCCGCTTCTACAAGATCGGGCTCGGCATGCTCACGGGAGGCGGCCTCGCGCTGGCCAACGAGCTGAAGGACGAGCTGGGAAAGCGCATCTTTCTCGATCTCAAGCTGTTCGACATCGGGGCCACCATCGAGCGTGCCGTGCGCGGCATCGCCCGCTTCGGCCACGACTTCCTCACCGTCCACGGCGATCCCCATGTGGTGCGGGCCGCCGTGGAGGGCCGCGGCGCGTCGCCGACGCGGATCCTGGCCGTCACGTTCCTCACCTCCCTCGACCGCTCCGACCTCGACGCCGCGCTGATCCGCGAGGGAGAGATCGGCGATCTCGTCGTCGAGCGGGCCGCGCGCGCCTTCGAGGCCGGGGCCGACGGCGTCATCGCATCGCCGCGGGAAGCGGCCCTGATCCGCGCCCTGCCCGAAGCCCGGAACAAGCTCATCGTCACCCCCGGCATCCGCCCCCGGGGAACGGCGAAGGGCGACCAGAAACGCGTCGCCAGCCCCGCCGAGGCCCTGGTCGCCGGCGCGGATCACATCGTCGTCGGCCGCCCGATCATCGAGGCGCCGAAACCGAAATCCGTCGCCGAAATGATTATGAAAGAGATTTCATCAACTTGAAGCTGTAAATCTACGGGTTTCCCACCATCTCGCTGCTCCCCCTATCATGGTATGCTCCACTTGGAACGCAACCACAGGGGGAATCAATGCAAACCGCACCGGATATCGAGATCCGCGAGATCGCCAACCGCCTTTCATCGGCGCATCTCGAACTGCGCACCCTGCTCGGGGTGATCGGCCTGTCCCTGCCGCTGACGCTGCTTCTCGGCGGCTGGATGCTCGGCATCGAGGCCCGCGCCTCCATCAGCCATTACTACTACACGCCGCTGCGAGACGTGTTCGTCGGCTCCATGGTGGCGCTGGCGCTCTTCCTCGTCACCTACCGGGCACCGCTTCAACCTGCCGGACGCCGCGCCGAGGACGAGATCATCGCCCGTATCGCCGGCATCGGGGCGTTGATGGTCGCCTTCTTTCCGACCGTCGCCAGCGAAGCGTGCGGCGTGCGCGGCGGCAACTGGATCAATGCCGTGCACACGGTCGGCTCGGTGCTCTTTCTCGGCGGGGCCGGCCTTCTGTGCCTCGTCTTCGCCCGGGCCGGGGACGTGTTCGACATCCGCCTGCCCCGGCGGCGGCTGATCCGCCGCATTCACCTCCTATGCGGCATCACGATTCTCGGCACGGAGGGGCTGCTCATCGCCGAATGGATCCTGCGCGAGAAATTCGGCGTTCTCGTCTGTGCCGTCTGGCCCAATGTGATCTTCGGCCTCGAGACCGTTTCCGTCACCGCCTTCGCGCTTTCCTGGCTGATGCGGGCAAGGGTCCTCTCGCGGCTCTGCCTCTGCCCGGACAGCCTGCGGTGGCGGCCGGGCCGTCTCGTCTGACGGGGTCGCCCGCCCTCTCCGAACGCCCGCGGCAACTTCCCTCGCCGACGGCGCTGCGCCATCATGTCTCTGCGGCAGCCCGATTCCCCCGACGCACCACCCGAACCCGGCTGCCGCGAGCAAACGATCCGGCGGAGAGACCGTGCCCAGCCTGTGCCGCGACTGCCTGCACACCTTCGACGATCCGGCCGCCCGCCGCTGCCCCTCCTGCGGCGGCCCCCGTCTCGTGCATCATCCCGAGCTCCTTTCCCTCAGCATCGCCCATCTCGACTGTGACGCCTTCTACGCCGCCATCGAGAAGCGCGAGCGGCCGGAGCTGCGCGACAGGCCCGTCATCATCGGTGGCAGCGGCCGGCGCGGCGTGGTCGCCACCGCCTGCTACATCGCCCGGCTGAAGGGGGTGCGGTCGGCCATGCCGATGTTCGAGGCCCGGCGGCGCTGCCCCGATGCCGTCATCCTGCCGCCGCGACCGGAACTTTACAGCGCGGTCTCGCGGCAGATGCGCCGGATGATGGAAGCGCTGACGCCGCTCGTCGAGCCGCTCGCTCTCGACGAGGCATTCCTCGATCTCGCCGGCACCGAACGGCTGCATCGTGCGCCGCCTGCCGTCACGCTGGCCCGGCTGGCCCGTGACCTCGAAGCGCGGCTGGGCGTCACCGCCTCGATCGGTCTCGGCCCCAACAAGTTCCTTGCCAAGCTGGCCTCCGACATGGACAAGCCGCGCGGCTTCACCGTCATCGGCCGCGCCGAAGCCGCCGATCTCATCGCCGACATGCCGGTGGGGCGGCTCTGGGGGGTGGGCGCCGCCCTCGAGGCCCGGCTCGTCGCGGCCGGCATCCGCACCGTTGCCGATCTGCGCCGCTGGCCGCCCGAAGAACTGGAACGGCGCCACGGTGTCATCGGCCGGCGGCTGTGGCAACTGGCCCATGGCGAGGACCCGCGGCCGGTCTCGCCCGACGCGCCCGTGAAGAGCATCTCGCGCGAGATCACCCTTGCCGAAGACACCGCCGACCCCGCCCTCATCGAGGCTCATCTCGAGCGCCTCGCCCTCGAAGTGGCCGACCGGGCACGCGCGAAGGGGCATGCGGGGCGCACCGTCATTCTCAAGCTCAAGCGCCGCGACCATCGCAGTTTCACCCGGCGCCGGAGCCTGACGAGCCCCACCGCCTTGGCCGAACGTATCTTCCGCACCGCCCGCAACCTGCTTCCGCAACTGCTTCGGGAGGGGCCGTTCCGCCTTGTCGGGGTCGGCATCTGCGAACTGGCCCCGCTCGAGGGGGCAGACCGGGGCGGCGACCTGCTCGAGAAGGATCTGGCCCGGCTGCGTGCGTTCGAGGAAGGGGCCGAGGCGCTGCGCCGCAAATATGGTGACGCCATCCTCAGGCATGGCCGCCTGCTGCGCCTCGAGGAAAAGGCACCCGCTTCGGGGAAGACCGGAACGGCCGACAAGGGCTGACCCGGCGGTGCTTACTCGGCCGCCAGATCCGCCTTGCCCGCCCAGAGCCGCGCGAGCGTCGCCACCAGCCGGTGCATCAGGGCCCGGAAGGCCGCAAAATCGGCCGAAGGGGCGACCCGCGCCTCGTCGAGATAGAGTGCACGGGCGATCTCGACCTGCACCACATGCTGCCCTTGGCCGGGACGGCCGTGTCGACGGGCGACATAGGCGCCGGCGAAGGGAGCATTGCGCCGCACGACGAGCCCTTCGGCCCGGAACACCTGCTCGACGGCGGCGGTGATCTCCTGCGCGGCCGACGCGCCATAGAGATCTCCCAGGACGATGTCCGGCACCCGGCCCTGCCGCAGACGCGCCGCGACGAGGGCCTCGCTCGGCATGGAATGCATGTCGAAGAGCACCGCCTGCCCGAAACGGCGCCGCTGCCCGGCCAGAAGCTCGGCGAGGGCATCATGGTAGGGCCGGTGCACTTTCTCGATGCGCCGACGTGCCTCCCGAAGGGAGATCCGGCTGGCGCGGATCTCCCGCCCGCCGGCCACGACCCGCGGAATCACCCCGAGCCCCGCCGCCACCCGGGCATTGCCCTGCCCTTGCGCATGAACGCCCTCGATCAGCCGCGGATCGAGATCCTCGGGGCTGCGGTTGAGATCGACATAGGCCCGCGGCAGGGAGGCGAGGAGCAACGGCGCCCCTTCGGCCGGGGCATTGTCGATCAGCCGATCGACATAGGCATCCTCGCTCGAGCGCAGCGCCAGCGGCGAGAGAACCGAGGCCGCGAGGAAATCCGCCGGGTAGTCCCGCCCCGAATGAGGCGAGGCGAAGACCGCCGCCGTCCGTGTCTCCGCAGGCAGGATCAGCCGATAGGGGCGCATGGGAACCTCGTTTCTCGTCCTTCCCAGATCCTAGACGCCACGCGCCGCCGGCGCCATATGGTCGTTGCGGCGCCGTGCGGCTTTTCGCGCAATCGGGCCTTGCGCCTGCCGCGGCAAGCTTTTATAGAACCGCCGCACCGGCCGCCCGACGGCCCGAGGGCGTATAGCTCAGTTGGTAGAGCGCTACGTTGACATCGTAGAGGTCACTGGTTCGAGTCCAGTTACGCCCACCATCGCAATTCCCTCCGGGGAGCATGGCAACCCGGCGCACGCGCGCCGCGAATCAGGAGAAGACCGATGAAGGTCAGGAATTCGCTCCGGTCGTTGAAGCTGCGTCACCGCGACAACCGCATCGTGCGCCGCAAGGGCCGGGTTTACGTCATCAACAAGACCCAGCGCCGCTTCAAGGCCCGCCAGGGCTGAGGGGCACGGGGCCGAGGGGCCCGAACCGGGGGCGCGAACCGAGGCGCTCACCGCCGATGCCATCGGCCGAATCCCGAGATCGACGAAAGGCCGCACCTTCGGGTGCGGCCTTCGTGTGTGCGGCGCATCGTTCCCGGAGCGGCTGTCTCAACGCGGACGTGCCCCGAGAAGCTTCACCATCGTCTGCTGATCCATGTAACCCGTCGGCGTGATGCCGCTGGCCTCCTGGAAGGAACGAATCGCTTCCCGGGCCTGCGCGTCGAACACCCCGTCGATCACTCCCGGATCGTGACCGAGCTGGGCAAGGCGGGTCTCGATGATGAGTCTCGGCATCTTGCCGAGACCGAGCTTCCTCTCGCGGGCCTCGGCCTGACGGCGGGCCTCCTCGGCGGCCTGCTCCTCGAGTGCGGCGATGCGGTCCCGCGCCTCCCCGGCAAAGGCCCCTTCGGGCCAGGTATCGAGATAGGCGCGATACCCCTCGATCGTGTCCTGCCGACGGGCCGCTTCCCAGTCCGCCCGTTCGGCCGGCGTGATCACCGGCCGCCCCTCGAGCATGTCGAGCATGCGGCGGGCCTCCTCGGCATGGATGCCGTCGGGGTAGCGCGCGAGATAGCGGCGCAGCCCGCGGATCGTGCCGAGAGCCCCGGTGCGCTGCCAGGTGGCTTCGTCCTCGGCACGTTCCACGCCGGCCATGTCGCGGGCCTGCCGATGGATGAGGGCGATCTGTTCGGCGTCGAGATAGCCGGTGGCCTCGAAACCGTTGGCTGCCTGCCACGCCCGGATCGCCCGACGCGTGCCGCGCCCGAAGATACCGTCGATGCCCCCCGTATCGTGCCCCAGCCGGGTGAGATCCTGCTGAATGCGCCGCCGCTCGGCACGACCGAGACCAAGCCGCGCCTCGGCCGTCCGGGCGGCCCGCAGCGGGGCATCACGCAGCCAGGCGATCCGCCGACGGGCTTCGTCCGCAGGTGCCCCGTGCGGCCAGGCCGCAAGGAACTTCTCGTAAAGCGGCAGATCATCGATCCGGCGCACGAAACGCCAGACCGCGTCTTCCCTGACCGTCGCCAGATCGGGCGGCGCCTCACGCGGTGCGAGATCCCCTCGTCTCGAGGCGAAGCCGGCCGCCTTCACGGCCGAAGGCGCCGTCGCCCGCAGCGCGGCGAAATCGCGCCCCTCGGCCACGGGTCCGGCGACAAGATCGAAGAGCGCCTCGGGCGGCCCCGCAAGCACGAGCGCCGCTGCGGGCAGTTGCCGGATCGTTGCCGGATCTGGGGGCGCGGCACCAGCGAGCGCCACCACCGCCCGAGCAGGATGCTCGGCGGCCGCTGCCAGCACGACGCTCAGCGGCAGGGCCTTGTCCGCGAGGCTCGTGCCCTCTCCGCTCCGCGCATCGACGGGCAGGAGCCAGCGCGTTCCGGCCCTCTCGACGAACCGGCCGGACAGGACGGCGATGAAGCGGTCCCCCTCATCGGCCTTCGCAAGCGCCTCGGCCACGAGATCGCGCATCTCCACGCTGTCCACGTCGCGCCCCGAGATGACGGTGAAACCCGCCTGCGCGAGTGCCCGTTCCATGGCACCGATCCTGTCGGCACCCTCCACCCAGGGCAGGGCGCGATAGCGCTTGTTGCCGATGAGAAGGGCCACTTCCTCCGCCAGCGCCGGCCCGGGCAGGCCGGAAAGGCTCGCAAGCACCGCTGCAAGGAGGAGCGAGGAGATCGGTCCCCGCCTCCGCCACCGCCGGATTGTCCGCATCATGGGGTTTCTCCCGTGTTGAAGGTCAGCCGTATTCGCGCCGATCGTCGATCACCTTGCCGTCATTGGGCAGGCTGCCCTTCTCGACGAGGTTGATCGTGCCCTTCAACTTTAGGATTTCCGCCACCGTTTTCCCATAACGTTCCGGATCGGCCCCCGAAAGCGCCTCCCTGTCGAGCTCGAGCGCGACCGTCATCACGTCGCGTTCGTCGGGGCTGCGCTCGACGATCACCCGCGCCCGGTGAACCTCCGGGAAGCGGGCGACCAGCTCGGCCACCTGTTCGGGACGCACGAACATGCCCTTGATCTTGGCGGTCTGATCGGCCCGGCCCATCCAGCCGCGGATCCGCATGTTGGTCCGCCCGCAGGGGCTCTGGCCGGGCATCACCGCCGACAGATCGCCGGTGGCGAAGCGGATCAGCGGGTAGTCGGGGTTGAAGGTGGTCACCACCACCTCGCCGACCTCGCCCTCGGGAACGGGGTCGCCGGTGCCGGGGCGGACGATCTCGACGATCACCCCTTCATCGACGATCATGCCTTCCATCGCCTCGGATTCATAGGCGATGTTACCCAGATCGGCCGTGGCATAACACTGCAGGCAGCGGATGCCGCGCTCGGCATAATACTGCCGGAGTGACGGGAACAGCGCACCGCCACCGACAAGCGCCTTGTCGATGGCAAGACGGACGCCGAGTTCGTCGGCCTTCTCGAGAATGATCTTGAGATAGTCGGGCGTGCCGGCATAGGCGGTGGCACCCGCGGCGGCGGCGGCCCGCACCTGCAGCTCGGTCTGCCCCGTGCCGGCGGGGATCGAGGTGGCGCCCACGGCACGGGCGGCGTTCTCGAACATCATGCCGGCGGGCGTCAGGTGATAGGCGAAGGTGTTCTGCACGATGTCGCCCGTCCGCACCCCGGCGGCGAAGGCGAAGCGGCCGAGGCGCCACCAGTCGCGCCGGACCATGCCGGGCTCGTAGATCGGCCCCGGGGACTGAAAGATATGGTCGAATTCGTGCACCGGCCGCGCGACATAGCCCCCGAAGGGCGGATCCTCCGCCTGGGCCGCGACCAGCGCCGCCTTGCGGGTGACGGGCAGGGCCGCGAGATCGGCCGGCGAGCGGATCGCTGCAGGATCGACATCGGCCAGAAGGCGCGCATAGGCCGGGGCGTTCGTCTTCGCGTTGGCGATCTGTCGCGGCAACGCCTCGGCGATCCAGCGGGTGCGCTCGTCGGCGCTGCGGGTCTCGAGATCGTCGTAATGTTCGCCTGCCCCTGCCGTCATCGTCCTGCCGTTCCCTGTTCCGTTGCCTGTCGATCCCGTCGGCCGCGCACCACCATGCCCGTGCCGTTCTCCGTGTCGTGCCCGCGCCACCGAAGCCATGAAGGGGGCAGCCGCTCCCTGCCCGCTCAGCTGAGCCAGCGCTTGCGCCGGCGATAGGACCGCACATCGCGATAGGATTTCCGCCCCTTCTCGGACACGCCGAGATAGAATTCCTTGACGTCCGGGTTCTCGCGCAGATCCGCGGCCGGCCCGTCCATCACCACACGCCCGTTCTCGAGAATGTAGCCGTAATCGGCATAGCGCAGGGCGACATTGGTGTTCTGCTCGGCGAGCAGGAACGTCACGCCCTGCTCCTCGTTCAGGCGCCGAACGATCTCGAAGATCTGCTCGACGAGCTGCGGCGCCAGCCCCATCGAAGGCTCGTCGAGCAGGATCGTCTCGGGCCGGCTCATCAGCGCGCGGCCGATGGCGCACATCTGCTGCTCGCCCCCCGAAGTGTATCCCGCCTGCGAGCGGCGGCGCTCCTTCAGCCGCGGGAAATATTCATACACCATCTCGAGATCGGCCATGATCTCCGCCCGCCCCCCGGTACGGGTGTAGGCGCCGGTCAGAAGGTTCTCCTCGACCGTCAGGTGCTCGAAGACGTGCCGCCCCTCCATCACCTGGATCACGCCCATGCGGACGAGATCGGACGGGTCCATGTGATGCACATGGGTGCCGGCATAGGAAATGAAGCCCTTGGTGACCTCGCCGCGCTCGGATTTCAGAAGGTTGGAGATGGCCTTCAGCGTCGTCGTCTTGCCCGCGCCGTTGCCGCCGAGAAGGGCGACGATCTTCCCTTTCGGCACCTCGAGACTCACCCCCTTCAGGACGAGGATCACGTGATTGTAGATCACCTCGATGTTGTTGACCTCGAGAAGGGCGTTCCGGGTCGCTCCGGCGTCCAGCATGGGGTTCTCCCTGTCTTGTGGCTCGTATGGGAGACGGGGGCGGCCGGCACGCCAGCGCCGGCCGCCATCGTCAGAGGATCACTCCTTGCAGTCGCGCGGGGTGATGCCGTTCTCCTTGGCGAAGGCCATCGAGTCCTCCTCGATCAGCGGATCGATCACCGACTTGTCGGACTCGATCCAGTCGGTGATGACCTTCCACTTGCCGGCCTTGGCGTCCCACTGCTGGACGATGCCGAGGCCGTTGCCGCCGTGGTTGGCGCAGGTGACCTTGAACTCGGGACCGAAATTCGGCAGGCCGAGCGCGGCCATCTTCTCGTTGGTCATCTCGAGGGCTTCCATACCGTCGCGCATCATGGCCGGGGTGATGTCCTTGGTGCCATGGATTTCCATCGCCTTCCTGGCGGCTTCCGCGGCCAGCATCGCGGCATAGACGCCCCGGTTGTAGAGCACGGTGCCGACATATTCACCGGTGCCGGACGCCTTGCCCGCATCCACGACATACTTGCGGATGTCCTTGAAGAGCGGGAAATCGTCTCCCGGCATGTGGAAGCTGAGGGCCTTGTAGCCGTCGGCCTTCATGCCGGCGGGCTTCACGTCGTTCTCCGAGCCCGACCACCAGATGCCGATGAAATGATCCATCGGATAGCGGATGTTGGCCGCTTCCTGGATCGCCACGGGGTTCATGATGCCCCAGCCCCACATCAGCACATAGTCGGGCTTGGCGCGGCGGATCTGCAGCCACTGGGATTTCTGCTCCTGGCCGGGATGATCGACCGGCAGCAGCATCAGCTCATAGCCGTATTTCTCGGCCAGCTTCTGCAGGGTGCGGATCGGCTCCTTGCCATAGGCGGAGTTGTGGTAGAGGAGCGCGATCTTCTTGCCCTTCAGATCGCCGTTCTCCTGGCTGAGGATGTACTTGATGGCGATCGAGGCACCGTCCCAGTAGTTGATGGGGTAGTTGAACACCCACTTGAAGACCCGGCCGTTCTTGGCCGAGGTGCGGCCGTATCCGCCGGTATGAATCGGGATGCCGTCGGCCGAGGCCTTCGGGATCAGCTGGTAGGTGATACCGGTCGAGAGCGGCTCGTAGACCAGCGAACCCTCGCCCTTGGTCGCCTCGTAGCACTCGACGCCCTTCTGCGTGTTGTAGCCGGTCTCGCATTCGACGACCCTGGTCTTCACGCCGTTGATGCCGCCGTCACGCTCGTTGAGAAGCGTGAAATAGTCGGCATAGCCATCGGCGAACGGAATGCCGTTCGCGGCATAGGGGCCGGTCCGGTAGCTGAGCGACGGGAAGACGAGCTCGGCCAAGGCCGGCCCCGCCATCACCAACGCCGCCGCCGCGGCTGCTGCTATTCTGGTCAGCTTCATTGTCTGGTCCTCCCTGGTTGACAATGGTCGAGATGCGGAAGTCCTCCCTCCGCGGCCCTGCCCTAGTAGGGGAAGGGCCAAAGGCGCAGTTTTTCCTTGGCCAGCCGCCACAGCTGCGCCAGGCCGTGGGGTTCGTAGATCAGGAAGAAGATGATCAGCCCGCCCACGATCATCAGCTCGAGATGCGCGGCGATGTAGGTTTCCCAGTGCAAGATATCCACCATCACGTTCTTCAGGAACACCGGCAGGAGCACGAGGAGGGCGGCCCCGAGAAACGAGCCGAGGATCGAGCCGAGCCCGCCGATGATGATCATGAAGAGCACGAGGAACGACTTGTCGATCCCGAAGGCCTCCGTCACCTCGGCCGAGCCGAGATAGACCGTGAAGAACAGCGCTCCCGCGACCCCCACGAAGAAGGAGGAGACGGCAAAGGCGGAGAGCTTGGCCTTGAGCGGATCGACGCCGATGATCTCGGCGGCGATGTCCATGTCGCGAATCGCCATCCAGCTGCGCCCGGTCTTGCCACGGGTGAGGTTGCGCGCCAGCCAGGCGAGACCGAACAGGATCGTCAGCGTGAAGAGATACTTGGCCGCCGGCGCCGCGCTCGGCCCCGTCACGAGGATGCCGAAGATGGTGCGCTCGGGCGCGGTGATCTGCCCCGAGGCCGAATAGTTGTAGAACCACGGCACCTTGTTGAAGAGCCAGACGAAGAAGAACTGCGCCGCCAGAGTCGCCACGGCCAGATAGAAGCCCTTGATCCGCAGCGAAGGCAGCCCGAAGAGAAGCCCGACGCCCGCCGTCACCACCCCGGCCAGCAGCACCACGAAGACGATGTTCATGCCCGGGAATGCCGTCATCAGCTTGTAGGCCGCGAAGGCACCCACGGCCATGAAGCCGCCGGTGCCGAGGCTGACCTGGCCGCAATAGCCCGTGAGAAGATTGAGCCCGAGTGCCGCCGTGGCCCACACGAGGAAGGGCAAGAGCACGGCGTTGGTCCAGTAGTCGTTGACGACGAAAGGTGCCACAAGGAAGGCCAGCGCCACGATCGTCCAGTAGGCCCGCCGGTCGAGCCGGATCGGGAAGGTCTGCATGTCTTCCCGATAGGAGGTCTTGAAGTCGCCGGCCTCGCGATAGAACATTCCGTCTCTCCTTCAGCCAGAGCCTCAGACACGCTCGATGATCTTCTCGCCGAAGAGCCCCTGGGGCCGGAAGACGAGAAAGACGAGCGCCAGCACATAGGCAAACCAGTTTTCGGTGGCCCCGCCGATCAGGGGGCCGACCCAGAACTCGAACAGCTTTTCCCCCACGCCGATGATGAGCCCGCCGACGATCGCCCCCGGAATCGAGGTGAAGCCGCCCAGCATCAGCACCGGCAGCGCCTTCAGGGCGATGAGCGAGAGCGAGAACTGCACGCCCGACTTGGCGCCCCACATCACCCCGGCCACGAGGGCGATGAAGCCCGCGATCGACCAGACCAGCACCCAGATGAACCTAAGCGAGATGCCGACCGACAGCGCCGCCTGATGATCGTCGGCCACCGCCCGCAGCGCCCGGCCCTGCTTCGTGTATTGCGAGAACAGCGTCAGCACCGTCACGAGAATGCCGGCCACGGCCGCCGCGGCGATGTCGAGCCTGTCGATGAAGAGCCCGTAGCCGAACCACCTGTCGGTCAGGCTCTCCACGGTTTCCGACAGGCCCTGGGGCAGGCCGATGTCGAGCTTCTTGATCTCCGAACCCCACATCAGGTCGCCGAACCCCTCGAGGAAATAGGCCAGCCCGATCGTCGCCATGAAGAGGATGATCGGCTCCTGGCCGACGAGGTGCCGCAGGATCAGCCGCTCGACGAGGATCGCGAAAAGCACCATCACCACCGCCGTCAGGACGATGGCCACCAGGGGCGGCAACCGCCAGCCGAAATGGCTCAGATGGGTGCCGAAGATCGCGTTGATGAGCTCGGCGAAGGGCACCTGTCCGCTCTGAAGGCCGACGAGCGTCAGCGCGGCGAAGAGCGCCATCACCCCCTGGGCGTAGTTGAAGATCTCCGACGACTTGTAGATCAGCACGAAGCCGAGCGCGACGAGGGCATACATGATCCCGGTGAGAAGGCCGTTGAGGGCGACCTCGAGGGCGAAATAGAACTGGTCGGGCATGGCTCAGACCTCACTCGTGGGAAACGCCGAGATAGGCGGCGATGACCTGCGGATCGTTGCGCACCTCGTCGGGCGGCCCGTCGCCGATCTTCTTGCCGTAATCCATCACCACCACCCGGTCGGAGAGATCCATCACCACGCCCATGTCGTGCTCGATCAGCACGATGGTGGTGCCGAACTCGTCGTTCACGTCGAGGATGAAGCGGCTCATGTCCTCCTTTTCCTCGACGTTCATCCCGGCCATCGGCTCGTCGAGCAGCAGAAGCTTCGGCTCGGCCGCCAGCGCCCGCGCCAGCTCCACCCGCTTCTGCAGGCCGTAGGGCAGGCGGGAGACCGGGGTGCGGCGGATGTGCTGGATCTCCAGGAAGTCGATGATCTTCTCCACCGCCTCGCGATGGGCCAGCTCCTCGCGCTCGGCCCGCCCCCACCAGAGGGCTTCCTCGGCCATGGTGGAACGCATCAGCGTGATGCGACCGGTCATGATGTTGTCGAGCACGCTCATGCCCTTGAAAAGGGCGATGTTCTGGAAGGTGCGGGCGATACCCTGTCGGGCCACCTGAAAGGGCTTCATCGGCGGCCGCTTCTGCCCGCGGAACCAGATCTCCCCCTCCTGCGGGTGGTAGAAGCCGGAAATCACGTTCAGCATCGACGACTTGCCCGCCCCGTTCGGGCCGATGATCGCGCGGATCTCGCCCTCGCGGATGTCGAAGGAGATGTCCTTGATCGCGGTGACCCCGCCGAAACGCAGGGTGATGTTCTTCACCTCGAGCACCACGGGGCCGATATGGCGACCATCGGGCGTGACCCAGCCATCGCCTTCGGGGTTCATGGCGCCGCCATGGGTGATCGCTTCGCTGGTCATGCTGCCTCTTTCGTGCTTTTCGCCGGCGGGAAGGTCCTCACGTCGCGGATCTCGAGCGTCGCGCGGATCACGCCCTTGCGCCCGTCCTCGTAGGTGACCTCCGTCTCGGTCGAGACCCGGTCCTTGCCGCCATAGAGCGCTTCGATCAGATCGGCATATTTCTGCTCGACGATCCGCCGGCGCACCTTGCGCGTGCGGGTGAGCTCGCCATCGTCTGCATCGAGCTCCTTGTGCAGCACGAGGAAGCGGCGGATCTGGCTGGAGGAGAGCTTCTCGTCCTCGGCAAGCGAGCGGTTCACCTCCTCGATATGCTTCTCGATCATCGCATAGACTTCCGGATGGGCGGCAAGTTCCTGATAGGAAGTGTAGGCGATGTTGTTGCGTTCGGCCCAGTTGCCGACGGCGTTGAGGTCGATGTTGATGAAGGCGGTGGCGTATTCGCGACCGTTACCGAAGACCACCGCCTCGAGAATGCTCGGATAGAACTTGAGCTTGTTCTCGATGTATTTCGGCGCGAACAGGCTGCCATCGGCCATCTTGCCGACATCCTTCGCCCGGTCGATGATCTTCAGATGACCGGTTGCCGCGTCGAAGAAGCCGGCATCCCCCGAAGCCACCCAGCCTTCGGCATCCTTGGTCGAGGCCGTCGCCTCCGGATTCTTGAAGTATTCGACGAAGACGCCCGGCGACCGGTAATGCACCTCGCCCTTCTCGTCGATGCGGATCTCGACGCCCTCGGGCGGCACGCCCACCGTGTCGGGATAAACCTCGCCGTCGGGCTGGAGCGTGATGTAGACCGAGGCCTCGGTCTGCCCGTAGAGCTGCTTCAGGTTGATGCCGATCGAGCGGTAGAACTCGAAGATCTCTGGGCCGATGGCCTCCCCGGCGGTGTAGGCCACGCGGATGCGGCCGAGACCGAGCGCATCCTTCAGCGGACCGTAGACCAGAATGTTGCCGAGGGCATATTTCAGCCGGTCGAGGGCCGAGACCGGCCGGCCGTCGAGAATGCGGCTGCCGACCTTCTTCGCATGGTCGAGGAAGCGGTGAAACATCCGCCGCTTGAGCGCGCCGGCATCCTCCATGCGGATCATCACGTTGGTCAGCATGTTCTCGAACACGCGCGGCGGAGCGAAAAAGTAGCTCGGCCCGATCTCGCGCATGTCGGTCTGCATGGTGGAAGCGTTCTCGGGGCAGTTGACGCAAAAGCCCGTCCAGGTCGCTTGCCCCATCGAGAAGATGAAATCGCCGACCCAGGCCAGCGGCAGATAGGCGAGGATCTCCTCCTTCTCGGTGAGACCGTCGAAGGCCACCGACAGTTTCGTCGCCTCGATGATGTTGCGATTGGAGAGCACCACGCCCTTCGGCCGGCCGGTGGTCCCGGAGGTGTAGAGGATGACGCAGGTGGTGTCGTAGCCCTGCCGGGCCATGCGCTCGGCAAGCTCGGTCTCGAAGCGCTCATGGGCCGCCCGCCCCTCGGCCTGCACGTCGGCATAGGCGTGAAGGCGCGAATGGTCGTATTTCCGCAACCCCCGCGGATCGACGTAGATCATGCGCTCGAGCGCCGGCAGCCGGTCCTGCACCTCGAGCACCTTGTCCACCTGCTCCTGGTCGCCGGCGACGAGGAAGCGCGCCTCGGAGTGCTCCAGCACATACGCCATCTCCTCGCCGACGGCATCCTGGTAGAGCGGCACCGGAATCGCCCCCACCATCTGGGCGGCGATCATCGCCCAGTAGAGCGAAGGGCGGTTGCGCCCCACCACCGCCACCCGGTCCCCCTCCCCGAGGCCGAGCGCGAGATAGCCGTTGGCCAGGGCGGTGATCTCCTCGAGCGCTTCCTTCCACGTCCATTCCTGCCAGATGCCGAATTCCTTTTCCCGATAGGCCGGCCGGTCGGGAAAGCGCTCGGCATTGCGCATCACGAGATGCGGAATGGTGTCGAGCCTCGGCTCGATGACCTCCATCGCCACATTGTCCTCCCTGCTTGCCGGCCGATCGGCCGGCCTCGCTCCGGGGCCATTCATGGCTCTTGTCGGAGCGGCACGATCTAACGTCAGTCCTTTCCTCCGCGTCAATATTTTCTTCAGTTTTTCACGATTCCAACGAAATGTTGCAAGATCACTGACACCCGGATCTGCCGGCACCTCCCGGCACGCGCTTCCGGCATGCGACGACAACCTTCGCGTGTCACCCGCCCGCAATGGGAGCGCGCGCAGGGCGAATCGGCCGGGGAAGGGTGGCAGCATGCCGCACCCCGATGATATGGATGGGAGCGGGAGGCCGATGATGGAACTGCCGGATCACGTCTATGCCCGCTACACACGCGCCGGGCTCAATCTCATTCAGCAGGCCCTCAGCATCTACGACCGGGAGTTGCGGCTTGTCGTGAGCAACCGCCGCTTCCAGGAGATGTTCGACCTGCCCGACCGGCTCGTGCGCCCCGGCGCCGGTTTTGCCGAGACCATCCGCTATCTTGCCGAGAGGGGGGAATACGGCCCGATCGACGACATCGACCGTTTCGTGGCCGACCGGGTCGAGCAGGCCCGGGCCTTCGAGCCGCACTACATGGAGCGCACCCGAGCCAACGGGCAGGTGATCGCGATCGAGGGGAGCCCGCTGCACGAGGGCGGATGGGTCGCCGTCTATACCGACATCACCGACATCCGCCGCCAGGAAACCCTCCTCAAGACCCGCTCCGAGAAACTGCACCACGCGCTACTGGCCCGTTCCGAGGCGCTCGCCCGCTCGAACCGGCAGCTCGAGGCGACGATCAAGGCCCTCGAGCAGGCCCGGCACGATCTGGCCCGCTCCGAAGCCCATGTCCGCATGACCACCGAGATGATGCCGGCCCATATCGCCCGGGTCGATCTCGAGGGGCGCTACACCTATTCGAACCGCAAGCTGCCCACGGTGGTGCCGGGGCGGCCGGCGGAGATCGTCGGACTGCATATCTCCCAGGCACTCGGGGAGGAAGCCTGGTCGCGCATCCGCGGCCCGTTCGAACGGGCGCTCGGCGGCGAGGCCTCGACCTCCGAGATCTCGCTGCCTTCGACAGGGCGGCGCATTCGCGTGGCCCTCACCCCCGACCGCGACGGGACGGGGCGGATCCGCGGCGTCTACATCCTCTCCATGGACATCACCGCCGAGGCGCAGGCCCGAGCCGCGCTGCTCCAGACCCACCGGCGCACCCTCGCCGCCCAGCTCACCAGCGGCCTGGCCCATGACTTCTCCAATCTCCTGACGATCATTCTCGGCCTCCAGTCGCGCATCGCCGAGCGTGACGAGCTCCCCGAGGAAGTGCGCGAGCTGGCGCGGATGACCCGGGCGGCCGCGCGGCGCGGCGGGCGCATCCTCGAACGGCTCTCGCGCATCTCCGGCCCCCGCACGCTGCGGCTCGAGCGCATCGACCTCGCCCGCCTGCTGCGCGAGACCGCCGCGCTCGCGGCGCCTTCCCTGCCCGAAGGCATCCGCCTCGAAACCCGGCTCGGCGCCTTGCCCGGCCCGCTCTGGCTCGACGGCGAGAGCCTGCAGGATTCGCTGCTCAACCTCGTGCTCAACGCCCGCGACGCCATCGCCCCGGCCGAGGGCGCCATCACCGTCGCCTGCACCGCTCTCGGCGAGGAGTGGATCGAGATCCGGGTCGAGGACACCGGGCCGGGCTTCGGCGAAGAAGCCCTCGAGAAGGCCGTCCAGCCCTTCTACACATCGCGCCGCAACGCAGACGGCACCGGGCTCGGCCTGTCGATGGTCTATGACTTCGTGCAGCTCGCCGGCGGCCATCTCATTCTCGGTAACCGCCCCGAGGGCGGTGCCCGTGTCATGCTGCGCCTGCCCCTGCGGCCGGCCGGCGAGGCCCGCGAACTGCTGATCCTTCTCCTCGACGACGAGGCCGACGTCCGCGCCCAGACCCGGCGCCTTTTGCGCGAGCTCGGGCACAAGGTGGTGGAAGCGGGCAGCCTCGAAGAAGCCGAAACGCTGATCGGCGCCATCGACGGCATCGACTTCATCCTTACCGACCTTCTGCTCGAGGGTGGCGGACGGGGCGACGCCTTCCTCGCCCGCCATGTCCTGCCGGGCGGCATTCTCACCTCGCTGCCCGCGGGCGATCCGCGCAGACGGGCCGCCGAGAGAACCGCTCCGGTGACGGGCAAACCCGTCGATTCCGCCGCCCTTGCCACCTTCATCGAACATTGCCTCGGCACCCATCTTGCCCGCGATGCGAAAAGAGGAGAAAAGCCCGCAGCAGCCGCGGCCACCGGCGCCGCCCCGGCACGAAAGGATGCGCGATGACCGCCCAGCCCCCTCTCGTCGCCATTCTCGACGACGAACCCCAGATCCGCTCCATCCTGACGAACGCCCTCGAGGAAGCGGGCTTCCGCACCCTCGCCTTCGGCCGGGCACGCGAGTTCGAGGCCGCGCTCCGCCAGTCACAGCCCGATGTCTGCCTTGTCGATCTCGGCCTGCCCGACCGCGACGGCCTCACCCTCGTGCATCGTCTGGCGATGGAACAGGGAGCGGCGGTCATCATCATCTCGGGGCGCTCCGCCGTGCAGGACCGGGTGACGGGGCTCGAGCTCGGCGCCGACGATTACGTCATCAAGCCCTTCGAGCCGGTCGAGATCGTCGCCCGGGTGCGCGCCCATCTGCGCCGCGGCCGGCCACGGGGCACGGAAAGCCGCGCCCGCGCCCGCTTTGCCGACTGGATCGCCGATTTCGACACCTACACCCTCACCCATGCCAGCGGCAGGAGCACTTCCTTCTCCCAGGCCGAAGGCGCGGTGCTGCGGCTCTTTCTCGAAAACCCCAACCGTCTCGTCACCCGCGCACGGATGCAGGACGAGCTCGGCGGCACCGCCGAGGAGAGCTTCGAGCGGGCGATGGACGTGCGCATCTCGCGGCTGCGACAGAAGCTCGGGGAGAACCCGCGCAACCCGCGCCTCATCAAGACAATCTACGGTGCCGGCTACATCTTCCTTGCCGACGTGAGCTGGGAATGACATGCCGGAAGCACCGACCCCTCGAAGGAAAGGGCAGGACACGACCATGACGACGCATCTGTGGATCCGGGCCGAAAGCCGCCCCGGCGAGCGGCGCACCCCCGTGACGCCGGAAGGGGTGAAGACGCTCCTCGAACGGGGCTTCCGCGTGACGGTGGAGGAAAGCGGCCAGCGCGTCTTCCCGATCGCCGATTATGCCGCCGCCGGCGCCGAAATCGCTCCCGAAGGCAGCTGGCCCGCCGCGCCGCGCGAGGCCCTGATCCTCGGCCTGAAGGAATTGCCCGCCGACGGCACACCGCTCGTGCATCGCCACGTCTTCTTCGCCCATGCCTTCAAGGGCCAGCCCGGTGCCGGAGCCCTTCTGCGCCGCTTTGCCGAGGGCGGCGGAGCAATCTACGATCTCGAATACCTGACCGACGAACACGGCCGGCGCCTCGCCGCCTTCGGCTACTGGGCGGGCTTTGCCGGCGCCGCCGCTTCGCTGATGGCCTGGATCGCGCAGCAGATGCGGGACGGCGGGCCGGGGCCGGGAGAGATCGCCGAGGAGGAGAGCAGGGAGGCGCTTCTCGGCCGGCTCGAGGCCGATCTCGCCCGTTTCGAGCGACGCCCCTCGGTTCTCGTCATCGGCGCGCTCGGGCGCACCGGAACCGGCGCTTGTGACCTCGCCCGCGCGCTCGGTCTTCCTCTCACCCGCTGGGATATGGCCGAAACCGCCCATGGCGGCCCGTTCCCGGAGATTCTCGCGCACGACATCTTCCTCAACTGCATCCTCGCCCGGCCCGGCACGCCGCTCTTCGTCGGCGAAGAGGCCGTTGCCGCCCCGAGGAAGCTTGCCGTCATAGGCGACATCGCCTGCGATCCGGGCACGCCCTATTCGCCGATCCGCCTGCCCGGCTACGAGGCACCGACCTCCTTCTCCGCGCCGGTGCTGCGGGTGCACGAGTCTCCCCCGCTCGACGTGATGGCGATCGACAACCTGCCCTCCATGCTGCCGCGGGAAAGTTCGGAGGATTTCGCCGCGCAGCTCCTGCCGCTCCTCCTTGCGACCGACCGACTCGGAGACGGCCCCTGGGGGCGGGCCCGGGCGGTGTTCGACGAGCATCTGGCCGGGCTCTCGGCAGGGCAGGAAAACGACGGCTGAAAGCTGAAGGGAGAGAACGATGTCACGCATTCACTGGATCGGCACCGGCCTTTCGGCCATACCGGGGCTGCGCCGGCTGATCGAAAGGGGGCTGCCCGTCACCGTCTGGAACCGCACCCCGGAGAAGGCAGAGGCCGCCGTCGGCGACATCACCGACGACATCCGCCGCTTCACCCCCGAAGATCTCGCCGGGGCCGCCATGCGCAACGATGTCATCGTCTCGATGCTGCCCGCATCCTGGCATGTACCGCTTGCCGAAATGGCGATCGACAGGGGAGCCCATTTCGTCTCCTCGAGCTATGTTTCGCCCGAAATGCGGGCGCTCGACGGGAAAGCCCGGCAGGAGGGCGTCGCTCTCGTCAACGAGGTCGGGCTCGATCCGGGGATCGACCACCTGATGGCCCATGACCTCGTGCACGACTACCTCGCCGGCGGCCATCACCACCCACAGAACGCCCTTTCCTTCATCTCCTATTGCGGCGGCATCCCGGCGCGGCCGAACGCCTTTCGCTACAAGTTTTCCTGGTCGCCCCTCGGAGTCCTGAAGGCGCTGCGATCTCCGGCACGGGCCATCCGCGATTTCGCGGAATGGCGCATCGAACGGCCATGGGAAGGGCTTTCCCGCTGGCAGGCGCCCTTGCCCACCCCCGAAACCTTCGAGGTCTATCCCAATCGCGATTCCCTGCCCTTTCTCGAGCAATACGGCTTCGGTCGAGACTGGCGCGTGAAGGATTTCGTGCGCGGCACGATCCGCCTCGAAGGCTGGGCGGAGGCCTGGGCCGGCATCTTCGAACGGGTCGAGACGCTCGACGAGGCGGGGCTCGCCACCCTCTCCGAAAGGCTCTGGGCAGAACATGCCTATCGGGAAGGAGAGCCCGACCGGGTGGTGCTGTTCGTCGGTCTGAGGGCCGAACGCGATGGCGCCCCCGTCTTCGACCGGATATGGGCGCTCGACGCCGTGGGCGACGGGCGCGGCTCGGCCATGGCCCGTCTCGTCTCGGTGCCGGTGTCGCTCGCGGTCGAGGCGGTGCGGGAGGGCACCATCGGCCCCGGCGTCTCCGCCGCGCCGTCCGACCCGGCGCTCGTGCGCGACTGGCTCGCCCGGATCGCCCCGCTCGCACAGCACATCACCCGCCATCGGCGGCTCTGACCGGCGGCGAACGAAGCGAATTTTATGCAATCATCGGCGGCAGACGGCGAAAAGGCCGATCGCCATTAAGCTTCTGCTAACGCGAATCACGCCACACAGGACCAAAAGGACGGTTTCATGTGTCGTGATCCGATTGCCGATATTGCGCCCTGCCGGCCCCGCGAACGCCTGCCTGCGCCTTCTCTCCCGAGAGGGCGGCCATGAACGAGATCCTGCGTCTCGAAGCCGAGCTCGCCTTCGAGAGGGCGGCCCGCCAGGCAGCCGAGCAGCTCGTCGCCCGCCTTTCGGACGAGCTCGAAAGGCTGCGCGCCGAAGCGGCGGAGCAGGCAGAGGGTCGCGAATCGAGCGAGATTCGGGGTCTGCGGGCCGATGCCGCCCGCGCCAGCGACGATCTCGACCGGGCCTACAAGGCGGTCTTCCGCGCCGAGCGGCGATTGTGGAACGCCATCGAGGCCATCCCCGACGGCTTCGCCCTTTTCGACAACGAAGACCGGCTCGTGGCCGCCAATTCGGCCTATCGGGCCATCTTCCACCCGCTCGAAGACCGGATCCGACCCGGCATCGCCTATGCGGAGATCCCGCGTATCGCTCTCGAGGCCGGCGTGGTCGAACTCGAGGGCAGGGACCCCGATGCCTGGCTGGCCGACATTCTCGAGCATCGGCGAAAGAACGAGAACGAGAGCGATGCCATCGTCCGCCACAAGGGGGGCGTGTGGCTGCGCTTCGTCGATCGCAGGACCGCCGATGGCGACACCGTCTCCCTGCGGTTCGACATTACCGAAACCCGCCGCCGCGAAGCCGCTCTCGAGGAAGCCCGTCGCCGCGCCGAGGCGGCGAGCCGCGCCAAGTCGGCATTTCTCGCCAACATGAGCCACGAAATCCGCACGCCGATGAACGGCATCATCGGCATGGCCGAGCTGCTCGGCGAAATGGAGCTCGACGAGGAACAGCGCCTCTATGTGGACACGATCCGCCATTCGGGCGAAGCGCTCCTCACCATCATCAATGACATTCTCGACTATTCGAAGATCGAGGCCCGCAAGCTCACCCTTCAGCCCGAACCCTTCGACCTCGAAGCCTGCATCCACGAGGTGATGATGCTGCTCCGGCCGCAAGTGGCCCGCAAACGCGTCGATCTGCTCCTCGATTACGACATCTTCATGCCGACCCGCTTCATCGGCGATGCGGGGCGGATCAGGCAGGTCGTCCTCAACCTGCTCGGCAATGCCGTCAAGTTCACCGAAAAGGGGCATGTGCTCATCCGCGTGGTGGGCATCGAGAAGACGCCCGGCATGCAGGAAATCCATGTCACGGTGGAAGATACCGGCATCGGCATCCCGCCCGACAAGCTCGATCACGTCTTCGGCGAATTCAACCAGGCCGAGGAGGGCGCCAATCGCCGCTACGAGGGCACCGGTCTCGGCCTTGCCATCACCCGCGGACTGATCGACCTCATGGGCGGGGAGATCTGGGTCGAATCGGAGCCCGGCAAGGGGTCATGCTTCGGCTTTCGCATCGATCTGCCGATCGCCACGGACGTTGCACCGGCCGCGCCGCCGACCATCCCCCCGCAGCTGAAACGGGCGCTGGTGGTCGATGACATCGCCCCCAATCTCACCATCGTCTCCCGCCACCTTGCCGCGGCCGGGATCGCCTGCGTATGCCGGGCCTGCCCGCGCGAGGCCCTCGAGGTCCTCGACGCCGAAGAAGAAGCGATCGATGTCGTCATCACCGATTACGTCATGCCGGGGATGGACGGGTTTGCGCTCGCGCGGGCGATACGGGAGCGCTGGCCCGATCTGCCGGTTCTCCTCATGTCTTCGGTCACCTTCGGCCGCAACGACGTGCCCGAGGGGCTGTTCGACAAGGTTCTGATCAAGCCCTGCATGCGCCAGGACGTGCTGCGGGCGCTGGCCGATCTCGCACCGCCCGACAAGGGCCCCGGATCCGACGGCGGCAACGCGCCCTCCGCCGCGGGGCGGGGCGGTTCTTCCGGCAGATCCGCCCCCCGGCCACGCGCGGGGCGTGCGCGGGACGTGCTCGTGGCCGAGGACAATCGGACGAACCGACTCGTCATCGGCAAGCTGCTCGAAGGTCTCGGCCTTTCCCCTCGCTTCGCCACCGACGGCCGCGCGGCCGTAGCCGCCTGGCAGGAGCGTCCGCCCGACATCATCCTGATGGATGTCTCGATGCCGGAGATGGACGGGCTGGAGGCAACGCGGGAGATCCGCCGCCTCGAGCGGGAGGCCGGCCGCGCTCCCACGCCGATCGTCGCCCTGACGGCCCATGCGATGACCGCCGACAAGGAACGGTGCAGCCTCAGCGGGATGGACGATTTCCTGACGAAACCCGTCCGCAAGGCCCGTCTCATCCACGCGCTCCGGCGCTGGCAGATCCTCGCCCCTGACGACACGGCACAAGAAGAGGAGGAAACCGGATGACCCGTCCTCAGCCCCCTTGATGCATCCGTTTGGCCCCGGCCGTCCGGTCCGGCGCCTTCCCGCGATCGAGCCTCGGATCGACAAGCCGCCGCCAGAGCCGCGGAAACAGGGCGACCGTGGCCGCCACCGGCAGGCTGAAAGGGAGCAGGGGCGCACCACTCTCCTTCGGTTCGACCAAGGCATGGAACGCCCGGGCCGGATGGAGGTGATGATCGGCATGGCTCGGCGCATTCAGCATCATCAGCCGGCTGAAAGGGGGCGGCGCATCCCATGAATGCGCTGGCGCGACCGGTTCGTAGCGGCCCGAGGGCAGAAGGCGCCGCTCGAGGCCGTAATGCTGGACGTAGTCGCCGAGCAGAAGCTGCAACTGGGCGTGAAACGCAAGAAGCGCCCAGGCGAGCACGCCGGCAAAGCCGGCGAGCATGCCGGCAAGGCCGAGGCTTCCCGCCCCGCCGACCACATAGACCCAGTAGCGGTTGCCGGGGCCGAGAACGAACCGGCCCAGATGGCGCGCCTTGCGGGCCTCGACGGCGAAGCCGGCCCGAAAGGAGCCGAACCAGGCACGAGGCCAGAAACGCCAGAAGCTCTCTCCTCTCCGGGGAGAGTTCGGATCCCGGGGGGTCGCGACCCAGACATGATGCACCGCCGGGTGCGCCGTCGCGTGGTGCCCGAAGAGAATCGAGGTGAAGACGGCCATGCCGAGCCAACGCTCCCGGCGCCGCCGCCGGTGGATCAGCTCATGAGCCGCCGGAACGGAAACCTGGCCGAACTGCAGGCCATGGGCGAGGAACAGCACCCCCATCCACGCCCAGCTCTCGGCATGGACGATCTGGAGAACCCCCAGCCCCATCAGCGGGAAATGGAGAAGGGCAATGCCCGTCGGAATGATCCGGCCCCATCCCCCTCCCCTCCCGGTCGGCACCAGGGAAACGCCTGCAAGGAGCCGATCGGCGATCCATGCGAGAGGGACGATCCAGATGAGCGCGATCAGCGCCCATGCCGGGTCGACAAGATCCGCCGCAAGAAGGAGAAGACCGGGCATCCATGCGGCGACGGCGTATGCCATCATCAATGCTCTGCCCCGAAGCCGGGCCCGACAGCGAAAGGTGCGCATCACTTCCTGCATCCCCCTGAATGCCGCCAGCTTCGCGGAAAACGCCGCACCCGGCAAGCACCTCCTGACGGAATGCGATCGGGACGGGACCGGACTGCAAAGGCCGGAAAAGCAGGGCCGAGCCCATCGCGGAACGGTCGACCCGACCGCGGGCACCTCCGGCCCGCAAGTCGGGCACGGCCGCGCTTTCCTGCAACTGCTGCAGCTCCCGAGAACCGCAGCGTTGCCGCCGACATCCCGAAACCCTTTCTCGCGCTTCCCCGCCGCGCTCTCGCCCGCCTCCTCGTGTTGATCTTCCCCGCAACCTCCTGCCGGATGACCCCATTCGGGAAAGAAGGATTGTATTGCCGGTCCTGCCAACAGGCTCGGTACGGCGTCCAGGAGGACAAACGAGAAAGCCCTGCCGATGCCTGCAAGTCCGCCATCGTCCCACCATCCGTGACATAGTCAATTCTGGTGTACGGAGTGATCGGGCGGCGCTCCTGCTGTCGTCTGTGTCACGGTTCACCTTGACCCCACCTCTGAACTCCACACCCTCGATGACCTTGGCCAAGTCGTTGAACCCACGAATCCTGCGCCAGCGCTGCTCTGCACTCATTCCCGTGACCTGCCCGCCAATGGTCCCTCATTCATGACGAGAGTCTGCGGGTCTGGTTTTCATGATCTGCGGTTCCGGTTCGGGCAAGCGCGCCGGGCACGGGCCCTTCGGGGCGTTCGAGCGTCCGGCGCGCCTGGGCCGGTGTCTGGTTCCCGGTGACGAGTGGGGCCTGACGTTGTTGCAGTCATGGCGCCACAGGGCCGGTTTCCGGCGGGCGTCATCGAGAGTATCGAACAGCTCCTCGTTCAGAAGCTCGTCACGCAGGCTGTCATCGAACGGTTCGATGAAGGCATTTTGCCGAGGCTTGCCAGGATCGATGTAATGCCAGTCGACGTCATTGTCGTTCGCCCATTCGAGGATCGCCCGGCAGGTGAACGAGCAATGCCCGAAAGTTGGTGATGGGTTGATTGGGTGGCATATCATGGCGGTGTTCACACGCCGCGATTCTCGAAGAGAAAAGGATATGCCACATGAAAGACGATACGATTTTGCAGTTCACTGATCCAGCGGGAATTTCCCCCGATCCGCTGACGGAGATCCTGCGCAAGGGGGCGCGGGATCTGTTGGCGCAGGCGG
>Ga0256839_1001355_pt1 | contig 29853 bp, 30 predicted proteins | sample 354166metaG_FD_185968 | JGI IMG/M metagenome (GOLD analysis project Ga0256839, IMG submission 185968) | Hydrothermal vent microbial communities from Mid Atlantic Ridge, Atlantic Ocean - 354-166 | ecosystem: Environmental > Aquatic > Marine > Hydrothermal vents | place: Atlantic Ocean: Mid... | reverse complement strand
GCTTTCGACATAAGACGTGGCCGGATCCATCTTTCCGATGCAGGCATACATCACGGGCATTCCGTCCACCATGACCGTTAATCTGTCGGTATTCATTCCCCGCAGCAACGGTTCTTTGCCGAAAGCCCCCCGGCTCATCAATGAAAGGGAGGGGGTGGCTGCCACGTACTCATCTATGCTTCGCATGGGCCGCTGTCCGCTTGCGGCCTCCGCATCCCCGTTGTTTTTGCTGATCATTATCTGATGAAGAACTACTGCATGGGCCGAGTCGCGCAATTGCATCCAGGGTTCCGCACGGAAAGTGTCCGGCTGCTGCTGCGCTCCGGCCATGAATGGCTGCATGCTGAGCAGAATAAACAGATATAGATACCTCTTAATCACTTTCAAATTATTTATGGTAAAACCGGGCGGCTCTATCCCTGCCACCCGGTTTTGAGGCTGAATTAAATTTTCTGCAAGCGCTTAGAGCGTAATATCGAATGCCAGGTGACTTTTGACGGTATCCTGACCCTGCATGATGGTCAGGTTTACCTTCCAGTAGCCGGTCATGGTAAAGTTGACCTTACCCAGATAGTGGCCGTTGCCCGTAGCAAGCGGATTCACATTGTTGGGCGACCCATGCCCCATGGAAGGCATTTCAGGCTCGATGAAAAAGCTGAGTCCGTCTACGGGAGGAAAACTCATCATGCTTTCCTTTTTGTGTACGGCCAGCTCAAAATCATTAAGCCCTACCTCGGGACTTAAGGGTGCACACAAGGAGACAAAGAGTTTGCTCGAATCAATCTCCGATTCAAAAGAAAGCAATCTCGCCTCGGCCGGCATCCGGACCATCGGGTTCAAATCAATGTCTGCCACATTTCCTTGCGAATCCTCCGCATGAACCGAAAGGGTCCAGGTGCCGGCCATGCTGGGCATGATAAAGACAACGGCACCTTCATAAAGATCATCGGCATTGGCCCCTGCAGGATTTTCGACAGGAGCCGAATGCTGCATCGTGCCCATGTCCATCATGGGTTTTAAGCTTACCGTAAATGTGTTCAAAATCTCATCCGTACCGTTGTTTTTAATTCGTACATAGAGTTTGTTGTAGCCTACAAAAAGGGAATCATCCGAAAATACTTCGATCAGGTATCCGTTGTTGACACCCGATGCGATGGCCACCAGTGCATCGGTGGGGTCCACGGGCTTTATTTTTTCTTTGCATCCACTCATGGACACAGCCAGCAGGAGTGCCGGCAATACTATTGCTAGACGCTTCATTTTATTGCTTTTTTTAATTAAAGAAAAGGTAGCAGGTTTTGCAGCCTGCATGTGCTGTGCATACACAGCTCACGATGTACGCCTGTTTACACAGGGCCAAACCCTTGTAAAACGTGTAATCAATAAATAGATAGAATGAATGGAAAAATGAAGCGCTTAGCAGGGGGGATGGAATACCTCTCGCATAACCGGATCATCGGGAATGTCATCCTGCCTGTTGATCCGGGGCGAGCCGGGCATCTCAGGAAGATGAAGCAGAAGGGCCTGTCCGGACAAGAACACCGTCAGGTTTTGCTCTTCCGAAAATTTGGGTCTTGCCGGCATGCCGTTTTCCTCCGGGTCTTCCTGCAGTTTTTTGTTCAGTTGACAGTGGCCGTTGCAATGCAGTTCCGGCCTGTCTTTATTTTCACAAAGCTCAGAAGCAATATAGTCCTCCTGCAGTTTGAAGGCCGTATAGGTCAGGAGCTTATTGAGAAGCTGCGACATGACGGCCAGCACCAGCAATATGGACAAAGCTTTTTTCACTTCTGCAAATGAATAAAAAAATTCCCGTTCAAAGGGTGATTATTGTCATTATTTGAAGAACTTCCCGTCCGTATGAATGCGAATAAGCTCCGGGACAAATATATATTGCTGAAGTCTGCCCTGCCCGGAAAGGCCGCCAATGCCCTCAAGGTGCTTTCCTCTTATTATATCAGCCGCTGGACGGGGCAAGCCCGGCAATGGGGTCTGCCCTTTTCGTTGTCGGTCGAACCTACCACCGCCTGCAATCTGCATTGCCCCGAGTGCCCCAGCGGATTGCGTTCCTTTACCCGTCCTACCGGACATCTTGATATGCCTCTTTTTCAAAAAATCGTGGACGAACTGAGCCGCTATCTCCTCTATCTAAACTTCTACTTCCAGGGCGAGCCTTTTATACATAAAGAGCTGGAAGACATGATTGCCTATGCCGTCAAAAAAGGCATCTATACTTCCAGCAGTACCAACGCTCACTTCCTGAATGAAGCGCGTGCGGAAAAAACTGTAAGGTCAGGACTCAATCGTCTGATCATCTCAATAGACGGAAGCACACAGGAAATATATGAACAATACCGCAGGGGAGGACAATTGAGGCGAGTGATTGAAGGCACAAAGAACCTGGTGAAGGCGCGCGAAAAACTGCATTCGCATACTCCTTATATTATTTTCCAGTTTCTGATCGTGCGCCCCAATGAGCATCAAATCGGGGAAATCAGGGCCCTTGCCAAAGAGCTGGGTGTAGATGAAGTGAAGCTCAAAACGGCTCAAATCTATGATTTTGAAAACGGAGACCCCCTCATTCCGCTCAACAGCAAATATTCACGCTATGCCCGGCAGGCTGACGGCCGTTACAAGATTAAAAATCCCCTGCACAATCAGTGCTGGAAGCTCTGGCACAGTGCCGTCATCACCTGGGACGGACGGGTGCTTCCCTGCTGTTTTGACAAGGATGCTTCCTATGAAATGGGCAATATAAAAGAGCGTGCCTTTGCGGATATCTGGCGCGGAAAAGCCTACCGGGATTTCAGAAAGCGCCTGCTGCAGGGCCGCAAGGAGATTGACATTTGCCGGAATTGCTCGGAAGGTACACGGGTCTGGACTTAGTCACAGAGTTTCACCTTTTCGGGAGAGGTGTATGAAACCCAGAGTTTGCGTGCTTTGCCACGGTCGAATGCAACTGCCAGCGTACCGTATGACCTTGCATACAGGGCAATCTCCAGTCCGTCCGATTTCATCTCTTTTACCGGCTTGCCGAATTGCGCATCTACCTGCTGCCGGCTCTCTAGCAAAACCCGCTGTAGCTGTTTGCCCTTAAACGGATAGTAGACTTCAAAGGCATTTTGATCGGGGAAAAATTTGACGGTATAAGACTCCAGGGCCAGCACAGTGCCGCACGACTCGTCCTGCTGTTCGACAATGGGACAAGTAAACCGGGCTTTGATTTTCCCGGCAGATGCTTTTGGGGTCAGGCCGTTGAGTGTGCCCAGCTCCAAATCCAGCACCATCTGAGCGCATCCCGGGTCATACTTTTGTCCTTTGTGTGCGCCCGTGCATGAAATGCTCAAAATAAGCAGGCCGATTATCCCGTATTTCTTAATTTTCATTGTTTTATATCCTCATTTATGAAAGCTGCCTCAAAAATAGCAATCCTGGCTTTGATTTTCTTTGCTTCGGGCCGGCTAAGCGCCCAGGGAATTGAAAAAACAAAGCTGACGGCAGGGAAGATGCCCGAAAAGACGCTGGGTGCCTGGAAAGTCCTCATCGGAAAAAAGAAAAAGGCAGCTCAAAACGCAGCGCAAGCCATGCTCCCGGGGCAAAGGAGTCCGGAATACCCGGCCTGTCTCTTTTTGCCGGCTCCGCAGCAGGCACATTCTTTTTTCTGTGATATTGAAGATTTTCTCAGCAGGAAGCTTCACATGCCGGTTGACCTGGGCCCGGAGTAAACGTCAGTTCTTTTCCTTTACACTGACTTTTTTGCGCAAAAGGGTGCGTGCAGCCTGTACAATTCCTTTTGCATCGTAGCCGCATTCCCTCCAAAGTTCTTCCTGTGTGCCATGCTGCACCACATAGTCGGGAATCCCCAGGCGCCTGACCTCGGCCGTGTACTTATGATCGGCCATAAACTCAAGCACTGCAGAGCCAAAGCCCCCCATCAGCGCACCGTCTTCCACGGTAATCACCTTTTTGAATTTCGCAAATACTTTGTGCAGAAGCTCTTCATCCAGCGGTTTGACAAAACGCATATCGAAATGCGCTGCCGATATGTCCTCGCTGATCAGCTCAAGGAGGGCTTCGCTTACAAAATTGCCGGCATGGCCAATCGAGAGAATGGCCAGATCCTCCCCTTCGCTCAGCTGCCTGCCCCTGCCGATTTCAATTTCACGGAAGGGCCGTTGCCAGTCGGGCATCACCCCCGCACCCCTCGGATATCGTATGCTGAAAGGCCGGTCAATCTTGTCCAGTTGGGCGGTATACATAAGGTTTCTCAATTCCTCTTCGTTCATCGGAGCCGACACGATCATGTTAGGCACACAGCGCATAAAGGCAATGTCGTAGGCTCCGTGATGGGTGGCCCCGTCTGCTCCGGCCACCCCGGCCCGGTCAAGACAGAAGATGACGGGCAAACGCTGAATGGCCACATCGTGAATCACCTGATCGTATCCTCTCTGGATGAAGGAAGAATAGATATTGCAGAAAGGCCTGAGCCCCTGAGTGGCGAGCCCGGCCGAAAAAGTGACGGCATGCTGCTCGGCAATGCCCACATCAAATGCCCGCCCGGGCATCTCCTCTATCATAAAACGGAGCGATGACCCCGTAGGCATGGCCGGTGTAATGCCCACGATTTTATCATTTTGGCGGGCCAGTTCAATGATGCTTTTGCCAAACACATCCTGATATTTTGGAGCTTTCGGTCCGTTGTCGGCCGATTTGTAGAGTTCCCCCGTGATTTTATCAAACTTGCCCGGGGCATGCCAAAGGGTGGGATTTCCCTCTTCGGCCGGTTTATACCCTTTTCCTTTCACCGTAAGGGTGTGCAGCAACTTGGGTCCGGGAATGTCTTTCAGGTCTTCGAGGATACGAACCATATGGTTGATATCGTGCCCGTCAATAGGTCCGAAGTAGCGCAGGTTCAGGGCTTCAAAAAAGTTGCTTTGTTTCACCAGTGCACCTTTCATGGCATTTTCCACCCGCGATACGATTTCTCTGGCACTGCGTCCGAAGTTGCTCAGCTTGCCCAGCAGATTCCAAATCTCGTCTTTGGCTTTGTTGAATGTGCGGGAGGTGGTAATATCGGTCAGGTATTCTTTCAATGCCCCCACATTGGGGTCGATGGACATGCAGTTGTCGTTAAGGATGATAAGCATATCGGTGCCCGATACACCGGCCTGGTTGAGCCCTTCGAAGGCGATGCCACCGGTCATGGCTCCATCCCCGATCACGGCAATGTGCTGGCGTTTTTCGCCTTTGTACTTGTTGGCTACAGCCATGCCCAGCGCAGCCGAGACGGAGGTGGAAGAATGACCCACCCCAAAGGTGTCGTATTCGCTCTCATCGCGCTTCGGAAATCCGCTGATGCCGCCATACTTTCGGTTTGTGTGAAAGACATCCCGCCTGCCGGTCAGAATTTTGTGGCCATAGGCCTGATGCCCGACATCCCAAACCAGTTGATCGGCCGGAGTGTTGAAGACATAATGCAGGGCCACGGTCATTTCGACCACCCCGAGACTGGCCCCGAAATGCCCTCCGTGAAGCGAAACATTGTCAATAATGAACTGACGCAATTCGTCCACAAGATCCTGCAACTTGTCCTTGGGCAATTTCCTAAGATCTTCGGGTGAATTAATTTGGCTCAACAGTGGGCCTGGAGTAATGATCGGAGCGCTCATGATCTATTCTTTTCCGTTGCAAACAAATATACGAATTACTCCTTGTCTAAAGGATTTGACTCTGTGCTTGCAGCCGATGAACTTCTATCAAAAAGCCCGTAAATTTACCAGCGAAACCCGTTTAGTCCAAGAATCAATATTCTCTCTGCTTTGACCTATAAAATCAAATTACCTCAGTTTGAGGGGCCATTCGACTTGCTTTTGTTCTTCATCGAACGGGATGAACTGGATATTTATGATATCCCTATTTCAAAAATTACGGACGAGTTTCTGGAATATTTGCATCATCTGCAGGAAATGAATATTGATGTGGCCAGTGAATTCATCCTGGTGGCGGCTACGCTCATGCGCATCAAAGCCAAGCTGCTGCTGCCCCGCAAAGAGCTGGATGAACACGGAGAAGAGATTGACCCCCGGCAGGAGCTCGTGGACCGCTTGCTGGAATACAAAAAATACAAGATGGTGGTAGGCGAGCTGCAAAAGCTGGAGGAAGAGCGCCAGAAGCAGATGGCAAGGGGCTATGCCTCGCGGGAGCTGAAAGCCATTGCCGCAGAGTTTGAAACGGAGTCGGAATTGAACACACTCAGCCTGTATCGCCTGATGCGGGCTTTCGAACGGGTGATGGGCCGATTCCGCGAGGAAGAAGAACGGAAGCACAACATAATTCGTTATCCCTACTCCATCGAGGGGCAAAAGACCTTTCTGCTGGAGGTGATCAGCGACCGGAAAAAACACGCGTTCGAAGAGCTCTTCGAGCAATGCGAAAACCGCATCCATGCCATCTTCACCTTTTTAGCACTTCTTGAGCTCATTCAACTGGATCAGATGCATTTGGTATCAGGCGATGGCTTTAACAATTTCTGGATCAGTCAAGGTGCAGCTTATGGCAACACAGCGGCTTCCTAAAATATTTCAACAACTTACCCCCAAAAGGCTGCTCTGGCCGGCCCTGATCGGCCTGGTGGTGATTGCCCTGCTTTTTCGCAAGGAGTTTGATGCGGAGTCCTTTCTTCAGATTCCCTGGACCTTCATGTCCTTTTTCTGGATTTTCGTTGCTTTGCTGCTGCTCCTGCTGCGCGACCTGGCATATGCCTACCGTATCCGGCTCCTAACTGACGGATGGATCAACTGGAAACAGGCGCTAAAGGTGGTTTATCTCTGGGAGTTTGCTTCGGCAGCCACCCCCTCGAGTGCCGGTGGCACCCCCATGGCCATCTACCTGCTGACAAAAGAAAAAATAACGGCCGGGAAAAGTACGGCCATCGTGGTTCTCACGATATTCATTGACGAACTTTTCTTTCTCCTTGCGGTTCCGCTGGGCTACCTGCTCTACAGGGGCGGCCTCCTCATGCCCGATGCACGGGAAACGAGCGATCTGATCAATGCCGGTATTCTGCACGGACTTCAGTTGTGGTTTATAGTAGCTTACATCGTGGTCTTTCTCTACACCGCCCTACTGGCTTACGGCCTCTTTATCAATCCGCAGGGAGTCAAGCGCTTTCTGCACCGGGTTTTTTCGCTGCGCCTTCTGAAGCGATTCCGGAAATCGGCCATTGTTATCGGTACCGACATCATCATTGCCTCCGATGAAATGAAGAAGAATACATTCGGCTTCTGGCTAAAATCCTTTGCGGCTACGGCCGTATCGTGGAGTGCCCGCCTATTGCTGCTCAATGCCCTGCTGCTTGCCTTTTCCATTCATCCCGATCATCTGCTGCTCTATTTCCGGCAAATTGTAATGTGGCTTATCGCCCTGGTCAGCCCGACACCGGGCGGCAGCGGCCTTGCCGAATTGTCATTCACGGCTTTCCTCAGCGACCTCACCCCCTCGGGGCTTATAGCCGCCATCGTACTTACCTGGAGGTTTCTGACCTACTACATTTACCTCTTTATCGGCATACTGCTGCTGCAATACTGGATTTCCGAAAAGTTTCTGCCCCGCATGAAAAGAAAAACGCGCGGATAAAAAGCCGGGCTTTTAATGCGGCAGCTTGTCTCTCAGCAGGCCGTAAACGAAGGTTCCGAGGGTAGCCGAAAGAAAAGCCACAATAATTACCACATATCCATATCCCAGGAGGGCGACCATCGGGCCGGGGCAGGCACCCGTAAGACCCCATCCCAATCCGAAAATAATGCCTCCGATCAGATAGCGGGCCACCGACTTGTCCTTGTCGTGAAAAACAATCTTTTCGCCTCTGAAGTCTTTCAGTTCATATTTCTTGATGAGCTGTATTCCGATTATTCCCAATACAACGGCTGTCCCGATGACCCCGTACATATGGAAAGATTGAAAATGAAACATTTCCTGAATGCGAAACCACGAAGCCACTTCACTCTTGATCAGGATGATTCCGAAAAGTATTCCGTAAAGAAGATATTGTAAGAATTTCATGATTTAGAGATTTAAAAGCCAGGGATACAAAATATTGGAAACGAAAAGCCCTCCGATGAAAAAGCCGATCACGGCAATGAGCGAGGGCAACTGCAGGTTGCTCAGGCCCGAGATGGCATGGCCCGAAGTGCAGCCTCCGGCATAGCGGGCACCGAAGCCTACGAAAAAGCCACCGAAGATGATAAGGACAATGCCTACGATGCTTCCGAGTTGGCTGAAATTAAAGAGGGAAATCGGTATCAGTTCTCCGGGCTTTACGTCCCGGGTCAATCCCCAGGAGTCGAGGGTACTTAAAAAAGAAGAGGAGAGCTGCATGGGCTCGTCAGAACGCATGTAGGTATAGGCAATCCAGCCGCCCAGAAAGGTGCCTGCCATAAAGGTCAGATTCCAAAGGCGCTGTTTCCAGTCAATGTCAAGAAACTTGCTGAACTTGCCTCCGCCACACATACAGGCAATGGTTCGAAGGTTATCCGAAAATCCGAATTCCTTTCCGCTGAAAATAAGCAGAAACATAATGGCTGCGATGGCGGTGCCACCGACATACCAGGGCCAGGGTTGATGAATGATATCCATAATCAATGATTTTAGGTTTTGAAATTAGTGATCATTGCAAGAGCTTATTTATGATATAGGTCACATGAAAAAGCGATCTATATCAATTTTGCAGCTACAAGAAGAGCTCTTTTATAAAAATGTAAAAGGCCATGACAATCAAAAACCACCCGAAAGCCTTCTTCAGATGATGGCCCTTAATGAAATTGGAAAGGTAGGAGCCGATGAAAATACCGATGACGGCTACCCCCGTGAATAGGAGGAGAAATACCCAGTCGATGTGTTGCAGGGGATTGGAAAGATCGCCCAGAAAGCCAATAAGAGACTTGGCTGCAATGATGAGCAGGGAGGTGCCCACGGCCAGTTTCATCGGCAGGCGGCCGAGCAACACCAATGCGGGTATGATCAAAAAACCGCCACCTGCACCTACCAGGCCGGTTACCACACCCACTACGATTCCTTCGACCAAAATGAGGGGAATGTTGTATTTGATCTCTCCATCCTCGTGCATTTCCTTTCGCCCTTTGATCATCGACCAGGCTGCCAGAAGCATAATTACAGCAAAAAAGACCATAATGGCGATGTCCTTCGTGATGACTTCCCTTCCGACAGAAAAAAGCGTATCGGGCAACATGGGTATGATGAATGCCCGGGTCATATACACTGACACGATGGCCGGAATTCCAAATACGATGGCGGTTTTGTAGCTGACAAGCCCTTTCTTCATGAAGGCGAAAGACCCAACCAGTGCAGCCGTTCCGACAACAAAAAGAGAGTAAGCAGTAGCCAGCACGGGATGTACCCCCATCACATAAACTAGAATAGGAACGGTCAGAATGCTGCCGCCACTGCCGATGAGGCCCAGCGATATACCTATCAGCAAGGCCAATATATATCCGAGAATGATCATCAGGTCCATAGTATTGTGCTTCGGTTAAAGAATCAGGCTCTTAATTGATCAGACCGCAACTGCCCATACATTCGAAAATCTTCAGAATGGTGATGTCGGCCAGGCTGTAGTAGATGTTTTTCCCCTCCCGCTCGCTTTTGAGTATGCCTTTGTCTTTCATTTTGGTCAAATGGTGCGACAGAAGCGACTGCTCAATGTCAAGTTCTACGATCAACTCGGATACCGAAAGCCGTTCTTCTTTTTGAAGGCTTTGCAATACGGAAAGGCGAACCGGGTGCGACAGGGTTTTCAGAATTTCGGCTACGCGCTCCAGCTTTCCGGCATCAAATTGATAGTTGATATTGTCAATTCTCTTTACATCCATACTAAGCAAATATATGAACATGTATTCATTTATTGAAATTTAGAGCGCAGTCCCTGTCGAAATGATCGGTTTTTTTAATCCCGCCTTCCCAGAAAAATCATAATGAGATAGAGCAGGGAGGCAATGGATGACAATGCGGCCACTACATAGGTGGATGCCGCCCAGTTCAGGGCATTCTTTGCTTTTAGCCATTGCCGGTCGTCTACGATATTGGCCTTTTGCATCCAGGCAACAGCCCGTTTGCTGGCGTCAAATTCGACCGGGAGGGTGATGATGGAAAAAAGCGTAGTCATAGCAAAAAGGAGAATGCCCGCGAGAAGCAACTGGGGAAAAGAGCTGACAAAGACGATACCCAAAAGAATCACCCACTGCATGATGCTGGATGAAAACTGAACCACAGGCACCAGCTTTGAGCGCAGACTCAGCCAGCGATACGCCTGTGCATGCTGCACGGCATGCCCGCACTCATGCGAAGCCACCGCAGCCGCGGCAATCGAGTTGCTGTTGAATACAGCCTCGCTCAGCGATACCGTTTTGGTGACCGGGTTGTAGTGATCGGTCAGCATGCCCCGGCCTGCCACAATTTTCACATCGTAAATGCCATTGTCATGCAGCATCTTCTCGGCCACTTCCCGGCCGGTCAGTCCCGCGCGAATAGGGATTTTGGAATATTCTTTAAATCGTTTTTTCAGGGTATTTGAAACGATCATACCTATGACGGCAAAGACCAGTCCGATGACCATCAACCCCATATACTCCGGTGAAAAATACATATGTTCTGTCCTTTTATTTAATTTGGTTTAAGCAAGTTCATTTTCACGAGCCACAAGCTCCCATTTCATTTGCTTCATCTCATCCAGGGTTTGCAGAATTTCATTCAGGTCCATGGTCTGACAAAGCTTCAGTCGAAAGGGCTTGATATTTTTAAAGCCCTTGAAATAGTTGGCATAGTGGCGCCTCATTTCAACTATACCCAACCGCTCACCCTTCCATTTAATTCCTTTCAGCAGGTGGCTTTTGCATACTTCCACTCTTTCCTCAAAAGCAACTGCGGGCAGGGATTCGCCATATCGCATATAATGTTTAATCTCTTTGAATATCCAGGGATTTCCGATCGATGCACGGCCTATCATAATGCCGTCCACTCCGTATTTATTTTTCATTTCGAGCGCTTTGGCTCCGCTGTCCACATCGCCATTGCCGAAGACCGGAATGTGCATGCGGGGGTTTTCTTTCACTGCCGCGATGAGGCTCCAGTCGGCCTCTCCTTTGTACATCTGTTTGCGCGTCCGCCCGTGAATGCTTATGGCTTTTATCCCGGCATCCTGCAGCCTTTCAGCCACTTCCACTATGAATTTGCTTTTTTCGTCCCAGCCGAGGCGTGTCTTTACGGTGACGGGCAAATGAGTTGCCTCTACCACCGCACGGGTCAGCCGGATCATTTTCGGTATATCCTGCAGTATGCCGGCTCCGGCCCCTTTGCTGACAACTTTCTTCACCGGACAGCCGAAATTGATATCAATAAAATCCGGATTGCTGGCTTCTACAACCCGGGTGGCCTCCACCATCGACTCGAGCCTGCCGCCAAAAATCTGTATTCCGACAGGGCGCTCATCTTCATATATATCCAGCTTTTGTGTGCTCCGTGCCGCATCGCGTATGAGTCCTTCCGATGAGATGAACTCCGTGTACACCACATCGGCACCCAATTGCTTGCAAATGGCCCGAAAAGGCGGATCGCTCACATCTTCCATGGGGGCAAGCAAGATCGGGAATTCACCCACAGATATGTCTCCTATTTTTACCATTTTCCTTTTCCGGTCTGTTTCAATGCAGAGTCTGCCGTTTCAGTTTCAACTATACGTATCTTTATCGCCTGCAAATTTAGCCAATTCAATGAGAGAGCTCTCCGGTGAATCGCAAGATTTTCGCCCTTTTGTGGCACTCATACTCCTTTTGAGTCTGATTTTTTTGTTTTCGGCCGTGTTCAGTCTGGCCGGGACCTACCTGGCCGTATGGATTTTCGGAATCGACAGCATTCAGGCATTCACGGCCTCTTTTGAAAATCAGCTTCAATATCCCGAAGCCATGATTTTTTTACAGGGATTCACGGCATTCGGCACCTTTGTCTTGCCGGCCCTTGTCTATGCCCGCATTACAGCGAGCCGGCCCGTTTCATTTTTCACGCTCGACCGCCCGATTTCAAAGCAGCTTCTGTTTTTAGCCGTTGCTGCGCTGATTGCCGGACAGGGGCTTGTCACACTTACGGCCTGGCTCAATCAGCAGATCACATTTCCGGAATGGACAGGCGCGCTGGGCCGTTCGCTCAACGAAATGAACGAGAAGGTGGACCGGGGCTATCGCATTTTCCTTGATATTCACTCTTTCGGGCGCCTTTTGGTGATGTTGCTGGTGGCCGGCATTATTCCCGCTTTTGGCGAAGAGTTTATCTTCCGCGGCATTGCTCAACGCCTCTTTCAGCGCTGGACCCGAAGCGGGCACCTTGCCGTCTGGCTGGCAGCGCTCATCTTCAGCCTCATCCACATGCAGTTTCTGAATTTTCTCCCCCGCCTGGTACTCGGGGCCATGCTGGGCTATCTTTTTCTATGGAGTGGCCGGCTTTGGTATTCCATCGCTGCACATTTTTTCAACAATGCCGTGCTGCTTATTTACGCATATATTTACGTGATGCAGGGAGGAGACCCGGCAGCGTTGCAAAGCAATGCCGACTTTCAATGGCTGCCCATTGTTTTTTTATCGCTCCTAAGCCTTCTTCTTTTGTATTTCTTCAAAAAGAAAGCGCAAATAGCCAATGCCGATGGAACGTAGCGGAGACTGGGTAAAAATTTTTGAATCGGGCAATGTGAGTTTTGCCAATATCATACGCATGATGCTCATTGAACATGATATTCCATGTGTCCTTTTGGACAAAAAAGATTCGATTTATGGTACTTTTGGGCAGGCAGAACTTTATACCAAAAGTGAATTCGTGATGCGGGCCCTACAACTGATAAAAAAACACAATGAGTGAATTGCTAAAGCGAGTAATTGCTGCGGTGATTCTGGCTGCCATCGCCATCACGGCCATGGTGTGGAGTCCAAAGGGATATTTTGTGCTTGCCCTCCTGCTTTCGGTGTTGCTGATCTCAGAATATACCAAAATCACAGCCGGACTGAGCCATGAAAGCAACCGTGCCATTCGCATGCATACGGTCTTCCGGGCTTTGCTCTCCGCATCGGCTTTCATCCTGCTATATCTCTATGCCCGCTACGGCATCAACTATCTGGCGTTTCTGCTCCTGTATCCGGCCCTCATCATGTTGACAGAGCTCTTCAATGCCGGGGAGAAATCGCTGCTGCGCATCCTAATCGGCAATTTCTCACTTCTTTGGATCGTGATGCCGGTGTCCTTGTCCGTTTTTCTGGTTTTTCCGGCCGGACAGGTCTATGATTCACGCATTTTTATCGGTGTGCTTTTGCTGATTTGGGCCAATGATGTTTTTGCCTATTTCATCGGAAAATACCTGGGCAAACATCAACTGGCCAAAAGGATCTCGCCCCAAAAAAGCATTGAAGGCGCCCTGGGCGGAGCCATTGCAGCTCTGGCGATTTCCTTCTTTATGTTCAAGCTGCTGGTGATGCCCGATTGGTTTGACTGGCCGGCCCTCTCCCTGCTGATTTCCTTTTTTACCGTCACGGGCGATCTGATCGAATCCCTGATCAAAAGAAATATCAGAATCAAGGATTCCGGTTCGTTGATACCCGGACACGGTGGATTGCTGGACCGTTTCGATTCACTTCTATTTTCGTTGATACCGGTATTTATTTACTTACTCTTTCGAAACATTATTCATTTAAACTGAAAATAAATACAGAAGCATGGCAACTCCAATGAATCCAAGCAAGCTTGACCCCAAAAAGGAGCTTAAGAAATTCCTCACACTGATCAAACGAAAAAATCCGGGTGAGAGAGAGTTTTTGCAGGCTGTGACCGAGGTAGCCGTTGATGTGTTTCCCTTTACGATGGAGCACCCGAAGTATTTCAAAAACAAGATTTTTGAGCGGATGTGCGAGCCCGAGCGTATTTTCATTTTCAGGGTTCCCTGGATGACCGATGACGGGCGGATCATGATCAGCCGGGGATACAGGATACAAATGAACAGTGCCATCGGCCCTTATAAAGGCGGGCTGCGGCTGCACCCCACGGTCAATCTGAGCATTCTCAAATTTTTGGCTTTTGAGCAAATTTTCAAAAACAGCCTGACCACACTGCCCCTCGGTGCGGGCAAGGGGGGTGCCGACTTCGACCCGCGCGGAAGAAGCGACAATGAAGTGATGCGCTTTTGCCAAAGCTACATGACCGAGCTGGCCAAATACATCGGCAACAACATTGACATTCCGGCAGGCGACATCGGCACGGGCAGCCGCGAGATCGGATACATGTTCGGTCAATACAAGCGAATGAAAAATGAATTTGTCGGTGTGCTCACGGGCAAAGAGTTTTCATACGGGGGCAGCCTCATCCGGCCCGAAGCCACCGGCTACGGATGTGTCTATTTTGTGGAAGAAATGCTCCAGCTGAAAGAAGACAATCTAAAGGGAAAGGTTTGTGCCGTCTCGGGCAGTGGCAACGTAGCCCAGTTTGCCGCTCGCAAACTGATGGACCTAGGGGCCAAAGTGGTCACAATTTCCGACTCGGGAGGCTACATCTACGATCCGGACGGACTGGATGAAGAAAAATGGGCCTACCTGATGAAACTCAAAAATGTGGACCGGGGAAGAATCAGCAAGTTTGCCGAAAAATTCGGGCTGGCTTTCTACCCCGATGAACGCCCCTGGAAAGTGAAGTGTGACGTGGCGCTTCCTTGTGCCACGCAAAACGAAGTGAGCGGTGAAGATGCCGAAATGCTCGTAAAAAACGGGGTGCAGGTGGTGGCCGAAGGCGCCAATATGCCCTGTACGCCCGAAGCCATCGAAGTTTTCAGCAAGAACCGTGTACTCTACGCTCCCGGAAAAGCCTCCAACGCGGGCGGGGTGGCCGTATCGGGCCTGGAGATGGCCCAAAACTCCATACGCTACAGCTGGACGAAAGAAGAAGTGGACAAAAAGCTTCGTGATATCATGAAAGAAATACACAAACAATGTGTAAAATACGGGCAAAACGGAACCCGGATAAATTACATGAAAGGTGCTAATATTGCAGGTTTTGTAAAAGTAGCTGACGCCATGCTGGCGCAGGGACTGGTTTAACATTCAAACTGAAATGCACTTTATTCACCCTACCGGGAAATATCCTATTTTGATGTCCCTCGGCATTTCGGCCATTATTCTGGCTATGGCTTTTGCATTTTTTTACTTTAGCGTTCCGGCTTTCTTCTATATCCTTCTGGGAGGCATTCTCATTCTGAATATCTGGGTCATTGCCTTTTTTCGTAATCCCAAAAGGCCCGTCACACCCGATGACCGGCTCATTCTCGCTCCGGCCGATGGAGTAGTCGTGGCCGTAGAACAGGTCTTCGAAAAAGAATTCTTCCATGAAAAGAAGCAACAGATTTCCATTTTTATGTCTCCCTTTAATGTGCATTTCAATACCATACCGATGAGCGGTCGCGTTAGCTACAAAAAACACCACCGGGGAAAGTACCTCGTGGCATGGAACCCCAAATCTTCTGTCCTCAACGAAAGAACCACCGTGGTGATAGAAAACGAAAAAGCAGTCATCATGGTACGGCAAATAGCCGGCTATATAGCACGCAGAATTATCAATCATGTGCACGAAGGCGATGGCGTAAAGCAGGGCGATGAGCTGGGATTTATTAAATTCGGGAGCCGGGTCGATTTGTTTCTGCCGGTCGATTTAAAAATAAATGTATCTTTGGGGGATATAACAACCGCAAACAGAACCGTTATAGCAAAAATTTGATCATTAAAATTTGATTTATGAAAAACCTTCTCACTCTTTTATTTGTGCTCGTACTGTCGGCTTCGGTAGCCATGGCACAAAGCAACAACAGCAACAACGACAACAGCAAAGTGGAACAGGTAAGCCCTTCTCCGGCTGCAGCTCCCGCACCGGGAAATCATTGTGCCGGCAAAAGCGCTGCTCCTTCCTGCTGCCAGAAAAAATCTTCGGCCAATGCCAAAAGCTGCGAAGGTAAAGCTGCCAATGCCAAAGCCTCCAGCTGTGCCAAGCACGATGGCGAAGGCAAAAAAGAAGAAGAGTAATTCTTCCTGTTTTCAAAAAAACCGAAAGCCGCTTCCGTGTGAAGCGGCTTTTTTTATGTGAAAATGGGAATCAGATCGGAGAGCGACCGAATTTCATACGTCACTTTTTCTCCGTGGGGACGGGCCTCCGGATTGAAATATACCTGATCCATCCCGGCATTGCGCGCGCCCAGCATATCGGCCTCCAGATTGTCTCCGATATAGATGCTTTCTGCGCAGCCGGCCGAGGCCCTTTCCAATGCAAATTCAAATATTTCGGGTGAGGGTTTCAGGGCTCCCGCCCGCTCCGATGTAATGATTTTGTCAAAATATGGCAGCAATCCCGTATTTCTCAACTTCCGAAACTGCACCTCTTCAAATCCGTTGGTGATGATATGAAGCCGGTATGCCGGGCGCAGTGCTTCCAGCACTTCAGTGGCTCCTTCTATCAGCTTGCGTTTGTCGGGGCTTCGCTGGACATAAAGGTCCGAAAGGGTATAAACAAGGTCTTTCCGCTCTATTTGAAAATCGGCCAGGGCATAGATAAAACGATTGACGCGCACCTCTTCCTTGGCCATCCTGCCATTGCGGTATTGCGTCCAGCAATATTTGTTGTGATATTCATATCGCTCCAAAAAAAGTGCGAAGTCGGCAATGCCACGGGACTGCAACTGCAGTTCTTCAAAAAGATCCCTGAGCGTATCGCGCGAATTGCGTTCAAAATCCCAAAGGGTATGATCCAGATCAAAAAAGAGATGCAGGTATTCTTTGGGCGTCATTGTGAGTTCTCTGCTTCTTCCTGGCACAATTCAATAAGCACACCGTGGCTTGATTTCGGATGGAGGAAAAGCACCTGCTTGTTGTCCGCTCCCGACCGGGGCGACTCGCTAAGCAAGCGGAAACCCTCCGAACGAAGGCGCTCCGCTTCGGCCTTCAGGTCGTCTACCTCAAAAGCAATGTGATGAATGCCCTCGCCCCGTTTCTCAATAAAACGGGCAATCGGGCTGTCCTCGGCCATGGCCTCGAGCAGTTCAATTTTGCTCTCGCCCACTTCAAAGAAAGCCGTTCGAACGCCTTCCCCCTCTACCGATTCCACCTTGTAGCATGCCTTGCCGAGCAATTTCTCATAAAGAGCCGATGCCGACTCCAGATCCTTTACCGCAATCCCGATGTGTTCGATTTTTTTCAATTTCATCCCAGTGATTTTTCACGATCTAATTTCCCAATAATATTTGGATTGAACCAAAGAAAGCGAATAGTCGTTTCTTTGTCATTGGTATTTTTACCGCTCGCTTATATTTGCCTGAACACAAAAACGACCACAATATGCTGGCACTCAGTATTTCTGAAAAAGCCAAGGAAAAAGCCCTGGAGCTGATGAAAGCCGATCAGCTTGACGATTCCTATTTTATCCGTATTTCCGTTTTGGCCGGTGGATGCAGCGGCCTGACCTACAAAATGGACTTTGACAATCAGCTCAAAGATGATGATGAGGTGGTGACGGACAAGGGCATGAAACTGGTCACCGACCCTGCCAGTGTGCTCTATCTCTACGGCACCACCCTCGATTTCTCTGACGGATTGAACGGCAAAGGCTTTCATTTTGTAAACCCCAATGCCTCGCGAACCTGCGGCTGCGGGGAAAGTTTCGCGCTCTAAAAAGAAATCACAAAGAAGGGCGGATTTTCATCCGGCCTGAGAAAAAAGGCTTTTACCTTTGCAGGGGTAGCGTATGAATTTTGAGGAATTATTGTCGCTTTGGAAAGAGGATGAGCGCATCAGAGAATGTGCCCGCCTGGCCGAAACGGCAAACCCCGGTAATCACATGGTTTGGAGCGGGCTCTCGGGCTCGGCTGCAGGGATGGCTGTGTCCGGCCTCTACCTCGGCAGCAAACTGAACCATGTCATAGTGCTGGAAAACAAGGATGCTGCCGCCTACTTTCAGAATGATCTGAGTTCCCTCCTGAAGAAAAAAGACGTCTTCTACTTCCCCGATTCATTTAAGCGCCCGGGGCACTTTGAGCAGCTCAACAACAAGCACATACTGCTGCGAACCGAGTCGGTCAACAAGTTTATCAGCAGAGATACCCGCGCAGAGATTCTGGTCACCTATCCCGAAGCACTCTTTGAAAAAGTGGTTAACCGGAAGGTGCTGGATGCGAACACCCTGCACATTCAGATGCAGGAAAAGCTGGATGTCGACTTCATCATAGATTTGCTGGTGACCTACGGCTTCGAGCGGGTCGACTTTGTGTACGAGCCGGGGCAGTTCAGCATACGGGGAGGCATTGTCGATATATTCTCCTTTGGCAACGAGCTGCCCTATCGCATCGAGCTCTGGGACGATGAAGTGGAATCCATCCGCACCTTCAATCCGGCCACCCAGCTCTCGAGCCGGAAAATCCGCCAGGTGACCATCATCCCCAATATCCAAACCCACTTCAAAGCCTCCGAAAAAACCGACCTCTTCGAAATCATTCCGGCTGATACGCTTTGGAGTTTCAGCGACCTCGGCCTCACGCTCGATCTCATCCGCAATTTGCAGTCAAAGGCGTTTGAAATACGGGAAAAAGCCGGCCGGGAAGCCCTCGATGAAGATCACCCCTTTCGAAAAGACGGAGAGCAGCTGCCCTTTACCCCGGCCGCCCGCTGGGAGGAATTTCTGCGGGAGGCAAAGACGCTGGAATTAAACAGGAAAAGCATTTTCTCCGCTTCGCAGCGCTTTTCCTTTCATACGGAAGAGCAGCCGGCATTCAACAAAAACTTTGAGCTGCTGAGCCAAGCGCTGATTGAGAATCAAAAGAAAGGATATCACAATTATCTTTTTGCCGACAACCCGAAACAAATAGAGCGCTTTTACCAGATTTTCGAAGACCTCAATGCCGAAGTCACTTTCACTCCGGTAGCTCTTGCCCTCAGCCGGGGATTTATCGATCACGATCACAAAAGCGCCTGCTACACCGATCATCAGATATTTAACCGCTATCACAAATACCGGATCAAAGAGGCGTTTTCAAAAAGCAGGGCCCTCTCGCTCAAAGCCCTCAACGAGCTTTCACCGGGCGATTTTGTAGTGCACATCGACCATGGCGTGGGTCGCTTTTCGGGCCTGGAAAAGATAGAGGTAAACGGCAAAGCACAAGAGGCCGTCCGTCTGGTTTACAAAGACGATGACCTGCTATATGTCAACATCAATGCGCTGCATAAAATCAGTAAATACAGCAGCAAAGACGGCAAGCCCCCGAAAATAAACAAGCTGGGATCGGATGCTTGGGAAAATCTAAAAAGAAAAACAAAGCGCAAAGTCAAGGACATAGCCGATGAGCTTATCCGCCTCTATGCCAAACGGAAAGCGCAGAAAGGCCATGCCTTTCCGCCCGACAATTACCTGCAGACCGAGCTGGAAGCTTCGTTTATCTACGAAGACACCCCCGATCAGCTCAAATGCACCAACGAGGTAAAAAAAGACATGGAAGCCCCGCACCCGATGGACCGCCTCGTGTGCGGTGATGTGGGATTCGGAAAAACGGAAATAGCCATACGGGCCGCCTTCAAAGCCGTGGCCGACAGCAAGCAGGTGGCGATACTCGTTCCCACAACCATTTTGGCCATGCAGCACTACCGCACCTTTAGCGAGCGACTCAAAGATTTTCCCTGCACCGTGGACTATATCAATCGCTTCAAGTCTTCGGCCGAAAAGAAAAAATCCCTCGCTGCGCTGCGCGAAGGAAAGACAGACATCATCATCGGCACCCACAGCCTCATCGGCAAGCAGGTAGCGTTTAAAGACCTCGGCCTTTTGATTATTGACGAGGAACAAAAATTCGGTGTGGCAGCCAAGGAAAAACTCAAAAACCTGAAGCTGAACGTAGATACCCTCACGCTGACGGCCACCCCCATACCCCGAACCCTGAAATTTTCACTGATGGGTGCCCGCGACCTCTCGGTCATCAACACCCCGCCTCCCAACCGCCAGCCCATCCATACGGAACTGCACACATTCAATGATAAAATACTAAGGGAAGCCATCTATCACGAGTTTTACCGGGGCGGCCAGGTTTTCTTCATTCACAACCGGGTAAAAGACATTGAGGACATTGCCTTAATGATATCGAGGCTCTGCCCCGATATCAAAATCGGAGTAGCTCACGGCCAGATGGAGGGGCGCGAACTCGAAAAGCATATGCTGGACTTTATCTCGCACAAATACGATGTGCTGGTAAGTACGAACATCATCGAATCGGGGCTCGACATTCCGAATGCCAACACCATCATCATCAACAATGCCCATCATTTCGGCCTGAGCGACCTGCACCAGCTTCGGGGGCGCGTGGGGCGAAGCAACAAAAAAGCCTTTTGCTACCTCTTTGCCCCTCCGCTGAGCACGCTCACCACAGACGCCCGCAAGCGCCTGAAAGCCATCGAACAGTTTGCAGAGCTGGGCAGCGGCTTTCAGATATCCATGCGCGATCTCGATATACGGGGGGCCGGCAACATCCTCGGTGGCGAACAAAGCGGGTTTGTCGCTGAAATCGGATTCGAGACCTACCAGAAAATATTGAACGAGGCCATCCGCGAATTAAAAGAAGGAGAATACAAAGCGCTCTTTGCCGATCAATTAAAGAATCAAAGCGAGTTTGTACAGGAGGTATTGCTGGAGACCGACTTCGAAATGCGCATCCCGGAGTTTTATGTGAGCAGCAGCAACGAGCGGCTCAGCCTCTACACGCAGCTAAACGCCATCAAAAACGAAGCCGGGCTGCAACGCTTCATGGAAGAGCTGGCCGACCGCTTCGGGCCGCTGCCGGCCGCCACCCGTACCCTCATTGAAGCCATCCGCCTGCAATGGGAAGCCAAAAAACTGGGCTTCGAACGGCTCATCCTCAAGCAAAAACAAATGCAGGGCGTTTTTATCAGCAACAAAGATTCCCACTTTTTCGACAGCCCCCGCTTTGCCGCCATTCTCGAATACGTACAAAGCCACCCGGGTCGCTACAGGCTCCGGCAAAGTCCGAAAAACCTTTCCCTCGTCATCAGAGATACCGGCAACATGGAGCAGGCGCTCTTTGAATTGCGCCAGCTAAGGCAGTTTGCCGAAGAAGCCCGAAACGAGAGCCCCGGGCCGCATTGACTTTTATCATTTGACCTACCGCTTCCGGATTGTAGCTTTGAATGATAAAGAAAGGAAAGCATGAACAAGGAACTGGATGAATTAAAGGTCAAAGACGTCATGACCCGCGAGCTGATAAAATTCAGTCCGAAAGTGACCCTGCGCGAAGCACGCGAACTTTTCGCGAAATATAAAATCCGCCATGCCCCGGTCGTACGCAACGGTGAGCTGGTGGGCATCGTCAGCCTGACCGACATACAGCGAATGACCTTCAATGATGCCTTCGGAGATTCCGAGCTCGGTGCCGACCAGGCCCTTTCGGACATGCTCACCGTTTGGCAAATAATGAAGCAAAATCCGGTAACTGCGGATGAGGAAGATTCTGTGCGAAAAGCGGCCGAAATCCTTACCCATGCCGAATTTCACGCCCTGCCCGTGCTTCGCGACAAAAAACTTACGGGCATTGTCACGAGCAGCGATATCATCCGAACCCTTTTAAAAATTTGCGAATAAGATCAGAAAGCGGAGGAAGCGAAGCCATGAAATGGATAAATGCATCAGGAATTTGCGCTTCCCGTTTTCCAAAAAATTAAGTCATTATGGAAGTCACCAGCTTGCTCAATCTCAACGAAGAAGAACGCCAGAAGCTCGACATGCACAGCATGCTCAACATCATCAATGTATTGATCCGAAATCTTGAAAACCTCTCGGAGCAGCACCCCGAAAGTGAAGCGTTTAAGGAAGCACTGAAAGAGTCGGAAAGCTTCAGGACTTTTATTGTCAACAACGACAAGGAAGCCTTCAGCAATGCGGCCGTAGGGAGCTTTCACAAAAGTCTGTCAGACCGGCTGAACAAGGCCCGGGAGCTATATGCCTCAGACCCGCTGATCGGCAGCCGCCTGGACAACCTCGACAATATTCTCATGATTCTCGACAAACGAAGCGATGAACTGCTGGCCCGCTGGGCCCTGCCGGATTTAATGCTTGACATCAGCAAAGAGCGGCTTGAGAGTGATTTGAAGGAGTTTCTTAAAGCACTGGAAATCAATGCGGGTCATGCCTATCACATCGTATTTAACCCTATTGAAAAAGGCAGTTCCGATTATTTTGTAAACCTCGACATACGCTCCGGTGAGCAGTACATCCGCATGCCGCTGGCCGTCAAAGATGCACTTTTCGACCTGCTTGCCAATGCCCGCAAATACACTCCGCGCGGAGGAAACATCAGCCTTCATATCGAAGCCGGCCCCGAAGAATTGCAGATCGAGGTGGCCGACAACGGAATCGGAATTCCGGAGGGCGAAATAGTGAAGGTACTCTCATTCGGTGGACGCGGCAGCAATGTATCACAGATGCCAACCATGGGCTCGGGCTACGGGCTGACCAAAACCCTTGCTTCGGTGCAACGCTATGGCGGCCGCATGTGGATCGAATCGGAAAAGAACAAAGGCACTCGCATAAAAATAAAAATTCCCTTCTCCTGACGATTTTATACTTGCCTTGCCCTTAATCTAAGGGCAGCAAATGCGTTGCCCATAGCTAAGGCGTTTTCTTTGAACTCTTTTATGATATGGATTCAGAAGTTTTTACGTATGACTATTTCGGAATATCGAATATCTCTATTCTGCCCTTGTTGCAATTCACCAATGCAAACTTACGCTCATCTACAAATTGAGCGTATGAACAATAATCCCGGTAGTTTAACGATATTTCACGCTCATATATTAAATTTCCTGCCGTATCAAACTCATTATATGTCAAATCCCCTTCTCTAAAAATTATCGTTTGAAACATATTGTTTTTGAAATTCACGGCATATAGGTAATATTTAATATTATTGGCTCCCTGTGCGAGACCCAGCATTCGATGAATATTAATTTCCAGATTTATAATCGTCCCTGTGCTCCAATTGTAAATTTCCGGTATCCAATTAAAAGCTACATATTCAGATGTTAATTTAAGTCCGTTATAACTATAATAGAACTTATTTTCAATAAAGTATTCGGGCAGCTCCAACTCCAGCATGACGGGAATATATCCCGACCGCTCTTCGTTCAAAACATATTTTGCCATAAAAAAGAAGGGAGTATCCGTGGCCGCATTCTTATCATCATCACTCATCGAAATAATGATGGTATCCTCCACTATTTTGAACTCATCAAAACTTGATACATTGTAAATGCTGCCCTTGTATTTGCAAGATTCGGGCAGGTTATAAATCATAATATCCTTATCTGCCAAATCAATCTTTGCCAGACTTGTTTTCGGTACCATCAGTGCCTGATCGCCCGTTATTTCGGGTACAAAATATCGTATTGTACAATAAAGGAAGGAATCACTGCAATAGAAATTGTCAATAGATACAAATTGATTATAGTTTTCTTCTTCAATTATTCTATTCCTGTTTTTCAAAATGCTTTGTATTTTATTTTCATCGAGCACTGTAACCCTCAAAATATCCTCATACAGTTCCTCTTGTACTTCAAAACTGTCAAGTGTTCCATCTAAACTTATTTTATATATTTTATCATCATACTTTCTTCTTAAGAAAAAAGAATGATTGCCATATTTGATATCTACATACGAAGAGTTTTGCAATTGCTTTGGCAGCGGAATATTGTCAGATGAAAAATTTGCATAAAACCGAATTCTTTCCATGTCCGCATAGCCCTTTGTTTCACATACTTTTTTTTCATATAGTACCGATTTTATTTCTGTGTCCGTTACTATAAACTTTGAATAGTCAGGCGGCTCCGAAAAAAGACTGTTGTTGCTCAAATCCAGAAGCTCATACTTTAAAAGGAAATCAAGATTATTGACCCTCAGGTAGTTGCGAAGGTCCTTGTTGTACCTTGTCGTAACCAGCTTAATCCCCAGCCCTTGCAATGAATCCCGTATGGAAGTCAATTGTATTACATTGCAAAGTCCGTTATTCGTATTGATATATAAGAGCACGGGATTCTTAGCGACAAGCTGAGATGCTGCCAGAAAGACCAGGGAGATAAATGCGAAAATCTTTTTCACGGGAAATAAAATTATTTATGAAAGGAAGGATGCCGTCCAATTAATTGGCCGGCATCCTGAAAAATAAAGATAAAAACTAAGGGTTTAATGACTCAAGAAATGAGTTTGAGAGTTCCAGAACCACATTGCCATTTTCATCCAAATGAGAACTGTAATCACCGCTGGATATGTTCGAAAATGTATAGGTGCCACAAGGGGGACCCCAGTTGCAATTCAATTCAAATATTCCGCTTCCATCTTCATTGATAATTATCTGAGCGCATATTTCCGGGGCACTACCACAGAAAATATTAGTACTTATCGGTCCAATCTCTATCTTGGCAACGCCTCCGCCAAATATAATTTGAACGGCTTTTGCAGGAATTGTAGCAGCGCATAGAAACAGTACTGTTGCAGCAACGGCAAATAAATTTTTCATAATTATACTATTTTGGTTAAAGAATACGTCAAAAAAAAAAAAAGAATATACACAAGAAATATTCTCATTTTTTTCTCGCCCCTTACAAATTCTCATGTGGACAGCTCACCTGTTACTTTAAGAGACGCTTTTTCATAAAGCAATGCCCGCAAAATCGATAACAGCCCCCTTTTGTGGATCGAAGCGGAAGAGAAGAAGGGCGCTCGCATCAAAAGAAAAACTCACCCGGACGGAAAACCCGTCTGCAGTTTCATACCCCTTATATTCCGGTTTATCGCCATTCTTATCTCTTTGATTGATTGAGTCATTGTCAAGGCATATCTTCATAGTCGCATTTACAGCCTGATCACCTTTAAAGTTGTTCTATGAAGAATTTATTCCTGCTCTTTTTTTCGCTTTCCTTATCTCTGATGCTGCGTGCACAAAGTAGTGTTGACATTTTCAGCGACCGCGACAATACCATGTATTCGGAAAATCCCGGCAACAGCAACGGGGCCGGAGACTTCCTCTTTTCGGGAAAAACCAACAACGGGCATACACGGAGGGCCTTGATCCGCTTCGACATTGCCGCCTCGGTGCCGGCCGGAGCCACCATCACCAATGTCACCCTCACCCTCTATATGAGCAGAACACAGGCCGGCCCCGAGATGCTGCATCTGCATAAGCTGACCAAAGACTGGGGCGAAGCCGGCAGCAATGCCCCCGGCCAGGAAGGCAGCGGCACGGCCGCCATGAGCGGTGATGCTACCTGGAACAACAATTTCTTCAATACCTCCTCATGGACCAATCCCGGAGCTTCGGGAGATTATGTGGCCGCGTCCAGTGCCGGCACTTCCGTAGCAGGCAACGGCTTCTATACCTGGAGCAGCAGCCAACTGACGGCTGACGTACAAAGCATGCTCGACAATGCCGGCAGCAATTTCGGGTGGATCCTCATCGGCAACGAAAACACTTCGCAAACGGCCAAGCGCTTCAACACACGCGAAAACCCGAACAGCAGCCAGCGGCCGAAACTGAGCATCACCTACACTCCGGCACCCACCCCGCAAAATCTGGTAATAAACGAGGTTGACTATGACCAGCCCGGAACCGATATGGCTGAGTTTATAGAGCTGCGAAACAACGACAGCCTGCCGGTGGACCTTTCCAACTATGCAGTGGAGCTGATCAACGGATCGACCGGTGCCCTGTACAAAAGTATTGCTCTCCCTGCCGTAACCCTCGATCCGGGTGAATATTTCGTCATTTGCGGCAACAATGCCAACACGCCCAACTGCGACCTCCAGGTCAGTCCTTCGAGCAATCTGATTCAAAACGGAGCGCCCGATGCCGTGGGATTGAAATTTAACGGTACAACGGTAATCGATGCCGTGAGTTATGAAGGAAATACCGTAGCACCCTATACCGAAACATCGGGTGTCGGGCTGGAAGACATCGCCTCGAATCCGGATATGGGCATTTCACGAATTCCGGACGGGCAGGACAGCAATGTCAACAATACGGACTTCATCTATACCTGCATCACGCCCGGAGAGCACAACGGAGGCCCGGAGATAGAATTCAATCTCAGCAGCGGCACGCATGGCATTTGCCCGGGCGACTCTCTACTGATCATCGCCTCGGAAGACAACGACAATCCGCAGTGGTTTCGCAACGGAACGGCCATTCCGGGTGCTACGGATACCTTTTATTACGCCACCGCGGCCGGAATTTATAACGTCATGGCCGACCACGGAAGCTGCCGCGACAGTGCGGCAAGCGGTGTAGAAATCGTATTGTTCAATCAGCCGGTCGTTGACCTCGGCCCCGATACTGCCGTTTGCGAAAGTTACCTTCTCGATGCCGGAAATGCCGGTGCCGATTATCAGTGGAATACCGGAGACAGTACGCGGATTATTCAGGTACACAGCTCCGGCAGCTATGCCGTGACGGTGACAAACAGCAACGGCTGCACCGCCCGCGATTCGGTAAATCTGATTATCGGAATGCCCTTTACACTCTCCCTCCCGGACCATTCCAGCGGCTGCGACAGCGTGCTGCTGGATCCGGGGCATATTGACGGAGCCTCCTACCTATGGAATACGGGCGCTGCAAGCCCCACTCTGACCGTCCATAGCAGCGGCAAATACTGGGTGGATGTAGAGAAAGACGGATGCCGCGAAAGCGATACGAGTACAGTTACTATCTACACTCCTCCGCTGGTAAGTCTGGGCCCCGACACGGCCATCTGCGACTCGCTGCTGCTGACCCCCGTGGTGAGCAATGCCACAAATCCCTCCTATCTCTGGAGCACAGGCGACACCAGCGCCTCCATCACGGTAAAAGGGCCCTTGTCAATCAACGGAATGTATATTGTAAGCGTGAACGAGCACGGTTGCAGCGCCTCCGACACCATTATAGTAACCCTGCTTCCCACCCCATCGGTCGATCTCGGTGCCGATTTTCAGGCTTGCAATACGGCCACACTCGATGCCGGCAACAGCGGCTCAAGCTATCTCTGGAACACCGGAGAAACAAGCCGCACTATTACAGTTGACAGCAGCGGTGATTATATGGTTGAGGTGACGAATGCTGCCGGATGTTCGGCCTCCGATACCGTGCATGTGACCATCAACCCTTCGCTCAGCGTGTATATCGGTGATACCGTTATCGCATGTGACAGCGCCCTGCTGGATGCCGGCATTGCGGATGCGATCTACCTTTGGAATACCGGTGCGCAAAGCCGCGAAATAAGCGTTACACGCTCCGGATATTATTCGGTGACGGTCACTCAAAACGGATGCACCGGATCGGATTCCGTTCTTGTGCTCATCCAAATGAGTCCGCACGTAGATTTAGGCCCGGATATCATTGCCTGCGATTCGGCCCTCCTCGATGCAGGATCACAAACGGGAAGCATACACTGGTCAACAGGCGACCGCACGCAAAGCATCACCGTCATGCACAGCGGCAGCTACTCCGTGACGGTAGACAACAATGGCTGCACGGCCTCCGACACGGTTGAAGTGCGCATTTATCAAACCCCGTTAATTGACCTGGGGCCCGACCAAAGCGTCTGCGATGGGCCGCTGACATTGAGCGCGGAAAATCCGGATTTATCCTACCTCTGGTCGACCGGAGATACAGGGCAAAGCATTGATGTTCACGAGTCGGGCATTTATTGGGTGCAGGCCGACAACCACGGCTGCACGGCAAGCGACAGCATCAAAGTGACCCTTTTCCCTTCTCCCGTATTTTCACTCGGCCCGGACATCAGCAGTTGTGACAGTGCCGCGTTGCATGCCCCCATCGAGGGCAGTTACGAATGGTCAACGGGCGAAACCACGGCATCTGTTACGGTCAGCTCCAGCGGCTATTATGCACTCACAATAACGGATCACAACGGATGCAGTGCAGCCGATACCATTCACGCAACCATATTTGAAAGCCCGCATGTGGACCTCGGACCCGATATTGAAGCCTGCGATTCGGCTCAACTATCGGTCAGCAACCCGGGCAGCTACCTCTGGTCAAACGGAGACACCACGGCCCACATTACGGTGACCCGCAGCGGCATCTATGCAGTGACCGTCACCGGACGAAACAACTGCAGCGGAAGTGATCGCATCGAGGTAGTGATTCATCAAAGCCCACACTTGGATCTCGGAGCCGACACCACGGTTTGTGAAGGCTATACGCTTGATGCAGGGAGCTTTGAGACCTATCTGTGGAATACGGGCGAACACAGCCGGCAGATCACGGTGGACAGCACGGGCAGCTATGCCGTCAGTGTGACAGACAGCAACGGATGCACGGCCCGTGACTCGATAAAGATTACCGTGATGGCGCTTCCTCAGGCACAGTTTACGATCGATACAAGCACTTGTCCGGTCATACAATTCACGGATCAGTCAAGCGGCCCAATCGACAGCTGGAGTTGGGATTTTGGTGACAGCACAGGCTCCACCGATCAGCATCCCGGCCACAGCTATGCCAAAAACGGCCGCTATACCGTGACCCTGACAGTCAGCAATGAATGCGGCAGCGACAGCAGCCATATGACCCTCCGTATTCATTGCGTGTCCAGCGGCTTCGAGAATTTCGAAAGCTACTTCGACTTTTATCCCAATCCCGGCAAGGCGCTTTTCATCGTCCGCAGCAACCGGGCCGGATGGACCCGTTCGAAATACAGAATCCTCGGAATGGACGGGCGTGTCATGAAGCAGGGATTTCTGCAGTCTTCGACCGAAACCCTCGATCTGGGCATGCTTTATTCAGGGACATTTGTTTTGGAAATAATGAATGGTGACCAGCGTTTCAGCAAAATATTTGTGATCACACATTAAAGCGGCAAGCTCAACAAGAAAGCCCCGTGTCAGAATATCCGACCGGGGCTTTTTTTATTAATCAAAAGCGCTCTTATTTGATGACGCCCAGCTCCCTGCCGACTTTGGTAAAGGCGGCAATGGCACGGTCGAGGTGTTCTTTTTCATGGGCAGCGGATATCTGAACACGGATGCGGGCCTGTCCTTTCGGCACCACCGGATAAAAGAAACCGATCACATAAATCCCCTCGTCCAGCAGGGCATCGGCCATTTTCTGACTCAGCACGGCATCATAGAGCATGATGGGGACAATGGGGTGTTCGCCCGGCTTGATATCAAAACCCGCCCGGGTCATCGCTTCGCGGAAGTAGCGGGTGTTCTCCATCAGTTTGTCGCGCAGTTCGGTGGTTTCGCTGAGCATCTCGAAGACCCGCAGCGAAGCCCCTACGATGGCCGGAGCCAGGGAATTGGAGAAGAGATAAGGTCGCGAGCGCTGACGCAGCAATTCGATGATTTCCTTTCGCCCCGATGTAAACCCGCCCATGGCGCCCCCGAGGGCTTTCCCGAGCGTTCCGGTGATAATGTCCATGCGCCCCATGACGCCACGGTACTCATGCACACCCCGGCCCGTTTTTCCCATAAAACCTGTGGAATGGCATTCGTCACTCATCACCAGGGCATCGTATTTTTCTGCCAGGTCGCAAATTTTGTCAAGCTGCGCTATGGTACCGTCCATCGAGAAAACGCCATCCGTCACGATGATCCTGCTGCGTTGCTTTTGGGCTTCTTTGAGCTTTTCTTCCAGGTCGTGCATGTCATTGTGCTTGTAGCGGTAGCGAACGGATTTGGTAAGGCGTACACCATCAATAATGGAGGCATGGTTCAGCTCATCCGAAATGATGGCATCCT
>Ga0256839_1001354_pt1 | contig 29868 bp, 28 predicted proteins | sample 354166metaG_FD_185968 | JGI IMG/M metagenome (GOLD analysis project Ga0256839, IMG submission 185968) | Hydrothermal vent microbial communities from Mid Atlantic Ridge, Atlantic Ocean - 354-166 | ecosystem: Environmental > Aquatic > Marine > Hydrothermal vents | place: Atlantic Ocean: Mid... | reverse complement strand
GCTGGAGACGATCTTGGCGGTGGCCGAACTCCACGAATTCAAGGCAAATCCCGATCGTCCCGCGGTGGGGACCTGTTTGGAAGCCGAACAGGAAGCGGGCCGAGGCGTGATCGCCAAACTCATCGTGAAGAACGGAACGCTCCGAGTCGGCGATGTGGTCGTCTGCGGCACCACGTACGGACGCATCAAGGCACTATACGACACGCTCAATCCCAAGCGGCGATTGAAGGAGTGCGGACCGTCGCAGCCGGTCAACGCTACCGGTTTCGAAGAGGCGCCGGAGGCGGGCGAGCCGTTCGTCGTGCTGGACGACATCTCCGTGGCTCGCACCGTGGCCGCCGAACGGGAGGCCCAATTGCGACAACGGGCATTGTCCGAAATCACGCCGCGGATCTCCTTCGAGGATTTCCAGCGACGTCTGGCCGAGGGTCAATTGGTGAGCGACGACCAGGAAGTCGTCCACCTGAATCTGATCATTCGCGCCGATGTCCGCGGCTCGATCGAAGCCATTCAGAAGGAACTGCAGAAGCTGCAGCATCCTCAGGTCCGGATCAAGATCCTGCAGGCCTCCGTCGGAGGGATCACCGTCGGCGACGTGACCCTCGCACAAGCCTCCGACGCCGTGATCATCGGCTTCAACGTGATTCCGGACGAGGGAGCCCGGGCGCTGGCCGACGAAAAAGGGATCGAAATCCGGCGTTACGACGTGATCTACAAGGTGACCGATGACATCAAGGCCATGCTTGAAGGACGACTCAAGCCCGAAGAACAGCAGGTCGAGCTGGGGCAGGCGATCGTCAAGCAGGTCTTCCATATCAGCCGCGTGGGCGCGGTGGCGGGCTGCTACGTGGTGCGAGGCACCATCGAACGAGGCTGCCGCATTCGCGTCTTCCGCGACAGCCGCGTCATCGGCGACTACGAACTCGATTCGCTCCGCCGGGAAAAGGAAGACGTCAAAGAGGTTTCTCGAGGCATGGAATGCGGTATCAAGCTGTCCGGTTTCAATGACGTCAAACAAGACGATGTGCTGGAAGCCTACAAGATCGTTGAAGTGGCGCGGTCGTTGTAGACCCGTGCCCGTACTCGCACCTCCCCTCCCAATCCTCGAGGATACACCATGACCGCCTCCCGCCGCGTGTTGAAAGTCGCTTCCGCGATCCGCGAGGTCGTCAGTATGGCGATCCTCACGGAGATCAAGGATCCGCGAGTCCACGATGTGACGGTCACCTTCGTGGAAGTCTCGCCCGACCTCCGCAACGCCAAGATCCACGTTTCGGTCATGGGAACCATGCCGCAGCAGAAGACCGTTCTGGCCGGGCTGCAGAACGCCGCCGGTTTCCTGCAACAGAAGGTCGGCCGACGCATCGAAACTCGCTATACTCCCCGCCTGAAGTTCGTTCTCGACCAAGGCGTGAAGAAGTCGATCGAGGTGAGTCGCATTCTCCGCGAGGTCCTTCCCGAGGATCAGTCGGGAACACCACCCGATACGACCAGTGAATCCCCGAGCGAAATCGACTGACGGTTTCGTTGTTCCAACTGTGACGCAGTTTTGCCCTACTCATGCCCGACTCCGAGCAACACCATGGCGACTCAAACCCGCTCCCAAAAGATCAACAAGATGCTCAAGGTGCTGGCGTCCACCTACCAGCCCGTCAGCCCGGTCGATCGCCCCGTCCTGGAACACCTGCTCTACGCCTGCTGCCTGGAAAACTCGATGCCCGAAGCGGCGGACGAGACGTTCGCTCGACTCCAAGAACTCTACTTCGACTGGAACGAAGTCCGCGTCACCTCCGTGCGAGAACTGGAAGAGGTGATGGCACCGCTGTGTGATGCCGCCGCCAGCGCATCACGATTGACCCAATGCCTGCAGTCGATCTTCGAAACCCAATACAACTTCGACCTCGAACCGCTGCGGAAAATCAACCAGGGGAAAGCCGTAGCCGAGTTGCAAAAAATCAACGGCGCCACTTCGTTCGCCGTGCAATACGTCGTGCAACACGCACTCGGCGGTCACTCGATCCCCATCAGCCAGGGGGTTCTGGAAGTCCTACACGTGTTGGGGATTGTCAGCGATGCGGAAGCCAAAGCGGGCCGAGCACCGGGACTCGAACGAGCCATCCCCAAGAACAAAGGCCCGGAAATGGCCTCGCTGATCCACCAACTGGGAACCGACTTTCGCCGCTCCCCCTTCTCCACCAAGGTTCGCGACACCATCCTCAAGATCGAGCCCGAAGCCCGCCAGCGGCTTCCCAAACGCACCAAGAAAAAGACGGACGCGGCAACCGCCAAGACCGGTTCGAAAAGCTCTGCAAGAAGGGCCACCAAGTCGACCGGCAGCCGCACCAAGAAAACCGCCGCTTCTTCCGAAAAGTCGGAAACCGGTAAGAAAAGATCCGCCTCTTCCCGTACAACAAAGAAAACGCCCGCCAGAAAGAAGTCTCCGGCGGCCAAGAAAGGTGCCGGCCGAAGCTCCACCGCCAAGAAGTCCACCACCAAGTCCGCTTCCAAGTCCGCTTCCAAGTCCCTCGCGAGGCGCAAACCCCGCTGAGCCGCTAAGGAACCCTTGTCTCCCCGAACCACTTGTCACCCTGAGGAAGTAGATCATGGCCGGACACTCCCACTGGGCAGGAATCAAACACAAGAAGGCACTGGTTGATAGCAAGCGGGGCAAACTCTGGAGCAAGCTGTCCAAGGCCATTATGGTGGCGGCCAAGATGGGAGGCGGCGATCCGGACACCAACGTTCGTCTGCGAACCGCAATCGCCGTCGCCCGTGCTGCCAGCATGCCCAAGGACAATATCGAGCGAGCCATCAAGAAGGGGACCGGGGAACTGGAAGGCGGAAACGTCGAAGAAGTTCTCTACGAAGGATACGGCCCCGGCGGCGTCGCCATCCTCTGCGATATCCTCACCGACAATCGCAATCGGACCGCACCCGAAATCCGCAAACTGTTCGACGTCCACGGCGGCAAACTGGGCAGCCCCAATTCGGTCTCCTGGATGTTCGAACGCAAGGGACTCATCGTGATCGATGGGCAAGCCGTCGACGAAGATCGCCTGCTGGAAATCGTCCTGGAAGCCGGTGGCGACGACGTCCGCTCCGAAGGAGGCCGCTACGAAGTCACCTGCGAGCCGGACCAGTACATGGGCGTCTGCGATGCCCTCGAATCGGCCGGGATCGCCATCGAATCGAAACAGATCACCCGCATCCCCAAAGATACCGTTTCACTCGACGGCCCCACCGCCCGCAAGGCCCTGCAACTCCTGGAAGCCCTCGACGACCACGACGACGTTCAAAACGTCTCGGCCAATCTCGATATCCCCGAGGAACTCCTGGCCGAACTCCAACAGCCGTAGCCGCACGAAACGCTCACGACCGGCGGCGGAATTCCTCCATCCACTCGGCCAGCCGTTCCACCCCCGCTCTGGGCATCGCGTTGTAGATCGACGCTCGAATTCCACCCACGCTGCGATGCCCCTTGAGCGCCACCATCCCGCGCTCCTGAGCACCCGCCAGGAACGACGCCTCCCGCTCCGGCGAATCGAGTCGGAACGTGACGTTCATCAGCGAACGGCAGTCGGCTCGCGCGTGCCCCCGGTAGAACCCGTCACTCGAATCGATGATCTCGTACAACATGGCCGCTTTCTCGCGGTTGACTCGATCCACGGCCGCCAGGCCGCCCATCTCTTCTTCCAGCCACCGAGCCACCAGGCCGACCACGTAGATTCCAAACGTAGACGGCGTGTTCCATAACGAGCCGGCCTTGGCGTGGTTGGCGTAATTCAGGTAACCCGGTAGGTCGTCGCGGCAGCGTTTCAGCAACTCCTTGCGGATGACGACCAGCGTGACACCGGCGGGCCCCGAATTCTTCTGAGCACAAGCGTAGACCAGTCCCAACCGACTCATCGGCATCGGCCGCGAGAGAAAATCGGACGACGCATCACACACCACCGGCACATCTCCCGTCTCGGGGAACTCGGCGAACTGCACGCCCTGGATCGTCTCATTCGAAGTGATATGAACATAAGATGCACCGTCGGCAGCCGTCCACTCCTCGGCAGCCGGCAGCCGCGAGTAGCCGTCGAGCTCGCCGTCCCACGCCACTTCCACCGCCCCGATCTTCTTCGCTTCGGCCAGCGAGTTTTTCCCCCAAGTTCCCGTCAGTACGTACTGAGCCGGCCCGGCCGTCAGGAGATTCATGGGGATCATCGTGAATTGCAAGCGGGATCCGCCCTGCAAGAAAAGTATCTCGAAATCGTCGGATACTCCCAGCAGCCTGGCAATGCGACTGGTGGTTTCGTCCAGTATCTCCACATAACGCGGATCGCGATGACTGATCTCCAGAACCGACATTCCCCAGTCCTCATAACAGACCAGTTCGCGCTGCACCCGTTCGAGCACCTCAAGGGGCAGAGTCGCAGGGCCCGCCGAGAAGTTGTAAACTCGCTGCATTGTTCCATCCTTCGCATTCCATCGAGTCGTCGATGCCATGAAGTACCACAGCCTACCCCCCTGCCCGCCCACCCACAATCGCCGGTCACTCGGACCGCGCCGCCAGTCCATCCTCTCGACCACGGCATCCGCCCTGATCGGCGTCTTGTTGGTCATGCCGCTCGCTGGCAAGCCGCTGGCCGCTCAACAACAGAGAGACCGCACGTCGATCACACTCTCGCCCCAACAACGGGCCGCCTGCCTGGAAGTACTCAAACAAGGCCTGGCCGGCGACGCCTTCTGGCCGGCGATGCACGCCGCCGAAGGCCTGATCGATGGCGGCCAGCCGCGGCTGGCGGTGCCCATGCTCCGAGCGAGATTGGCCAAGGAAACCGATGACCGGCACCGCTGCGGGCTGGCTCGAGAACTCGTTCGAGCCGGCGATCGCCGAGCCGCCGGCATCATGCTGGAGATCCTCGGCTCACCCACATCCAACGGCCGAACGCATGCGGCCGAAAGCCTCTACAAAGTGAACGAAATCGGAGATGGCCGCCAATTCCGCCGGCTCCTCGAGGATGACTCGGACCCCCGCCGGCAGTTGATGGTGGCAGCCGCGCTGACTCGCTGGGGAAACCCGGCCGCCCTGACGCTCATCCGACGGAGACTCGAACGATCCCGGTCCGACGAGTTGATCCGAATTTCGGCGTGGATCCTCGCACGAGTCGGCGATGCGACCGACATTCCACGGCTCCAGGCCGCAAGAAGCCGGTCGCAAGACGCGTTGGTGCGAGCCTACATCGATCATGCCCTGGCCCTATTGGGAGACGACCCCGGCAAGCAGCGACTGCTGGAGAACCTTCGATCGGAAGACGGAGCCATCCGCACTTACGCGGCCACGTTCGCCGGAGAGGTGCGCGACCCGCGCTACCATCGGCGGCTGCTGGAGATGCTCAAGGACCCGGTGCTCGATGCCCGCATACGAGCGGCTCACTCGCTGTTGCAGATGAGTGCTCCGCCGCCTTTGTCGGATCGCCAGATCGTCGTGAGCGACGTCTACCCGGCCGATGCCGCTTCGCCACGGTGGAGTGAAGGATCGATCGCTCATCGCGCCGACGGCAGCCTGCTGTATGCCACGACTCAGTTTCTCGGCAGCGGGTCCGACTTCGCCACGGCCCGCATCGTCGCTCGAGTCTCCCGCGATCAGGGCCGCATCTGGGATACCCTGCGGGTCTTGCAGGAAAACGTGGGAAAGCGGAACGTGATGTCGGTCACGCTGAGATACCTGGAAGATCCATTGCGGCCCAACGCGAAACTGGGCATGTTCTATCTGGTGAAAAACGCCAAGGACGACTTGCACGTCTTTCTGCGAATCTCCTCCGACGATGGCCGATCGTTCGGTCCGCCTCGGCAAGTCACCTCGGGGAGCGGCTATTTCGTGCTCAACAACGATCGAGTGCTGCGACTGCGAAGCGGGCGACTGTTGGTGCCCACATCGTGGACTTCCGATGTGGGGCGGGTCAACCATTTTCAAGTGCGCATCTGGTACTCGGACGATCAGGGGGCGACTTGGAACGAGTCCGCATCGCGGCTCGACTATCCCCGCCGCGGCGCGATGGAGCCCGACGTCGTGCAACTCGAGGACGGTTCGCTGCTGATGATCGTCCGCACGCAGCTCGGCCACATCGCCACCAGCCGATCGCAAGACCGAGGGGAAACGTGGACCGACTTGCAGCCCTCGGCCGTCGTCTCACCCGAAGCACCGGCGACGGTCCGATCGATTCCATCGACCGGCGACCTGCTGTTGATCTGGAACAACCGCCACGAGAAAGGAGCTGGCCACGGTGGGAAGCGTACCCCGCTGGTCGCGGCCGTTTCCCGTAACGGGGGACGATCCTGGAGTCGCCCGCGCGTTCTCGAACCTGATCCCCGGCACACGTACGCCTACACGAGTTTGATTTTCGCCAAGGGGCGGGCGGTGATGAGTTACTACGTGCGCGATGAAGCGACGGGGCGGATCGCCTCCCGATTCCGCTCGGTCCCCATCGCCTGGTTTTACGACGAGGATGGCGAGGAATAAGAGGCTGTCACAAAACTCCATACCGCAAGCAACACATCCGAGGCCGGAAAACGGCGCGGCGGGTTTTGTTACAGGCTCGTAACTGTTTAGCCGTCTGGAGTTGGCACGTCGTAAGAGCAACTGCCAGCTGTGGTTATGGAAATCGTGCGTCTGCGGTAAGCGTGATGGATAGGGAATGTCCCAAGCGTAGTTGGCAGTTGCACTTACGACTCGGCAATCGGCGGGGCTACTTCATTCGGCTAAACTGTTACACCGGCTCTAAGAACCGGCTCTGCCCGGAGCGAACGGCTTCACGGCCCTCATCGGCGACGGCGCAGTCGAAACCCTCCTCAAAAAGACGGGCGCTGCGAACCTCATGGAAGTGCGGACGCACGACGGCGGCGATGCCCGCATTAGAACTTGGGTGTCCACGATTCGGCCGCGGTCATCGTGCCGCCGGCACTCAGAGGAGCCGAACTGCCGAGGCGACTTTGCAGCGTGGCGACTCGAGCGGCCACCTGAGGTTGCTGCGGATTGATCTCCAACGCTCGACGGTAGTTGATCAGCGCCTGCGCCAGATCGCCGGACTCTTCGCGCAAGTGTCCCAGGGCCGTCAAGAGCCGGGCACTCTTGGGATTGATGGTGAGCGCGTATTCCAACTGGCGCTGCGCTGAGGCACGGTCTCCGAACTCATCGTAGAGTCGAGCCAGTTCGATGCGAGCATCTTCCGACTCGGGACTGCGAATGACCCAGTTCTTCAGCAACGTGAACGCCCTGTCGCTGCGTCCCGTCTCCACCAACAGCACGGCCAGTCCCCGGTGGCACTCCGGATGGTCGGGATTGTGATCGAGACACTGGTTGTAAAGTGCTTCGGCCTGCTGCAGCAGCTCGTTGTTCTTTCGCAGCTTCCCAAGCTGGTGTGTCGTGGAGGCCATGTTGTAGTAGGCATCGGCATTGCGCGGATCGCGAGCCAGCGCCTTTTGGAAATGCTGCATGGCCGCTTCGTATTGTGCGGCTTGAAAGAGCTTCACGCCGGTCGCGTTCTCACCATCGGCGACCACGCGGCAGCCGGCCAAACCGATCAACGATAGCCCGACCGCGGCCAGCAGCCCGCTCCATGTAAACCGGTTTTGCCACCGCTCGTTCACAACCAGGTGCCTTTTTTCCGTCAGATCACGATTGAAGCGTCCCAGGCGGCGGCAGAGTAAACAATCACGGCCAAAGAGACAAGAGAAACTGGGAAATCCGGGCAACAGGCACTCCCATCTGGAGGGTCCTGCGGTGCCACTAGCCGGTTCGCTCCAACCGGCATAATCGGCGCCGTCGCCTCGCGAATCACCAATCTTCAAACCGCACGGACTTCCCGATCCGCAATCTCCGCCAAAACCGGCTATCTTTCCTCAGTGCTGTTGTTTCACCAGGTCTCCATCCGATGGTTGGGCTATGCTGGCAGCCGGCACGGAGAGATCGGCTTGACTCCGGGTGGAACCTTATCGAGCCTGTCGCGCGACCACCGCATGCGAAACCTGCCCATCTCGCACGGGCGCATGCAGGCGGGTCCGGTGGCAGTCTGTTGGACTCGTTCAACCACAAGGAACGCAGTTGTGAGCAAGAAGAGCAGCGAAGTGAAAGTGGACCGACGCTTAAACAGCGACCGTCGCAGCGGCGGCGACCGTCGCCAAGCCGACATCCCGGTCGCCGTCGATCGGCGCAAAGGGGAACGCCGCAAGATCCAGCGGCGCCGACAAATCGATCCGACGACCTGCGAGCGTGACTACACTCAGGACGAAATCGAGTTCATGCAGGCTCTGGACGCCTACAAACGAGCCAGCGGACGGATGTTCCCGACTTGCAGCGAGATCCTGGAAGTGGTCCGCAGCCTGGGATACGTGAAAGCGGAGACCTCCCAGGCGACCGACACCACCGAACCGCCGGTGTTCCCGGAAGACTCGAGCCAACTGTAGCAGCCGAGAGCGGAACGCGCCGCAGACCGTCTCACGTCGGATCAAGAGCCCAAGCTGCCGGGCGGCCCGCGCAACCGCGGTGGGCCGCCGGCACTCGCGGCTATCGGTTCAACTGCATCGCGCTGACGACGGCGTCGGTAAGCCAACTGCTGGCCGCGTATTCGCCCTGCCAGGACCACATGTTGCGGATGACGTCCCACAGCACCACGCCCACCGCCAACATCATGAAGAACACCATCAGCAGCCAAATGACGTTGGCGATCGAGTACTGGGCTTCGGGAACCTGAGCGACGACGGCCGCCGGGGCGGCTCCAGCCTCCACCGGCTGAAATGCCGCCATGTCGGGCGAAACCTGCTCTTCCAAGCCGCTGGGAGCTTCCGCCACCAAAGCCGAATTGAGGTCGGCGCTGACCGAATCGCTGTCATCCAAGGCGATGACTTGAGAGCCGCTATCGGAGGAATCCTCGCTCAGCAGATCCTCCGAGGGAGCCAGCATGAATTCTTCGTCGGGCTGCAACGGCTCGGCATCTTCCCCGGCCGCTTGAGCCGGCACGACCAGCGAGTCGTCGGAGAGCTCCATTTCGGCTTCGGAGCCACTGGCACTGTCGTCGGTTTCGATGAAGACACTTTCGCTGTCACTCGAGGCAGCCAGATCGATACCGCTGTCGGCACTCAAGCTCAGTTCGAAGTCATCTTCGCTGCTACCACTTCCCTCGCCCAACAGCAAATCGTCGTCGTCGGACTGAGCCAGATCGAGTTCCGCGTCTTCCAGCATCAGCTCGTCGTTGGAGAGCTGGAACTCGTCCGATCCGCTGGCTCCTTCTTCCAGTTTCAACTCGAAGTCGGATTCATCGCTGCCCGAACCCTCTTCGCCGGAGAGCGACACATCGGCGCTGTCCGCCAGTTTGACGCTCTCGCCCCCCAGCGACAGACCGCTCTCTTCGAGTTTCAGACTGCCCTCGTCTTCGGCCAATATGTCGCTGCCGGCAAGTTCGATGCTGGAACCTTCGCCTCCTTCGGCCTCTGGACCCAGGTCAATCCCGCTTCCCGATTCGGCAAGTTTGAGATCGCTGTCTTCACTCGCCACCACCTCTTCCTCTTCCTTGCCGATGACGGTCGACGGATCCTTTTCTCCATCGGGAGCCCCTTCTTCGGTTACCAAGATCGACGAGGCTTCCAAGTCGTCACCGCTCAGTTCGTCCGCCGAATCGGCCGGGGAGAAGAGGGAATCGAGTTCTTCGCCACTGATCGACCCCGAGGATTCTTGAGGGGCGTCGGCCGAACCGGGCATTGCCGAACCACCCAGCTCATCGGCCACTCGGCTGATCTCTTCCGGCTTGAATTTCCAACTCGCACCGTCCCGATAACCATGTACCTCTCCCAAATCTCGCAATTCGCGAAGTCGTTCGGGAGTGATCCCCAGTTGCTGAGCGGCTTCTTCCAGACTGAGATACTTACCGGCCATGTGTTCGATGCTCCAGGTTCACGCTTCGAGTCGCGTCTGCGCCCGCGAGCCATCCACGGCCGGCCCGTCTTAGCGGCGCTGCAACAACGCTCGAATCTCTCGAGGATAAGGTTTGGTTCCGTTGTATTCCTCCATCAACAGATCCCACTGCACGTTGCGTACGCTTTTCAGTGTAATCGCCCCGGTCGCCGCCGTCACGTGATAGACACTCATCACGCGCCGCTCGCCGTCGATCAGCACCACCTGCAAGTCGCCGTTTTCCAAAGGATGGCTCAGCGCCACTACCGGTCCGGACTGGTTCCCCAATGAGCTGGTGGTGTCCGCCGAAGGGGGTTCCGCTCGGAGCGTCTGCCCCGAACCGCCGCTCCAACTCATCACGGCCACCATCGCCGCCAACGTCAAACCGATCAGTGCCAAACGCATGGCTTCCCTGCCTTTCCGTTGCCCTGAACTCTTTGCCGGGCCGTGATCGTCCCATCATCGACCGGAAATGGTCCAAGCAGGATTCGTGCTGTGGAAATCCGTCAGTCCTATTCTAAAAGCCCTCACCGTTGATTCAATAGCGTAATGCCGTCACTTTGCCCATTGGCTCCATTTTCTCGCCGCCCCCGACAGGACCGCCCGAATGACCTGACCTACTCCCGTCTCCCGCCCGCCGCGACCCACCCCAATGAGGGAAGGACTTCCCAGTTCTCCTGGACTCCGCCACACTGGCCAGTCATGTATGAGATCACTCGCCAGATCGACTTTTGCTACGGCCATCGCCTGCTGAATTACGAAGGCAAGTGCCGGTATTTGCACGGCCACAATGGTCGAGTCTTCATTACGCTGCGGTCGGAATCGCTGGATGACCGGGGGATGGTGCTCGATTTCGGGGACATCAAACATGTGGTGGCCGGTTGGATCGACGAGAACCTTGATCACCGCATGCTGCTACATCGGGACGATCCCGCAGTTCCCCTGCTGCAGGAGTTGGGCGAGCCTCTGTTCCTGATGGACTGCAATCCGACGGCGGAGAATATCGCGCGAACGATCTTCGAGTTCGCTCAGCACCACGGTTTCCCGGTCGTGGAAACGCGCCTGTGGGAAACCCCTCATTGTTTCGCTGCCTGGCGGCCCTCACTGCAAAAAAAGAGCTCGGACCGCCACTGTTCGGGCGGCCCGAGCTGACAATTCCCCCCTGGGATCTTCTCGTCGCACCGACGGTGTGAAATCGGGCAGTTGGGTACTTCGAGTCGTGCGACGGGTTTGCTTATCGGCATTCGCCCCGCCCCGCTTGCATTCAAAATTTCATCCGGCTTTCGGCTCAACAAAATGTTCCGGTTAGGCCGACTTTAAGGATAGAGTCTGGTCCCCGGCCTCCCTTGACACATTCGGCCATGATTCGGATCCTCTCCCGGCGGTCGAGCAGCCCGGCGAATCCGAGCTGCGCCCCGCCTACCAAGGATCGCGGGTAGAGAATCGGCTTGTCCGGCCCCGAAACGACGTTCCCCACCAATGCGAAAGCGGTTTGGTCCATGAAACAACGAGCGAAAAACCACAGTCTGTTTGCCGTCGTCGGCCAGATCGGATGGGCCATTCTCGTCGGCCTGGCCATCACGGTCGTCGTTTACCTGCTGGTGTTGCGTGGCCCGTTGCATAATCAGTTGGCGGTTCGCTACCTGGCTTCCCATCCGGTCTCCTATTGTGCCACGGCCATGTTCTTCATTGGCATCGTGGCATTGGCTGCCAAACTGAGACGGGTCGTCCGCGAATACGGAGCCCTGGCTCGGGTCGGTCTGGAACTGGAACCGGACGAGCCCATCGAGCCGGATCAGGTGAAGGGACTCCTCGCCCAACTCGGGCAGCTTCCCAGCTCGGTCCGCAACAGCCATTTGGCCAGGCGCCTCCGCCGGGCGCTCGAGTACGTTGCCGACCGGGGCTCGGCCGACGGATTGGACGACGAACTGCGTTTTCTTTCCGAAGTGGACGCAGCGCAGCAGCACGAGAGTTTCGCTCTGGTACGCATCTTGATCTGGGCCACGCCGATGCTCGGCTTTCTGGGAACGGTCATCGGCATCACCCAAGCACTGGGCAACCTGGACGGCACGGAACTGGCCACCAACGTCCAGGTGGCGATGGACAAGTTATTGTCAGGACTGTACGTCGCGTTCGATACGACGGCTTTGGCGCTGACGCTTTCGATCCTTCTGATGTTCTTTCAGTTCCTGGTCGACCGCTTCGAGTCGGAACTGCTCGCGGCCGTGGATCAGCGAGTCGAACACGACTTGGCAGGCCGGTTCACCCGCCAGTCGCTCTCGTCCGATCCCTATCTGTCATCGGTCGAACGGATGAGCGGTGCGGTCATTCGAGCGGCCGACATGCTGGTGAAACAACAGATCCAGCTATGGGAACAGTCGCTGCACGAGATGCGGGCTCGCTGGGAACAGACGACGGCGGGAACCACCGAGGCGATCCGAGACGGAGTTTCGGCGGCCCTGGACCAGTCCCTCGCTCACTTTGCCGACCAGTTGGCGACTCACCAGTCTCGTCTGCTTTCGTCGACCCTCGAGATGGCACAGCAATGGCAAACCGATTTGGCAGCTTCGCGAGAACAACTGGTGCAACAACACGACCTCTCGCAGCGGCAATTGGAAACGATGACTGAACTGCTGCAGGCGACCGGTGAAGTCCAGCGGTTGGAAGCGGCTCTCCATGACAACCTGCGGTCTCTGGCGGCAGTGGGCAGTTTCGAGCAAGCGGTCGTCAGTCTGGGTGCCACCGCCCAACTGCTGGCCGCGCAGATCGGCCAACCGGCGGTGACTCGCGTCGAGGTTCCGAGCGACGGCAGCCAAGAGAAGGCGGCATGAAGCGCTACCGATTCCGCAAACCGGCGACGCAAATGTCGCTCTTTCCCTTTCTCGCGGTGCTGATCTGCACCATGGGCGTGCTGATCGTGCTCTTGGTGCTGCTCGTCCAGCAGGCTCGAGTAGCCGCCGAAGCGGAGCTCGCCGAACAAACCGCCTCGGCCCAGCAGGACACGGTGCGCGAGGCAGCCGAAGATGCGAGATGGCTGTTCGGCCAACTGCAACACGAGCGCCGGTTCCTCAAGGAAAAAACGGACGAGCAAGCCGCCGCGCTGGCCCACTTGGAGGCTCATCTGCGCGAGATCGAGCAACGAGCCGACCGACTGCGGGAAAAGGAACAGGCGCTGCGTGCGCTGGCCGAAGGCAAGCAAGCGGACCTGGAGCAACTGCGGGCGCAACGAGCGGCGCTGGCTCAAATGGTCGATCAATCGAGAGAGCAATTGAAAAAGCTGCAAGAGGAGGTCAAGCAGAGACCGCCTTCGTTCGCCATCGTCCCCTATTTGGGGCCTCGAGGTACGCATCGCCGGCCCGTTTACATCGAGTGCACCGACAAAGGACTGATCATCCAACCCGAAGGCGTATTGATCACGCCGGATGATTTCGGCGGACTGATCGGCCCCGGCAACCCACTCGATGCCGTGCTGCGCACCATCCGGGACTTCTACCGGCGAGCCGGACTGCGTCACTCTCCCTATCCACTCCTCATTGTGCGACCGTCGGGAACGCATAACTACGCGCTGGCTCGAGCCGCCATGCGGAGCTGGGACGACGAATTCGGTTACGAACTGGTTGACGCGGAAATGTCACTGGCGTATCCCGACAAGAACGAGGCACTGGCGGATGAACTGGAGCAGACTGTGCGGGTGGCACGGCGCCGGCAGGAGGCGTTGGCAGCGGCCATGCCGGCCGCGTATGGAGATCGAGGCGGTGCTGTCGCCTACGTGGCAAGCCGCAAAGGCGGTTTTGTGGCGGTCTCGGGAGAGGAGCAGCAAGTCAACCGTGTCGGTGGATTCGGGCGAGGAGCCGATTCCCACTACAGCGACGGGGGACCGGGTCGCGCGGAATCGAACCGGCGGCAACCGTCCGATCCCGGCCGAGTTCACCATGGCTCCGACCAATCGGGAAACCTGGCTCGCGGCAATCCGCGATCCGGCGGAGGACTCGGCGAGGCCGGCGCGCGCCGCGGTGGCGAGAAGTGGGGACTCCCCAATACTCCACAGCCGGGAGCCGTCGGCATTACCCGCCCCATTCGCATCACACTCCACCGAGACCGGTTGACGTTTCAAGCCGAGCGCGGTGTGCGCGACTCCCAGCCCATCACGGTCCCGCTCTACGGGCCGCTGGCAGGCCACGTCGACGCCATTCTGTCGGGGATCTGGCGGGTCATGGAGTCTTGGGGGCTGGCGGTCGTCGGCGGTTACTGGCAACCGGTACTGCGGATCGAAGTGGCGCCGGGAGCCGAAAAGCGGTACTTGGAGTTCGAACGAGCGTTCCGCAGCAGCGGTCTGGTCCTGCAGCGAGCCAACCCATGAGCACACGACGTCGTAACAACGACCTGACACCGGGGCAAGACTCCTTTCTGGACATCGTCTCCAACCTGGTCGGGATCCTGATCATCCTGGTGATGGTGGTGGGCGTCCAAGCCAAGCACGCGATCCTCGATTCGCAGAAGCCCCAGCAGCCCGAGCCGACGCCGTTGGCCGAAGTGAAACACTCGCGGCAGGCCCTGGTGGCACTCGGGCACGATGTGGAACAACTCAAACAGCAAATGGTCGCTCGCCAAATCGAAGTAGCCTATCGCAAAAAGGAGCGGGACTTCCTGCTGGCCGCCGTTGCCGCGGTGGAACTGAAGCTGGCCGAATTGGCAGGACAACTGGGTGAAGATCAGCAAATGCAGCTCGAAGTGGCGACGCATGTGGCCGCGCTGCGCCAGCAGTACGAGGACTTGCAGCAGCAGATCGCATTGCTCGACCAGGAACCCGCGCCGACTCGAGTCATCAAACACGTTCCCACGCCGCTGGCTCGCACCGTCTTCGGCCAGGAAGCCCACTTTCGGCTCAAAGGAGATCGCATCGTCCACGTTCCTCTGGAAACGTTGGTGGAGCGTTTCAAGGAGGAAGCCCGCCGCAACACCTGGAAACTCAAACAGAGCCCCACCTACACCGATCTGGTCGGCCCGCTTGACGGCTTTCGGCTCAAATACACCTTGCGGCGGGTCACGCGATCCGTGCAGACCCCGAGGGGGAGAGCCGTTCAAGAGCGAGTCGAGCTCGACCACTTCGAGCTCATTCCCGTAGAAGACGCCATGGGCGAACCGGTCTCCACGGCATTGTCGGAGAATTCCGCCTTTATGGCTTCACTACTGGACTACCCTGCCAAGAAAACGGTGGTCACCATCTGGGTCTATCCGGACAGTTTCGACTCGTTTCGGCGGCTGAAAGACCAGATTTCCCAGCGAGGTTATCTGGTGGCCGGCCGCCCCCTTCCTTTCGACCAGTACATCAGCGGCTCGCCTCAAGGGACTCGAAGCGCCGCCCAATAGGGAGTGCCTTCCCTGCCAGCGGGGCCCCATTTTTTCCCGGCCGCCCGGTCGCCGACAAGCTAGGTTCCCTTTAGAGCCTGTGACCAAACCGGCCGCTTCGCTTTCCAGCCTCGGGCGCATTGTCTGCGGCCTCGAGTTTTGTGACGGCTTCGCAGAGCGGCGATGCCCGGTTGTGCCGGTACCATCGGTCGCTCCCGCATCCGGACCTATCGGAAGAAGGGCCACCGACCATGCCGATCCTGGAAAAAGAGATCTGCGAGTTTCCCACCGGGCTGCTCGACCAATCGGTCGATTCGACCGAGCGGCGCTGGTTTGCCATTTACACCAAGGCTCGACAGGAAAAGGCGCTGGCCCGCCAGCTCGTCGGCTACGACATCCCCTTCTACCTGCCATTGGTGCCGAAGGAGAACTACATTCGAGGCAAACGAGTCGAGTCGTTCCTGCCTCTGTTCGGCGGCTATCTGTTCTTGTTCGGAACCGAGCATGAGCGAGTGCAGGCACTTACGACCAACCGCATTTCTCAGGTGCTTCCCGTGAACGACCAACAGCAAATCCGTCACGACCTGCTTCAACTGCGCGACGTCATCGATTCGGGAATACCGGTCACCTTGGAAAAACGGCTTCAAGCCGGCGATCGCGTTCGCGTCGAAAAAGGGCCGCTCAAGGGCGTCGAAGGCGTGGTGGTGGCTCGCCGGGGTGAGCGGCGACTGATCGTGGCCGTCAACTATCTCCAGCAAGGTGTATCAGTGCAGATCGACGACTTCATGTTGTCGAAGCTGTGAATCTGCCGGCAGCGGTTTCGCATCAGGCCAACTCGGAATCGAGCACGACCTGCACAAACCGGCGCAGCAACCGGTTGGCCTCGGGGGTCTCTCGCACACCGGCCGCGAATCGCTCGAGCGAACAACCGACGATTCTTTCCACATAGCTGGGGTACTGCTCCAGTCGCTCGAGGAACGCTCGGCGCGTCAGCTCGGGATGGAACTGCGTGCAATAGATCGGTTTCCCGGGAAAGGTGAATGCCTGGTATTCGACCCGGTCGCTGCGCGCCAGACGAATGGCTCCGGCGGGAAGCGTATCGACGATGTCCTGATGTCCGGCATGGCCGATGAAGCGAGGAGGCAGGATACCGAGCACGGGATCGGCGAGTCCCGCTTCCGTCAATTCCAACTCGATGGTCCCCAGCTCGGCTCGAGACAGATCCGTCACCACACGTCCACCCAGCGCGCGGGCCAGCGCCTGAAATCCCCAGCATGAAGCGAACGTCGGCTTGCCCATCTCGTGCAACTGACGCATGGCGTCCAGGACCGGCTCGAGCCACTCTCCGCCGGCGGCCACGGAATAATCGCCACTACCGCCCAACAGCACGGCGGCATAAGCGGACAGGCGGTGACGGGGCGGCGGCCCACTTAGCAGATCGTGCGTGTCGATCGAGTCGGCCGGGCAGCCCAAAGCCGTGGCAAAGCAGCCGACTTCCTGCTCGCGCATGGGGTCATCCAGGTTGCGGACTTGCAGCAGCAAGAATTGCGGGCGCGGTGAGGGCATGGTTGGCAGTACGTGACGAAGCGAACGATCGATTGTAAATCGCCGGCGCGGCGGCGGGAACGGGTACCGGCTACGGCTGCGACTCTTCCCACGAGGCCGTCACGCGTTGGAACCACATCACCGCGAGAATGGCATCGTACAGCGAGTGATTGTAGTTGCGGTAGGTCCGCACACGCAGCAATTCGGCCTCCAGGACGTCCGTATTGGTGGCCAGGCCGTTGAGATAGCGACTGCGGGTGACTCGAGCGCTTTCGTCGGCCTGATCGAGCGCGGCTTGAGCAACCTCGACACGCCGCCGGGTTTCATCGAGGTGGAGCCAGGCGCGGCGGACCTGCAGGCGAATAGTCGACACCAAGTGGTCGTACCGGTGCTGAACGGCCTGAGACTTCCACGCCAGCGACTCGGCTTTGTGCTCCGACCGTCCGAAATCGGCCACGTTCCAGTCGACACCGACGCGGACCCCCGCCACACCTTGCGGATCTTGATACTGGTTCTCCCGAAAACCGTACACTCCCTCGGCGAAGACCTGAGGCTTGCGGGCCGCCCGCTCCTGCTGGGACCGATGACACAGGGCGGCCGCCTGAGCGGCCAGATCCACTAGCTCAGGGCGAGCGGCCAGAGCTTGCTCAGTGGCCGCCTCGAGTTGCGCGGGGTGGGGACGAAACTGCAATGCTTTCAGGTTCAGGGGCGCGGCCAAGGGACGACCGAGTCGCCGATTGAGGGCGGCGCGTGCCGCGTCCAGCTCATGTCGGGCCACCACCAGACTGTGCCGGGCGTCCGAAAGGGCGACTTCTGCCACCAACACATCGTTCTTGGGGGCCCGACCCTCGCGGTGCATCGCGCGGACGTCTCGTAGATGCGCTGCCAAGTTATCGCAATAGGTTTGAGCCACGGTCCGCTCGTCCTGGGCGCGGAGGACCTGAACATACTCCTGGGCCACGCGGTACCGCAGGTCGAGCCAACGCGTCTCTCGCTGAGCGCCGGCCGACTCCTCACCGTGAGCGGCCGCCTCGATGCCGTGGGCAATCCGGCCACCCGTGTAAAGGGGAACCCGCAACTGGGCGCCGAAATCGAAGAACTCTCGCTGCATGAACGGCTGCGAGAGAGGAACGGGGGTAATGGGGGGCATGATGCGGTAGGACAACTCGTCAGTTCGCATTTCGTAAGCCGCATTCACCCGCAGTAATGGACGAGCCTCCGCTGCGGCGGCCGACGTGGTGTGCAAGGCGGACTGGTAGTCGGCGTCGGCGGCGCGCAGCCGACTGTCGGCCGCCAGCGCCTCTTCCCACGCACCGGTCAACGTCAGCGTTTCCTCGAATCCGGCAACTTCCGCCGGCAACTCCTCCAGAGGAGCCGGGGGCTGGGCGGATCCCGGTTTGGCAAGCGAATCCAAAGGAACGGGACGATAGAGCGTTCCCCCGGAGTCCTTGTCGGGTGCGCTGCCGGTGGGGCGACCGACGTGGGAGCCGGGAAGGGAATTCTGCCCGAGAAGGGAGGGAGTACCGATTGTCAGAACCCCCATCCAAACGAGTGGTGGCCAAACGATTCGCAGCGCGCGGCGAAGTGGGGCCAAGCACGTCGCCTCGCCACCACCCGAGCCCAATTCAGGTCTTCCCGGTCCTTTCGCCACTTGAAGCTTCCTTGCCGTCCCTTCCGCATTCCACATCCGGTGCGCAGTTCTCCCTTAGCTGTTTCGTCTCGGAACAACTTCCGGCTTGGACGGGGGTCCGAATATTCCGCTCATGCCAGTCGGAAAAGGAAGGCAATTTGGCCGGTGAATGGCGCCTGAGGCCAAATGGTGAGGTAGCGTTGAAATAGGAGCGGCGTATTTGCAAGTCGAGTCGGGACGGGAGCTTGGTTCCACCAGACATGTTTGAGCTCAAATTGCCAACGATGGTCGGCCCTCGAACTGAACGAGAGACCGACGTGCTGTGCGGACCCCGGCGAATCGAACCTGCCTACGCCGTCGCCCGAACCGCGTCGGTTCGTCGCTCGTCGTTCCGGCTGGTCTATGAGTCGTACCTACGGGCCGGGCTGTGCCGTCCCAACCCGTGGAAGCAGCGAGTCACTCCCTACCACCTGCTCGATACGACGACCGTATTCGTGGCGGCCGTCGACGGACTGGTGATCTCGACGTTGAGCCTCATTGAAGACAGCCGGCACGGCCTGCCGATGGAGGCGGTTTACCCCGAGGCCATTCGGCACCGGCGTGAGCAAGGCTACCGCTTGGCCGAAGTGTCGTGTCTGGCCGACCGGCGACGGCAGATGACTCGCTTCCTCGATTCGTTCATCAGCCTGACGCGGCTGATGGCACAGTTCGCGCGGCACCACGGCATCCACCAGCTGCTGCTCGTCTGCCACCCTCGCCATGCTCGGTTCTATCGCCGCTTCATGTGTTTCGAGACCATTGGGGGGCTGACCGAGTGTCCGCATGTATGCGGCCGTCCAGCGGTGGCACTCTGCTTCGATTTCGCCAAGATCGACCGGGAACGGCCGCCAGGCTGGGATCGTTTCTTCGGCGAGGCCATTCCCGAGGAGGAACTAGAGCGCACCTGCTTAGCGCCTGGCGAGCGGAAGATGCTGGCTTCGATGATCGATCCCGATTTCAGCGGGTTGTCGGCGAACGATGATCAGGTGGTGACCGCGTGACGCGGGCTTCGCCCGCTAGGCGGGAGGCCGGAGACCGGAGGCGGGAGGCGGGAGGAATAGTGTCAACTGAAAGCCAGTACCCGACACGCGCACGGCACGTAGATGTGACAAAGTATGACGCTGTCACAAAACTCCAGGCCGCAAGCAACATGCCCGAGGCCGGGTACCGATGCGACGGGTTGCGTTACAGGCTCTAAGACTCTAACGTCCGCCCGACTCGCTCGGCTGCTCGCGCGAGCGGACCTGCCCGTCGGCCATCTCGCAAACTCGGTCGGCGTAAACAAAGATCCGCGGATCGTGCGTCACCACCACGGCGGTCACGCCCTGTTGTCGAATGAGCGACCGAAACAGCGCCATCACTTCCTGGCCGCTGTCCGCATCGAGCGAGGCCGTCGGTTCGTCGGCCAGGATCAGTTCGGGTTGCAGCACCAGCGACCGGGCGATCGCCACGCGCTGGCACTGGCCGGCACTCATGCAGCCGGGCCGAGCTCGCGCTTGGTCTGCCAGCCCCACGGCATCCAGCAGTTCGGCTGCCCGTCTCCAGGCTCGACCGGCCGACCAGCCACACAGCCGCAAAGGGACGGCCACATTGTCGATCGCCGTGAGTCCCTGGATCAAGTTGAACCGCTGGAACACGAATCCGATTTTCCGCAGACGCAACTCACTGCGGGATCTGGCCGTCAACCGATTCACGTCCTGGCCGAATATCTCCAATCGCCCGCTGTCGGCGGTCAAGAGGCACCCCAGAATCGACAACAGCGTCGACTTCCCGCTGCCCGACGGGCCCACCAGGAACACGGACTCGCCGGGCTCCACACGAAAATCGACACCGGTGAGCACCGGCGTGACCGTCGCTCCACGACGATAGGACTTGTGAATGTCGATGGCCGCAATGGCATGCATGGCGGAAGTTCTCCTGCGAGAGACGCGCGTCACCTCATGACCATGACCGGGTCGACCTTGCGGATCCGCGAATAGGGCAGCATGGCCGAAATGACGCAAATCACGGCCACCAGAATGCAACTTCCAAACGCGAGCTCGGCGGATATGGAAATGGGCGCTCGAGGCGAGCTGAACAGTCGCTGAGCCAGGGCCACGATCCCCAGCCCGATCACCGAGCCGGCCAAGGCCATGAGAATGGCATGAGCCAGCACGATGGTAACGATCTGGTGCTCCTTGGCACCGATCGCCTTGAGGGTCGCGAATTCTCCCAGCCGATCGAGTACCAGCGCATACAATGTCTGAGCGACGACAATCATTCCCACCGCCAATCCCAACAGTGTCGCCGCGCCGAAACTGATCCCCAGACCGGTGCGTGTCATCCAGTAATTCACCGAGATGCGGCTGTACTCGTCGCGGGTGTAGGCTTCGACCTGCGGTACCCGACTGCGAATGGCCCGACAGACGGCCTGCTCATCTACCCCCGGCTGCAATCGCACCAGGAAGTAGGAACAGTAGGCCGGCGACTTGCCCGTGTAGGCCACAGCCCGCGAATACGTGGTGAACACGTAAGGATTGACCAGGAAGCCCATCACTCCGCGGCTCTTGGCGACGACTCGAGCCCGCACGCCGTTGATCTCTCGCAAGTCCCCCACTGCCGGCTGATCGAGCTTGCCGTCCTCCAATTCGTCCACGATCACTCCGTCGGTCTTCCTCACGTCTTCGGGACGTCCCTGCGTGAGGTTCCATGCGTTGCCCATCAACGTGCTCTCGTCCACGCCCACCACAAACACCGGCTCGAAACCGCCGCTGGGCAGTGTCATCTGCGAAACTCCGACCACATAAGGTTCGGCGTGTGCCACTCCCGGGATCGTCCGGATCCGATGAACCCACCGCCGCGGAATGTCCCGGGGAAAATCGACATTATGAATCTTCTTGTGCCCCACCCAAATGTCGGCCCGTCCGTGGTCGACCAGCATGCTTGCCTTTTGGATGAGACCGAAAAACAACCCGCCTTGAATGTTCACCAAGACAATCGAAAACACGACGCCGACCAGCGCGGTAAACATCTTGCCTCGATCGGCAACCAACGTCTTGATAGCAAATTCGACCATCGGCGCGGGCCTCGGTGGGAGATGTCGACGATCAGGCGGAGCGAGCCTCGCTAGAGTCTACGTCGAAAAGTCGCAAGCCGGCGCGGCGACAAAAGTAGATATGGTCATGACGGGACATGGCCGGTACGTCGAACTCCGACGGGCTGTAATGTTTGTGACAATAGTACTGGCGCAGTTCGGGATCGACGTCTCGAGTCACCGTGTGAACGTTGATGCGACAGGCTACCGCCGGGTGCCCCTGAACGTCTTCGTACGACCGGCGCGGGCCGAACTGGGTAACATGGAAGAACCGTTGATAAAAGGCCAAATGGCGTGGGTGAATGGCCATCAGCAAGTCGTCGATTCGTCGCCACGCCGCGTATTGGAACAGGAACCGCGTCAACGTAAAAAAGACGGCCGTCGCCGCACGCAACGTCTCATGCCGAATCGCCAAACACGTCAACTCGGCAAGCCGGCGATCCTGGGCGCGCAGAGCGGCCACTTCGCGGTGGTAGGTATGGTCCAGTTTCAGTCCCAGCGCGTTGTCCTCCACCAGCGAAAGCGTGCCGATCAGACGCCCGGCCGTGTCCTCCGCAATGGCCATCCGGCTCTGCGGCAAACCAAGAGGCCGATAATAGACGAGATCCCGCCCCCGCTTGGGAACCAACCCGGCCGCCGCGTAGTTCGCTTGAACCAACCGCAGCGCTTGCTCGCGCTCCGCGCGCGTCCGTGCGAATCGCGGACAGAACTCCCGCAGTAAAGGTGAGTGGAGCAGGCGCCGCCCCAACGGCGTTAACTGATGGTCATGCATGGGCCTTCCCTGGCCGTCGCCTTGATCGCCAAAACGAAGAGGATGCAACTACCTACTGAAATCGGTCGGCCTGCGCCAAGCCCAAGTGCCAGTTTCCTCCCCAACAACCGCATAAATTGCGGAATCCTCTGACTTAACCATCCACTACATTTGATCTTGCGCCGATGAGTCATCCCGACGGACGGGGGGCATCCAAGCTGAGCCCACTACGCCCCGTGTTGATGGGGCAGAGCGTCCCCACCCCCAATCGCAAGCAAGCCGTCACCGTGAGAATTGACGCGGTTAGGCAAATCTTGTATATTCGATGCTGGCGCACGGGTCACAGTCGGATCGCCATCGCTAATCCCGTTTCTCGAGGTCATTATCTCGAGTGTCCTTGCTTTCCAACTCGATCCGGACCTTCTGGGGGAGCCTTACAAGATGAAACAATCCAATCCGACTCGAAACCGCCCCGCATTTACGCTGGTTGAGCTACTGGTGGTCATCGCCATTATCGGCATCTTGGTGGGGCTGCTGTTGCCGGCTACCCAATACGCCCGCGAGGCGGCGCGGCGCATCAGTTGTTCCAACAAGCTCAAGCAGATCGGGCTCGCGTTGCAGCAGTACCACGACACTTACCAGACGTTCCCGCCCTCCGCTATATGGGGGGCCCCCCAACCCAACGGCGCACTCCCCCAGGCTCCCTACCACCACACCTGGATCAAGATGATCTTGCCGTATTTGGAGGAGCGAGCCCTGGCCCAGAAAGTAGACGATCGGCTTCCGGCGTGGGGACAGACGATCTTGGTCAAGCACAAACTGGACATCCTCCTGTGTCCGTCGGACGGCGAGTACGAGCATCCGTCGCAAACGCACGATATGGCGATCACGAACTACGTGGGCAGCGAAGGATACCACTGGTGGCCCTCCGCCGTGATTCCGCGTTGGTTCTGGCGACAGAATATCAGGGTCGACATGCCCGACCCGATCGCCGATTACAGCGGCGTCTTCACCATCACGCACTCGACGCGGATTCGCGACATCAAAGACGGAACGTCGAACACGATCATGGTTTCCGAGGCCAACTCCACGGGCTTCAAGTGGGGGCGTATCTGGACGAGCAACCGAGGCATTCCGCGGCTCAAGGGAGGCGAGGCGGTCTTCCGATCGGCGTTCGTGGCCACTGGGATCTACGGCCATTGCTGCCAGCGCAATATCTACTCGGAAGTCGATGGTTCGGGCGTCAAGACCCCACGATGGTTCCGATCGGGCCCTCATAGCTTCACCCCGACTTATCTCGCGGCCTGGGGCCCCAATGCGGAATGGCCGGGAGCCAGTAGTTTGCACGCCGATCTGGTGCAGGTTCTGCGCGCTGACGGCGGCGTCGATCAGATCGACGCCAGCATCCCGATCGCCAACTGGATCTTGATGAATGCCAAGTCGGACCGGAAACAGGCCAACGGCGGATACGCGATCATCCCTTAGCGGCTGCAACACGACTTCCGGCCACAAGCAACATGCCCGAGGTTCGAAGGCGATGCGGCGGGTTTGGTTGCACGCACTGAGATTCACGCGTGGATGGCCTGCCGATCCGTCCTTCAGCAGCTTCGGCAGGAAATGAGACGGTCGTCAAGGAGACTCGAACTGTGGTAAGATGGGTGCTTTGTTGGGTTGTTGGGCTGTGTTTGGTGCTGGCGGTCGGTGGTTGCGGAAAGAGCAAGCCCGATCCGCGCAAGCAGCCGGGATTCAAGGACACCACCGATCCGTCGAAGGTGATGTCGCTGCCGGACGACCCGTCGAAGATGAAACAGGGGGAGACGCCGAAGTAGCGGCTTCCCGCCAAGCGTCTCTGTGAGCACCGTCCTGACGGCGCATGCAAGAAGGGACCCTGCACTTTGAGTCTTACCTCGTATGCGCACCGTGCGGGCATTCCGCACTCGCTTTCGGCTCTCATCACCACCCCTACAGCCTCCGGTCTCCCGCCTCCAGCCTGCGAGTGAGGTCCACGAAGCGTTTTTTCTCGACTCGCGGGGTTTCTTAGAGCCTGTAACAAAACCCGCCGCGCCGCTTCCCGCCCTCGGGTGTGTTGCTTGCGGCATGGAGTTTTGTGACAGCCTCTTAACTTCCCTGGGATTGCCAAGCCCGGTCGGCTCCGATAAACTCCGGCCGACGTTGTGGTTGGTGGCTCCGCGGCTTCTCTCGTGGTGCGCGGAGGCCATGGTGAACCCCTTGACGTATTCGATAGAGCGAAGTGAACTCGTCTCGCTGGCAAGGGAGAGGCTGCGTGCGTACTTCATCCGCACTCCTCACAGTAGCCTTGGGAGTGCTCCTCATATCTGTCGGTTGTCGGGAACAGACACCATCGACCTATTCGGTGCGCGAAGACGTTCGAAAGTTGCCGCCGGTTTATCGCAAGCAGATCGCCGAAGCGCTACGCGAGTACTTCGGGACGGCGGCGACACCTCGGTTGCGAGTCCCCGATTTCGAATCGCAAGGCGAGGCTGAGGTGCCTCCGCTGGTCGACGCGATCGAGCCGGCCTTGCTCGCTCACGGGCGAGACGTGTTCAACCGACGTTGCGCCGGATGTCACGGGGAAACGGGGGACGGCCGAGGCCCGGCGGCTCCGTACCTCTACCCGAAACCTCGCGACTACCGACTGGGGCTGTTCAAGTTCACCTCCACACACTACGGCATGAAGCCTCGCCGCACCGACCTGATCCGAGTCATCCGTTTCGGAGCCAAGGGAACCTCCATGCCCTCGTTCCGATGGCTGGCCGACGAAGACCTGGACGCCGTGGTCAGCTATGTCATGATGCTGGCTCACCGAGGCGAGTTGGAGTATCGACTGGCACGAGAAGCCGGGGAGCTGGTCGACCCCGAGGCTGCGGCCGACGACCAGGAACTGATCGAACCGGAATACATCCCGGAACTGCTCGACGAAATCGCTCAGTCCTGGAAGGAAGCTGAGACTTCGGCCGTCATCCCCCTGACGGTCGAACCGCCGTTCGATGAGGAGTCGATTGCCAAGGGCCAGCAGATCTTCCAAAACAAGGCCTGCAAGGGTTGCCATCAAGTCGACGCGGCCGGTGGGCTGCTCGCCTATGAACAACTCTTCCAGTCGGCATCCCCCGACGTCCTGCCGGCCCCCATCCGTTCACGCTGGAATATCCTCTCGCGGAATCTCATGTCGCCCACACTCATGGCGCGTTTGCAGAAGAAACTGGGGGAAGACGTGCTGCCGGACAATGTGATGGACAATTGGGGCAACTTCGCCTATGCCGCCAACCTGACTTCCGGCATGCTCCACGGCGGCCGCCGTCCGATCGACATTTACCGGCGGCTCTACACGGGAGTCACCGGCACGCCCATGCCGTCGTTCGCCCAACATGAATTGTTCACCGAAGACCCCGACAACTTTTGGCATGTAGTTCACTTCGTGATCGCCACCACGCACGGACGCCCGGTTGCGGTGCCCGAGGAACCGACCGATGGCGATGAAGCGGACGAGCAGTGATTTGGTCAGGAGCCGGAACGCATGAACGACCTGGAAACCAAGAAGGCGAAACTGGCCGAATTGAAAGCTCAGGTCGCTCAGTTGGAATCGGAGATCGCCGCGGCTTCGGCCGAGCGTTGGCGCGGAGGCAGCTATTACACGGCGTACTATGCCACGGCCGGCTTTTTTCTGGGAATGATCGGAGCGGCGGCCAGCTTGCTGGTCAACATCATCGGAGCTCCCCTCGCCGGCCACCCTCCGCTGAAGCTGATCCAAGTCTATCTCACGTTTCCGCTTGGAGAAAAGGCTCTGCAACTGGAGTCGGGACTGGCACTCACCATCGGTTGTTGTCTCTATATCGCCACCGGTATGTTGTTCGGCATGATCATCCATCTGATACTCACCCGGCAAGGACACGGACGGCTCGACTACCCGCTCAAGGACCGGCTAATCACCACCACCGTCATCGGCGTGCTGCTGTGGCTGGTGAACTACTATGGAATCCTCAGTTGGCTGCAGCCTCTGCTGTTCGACGGCAACTGGATCGTCCGGCAAATCCCGTGGTGGGTCGCCGTCGGCACACACTTGGTGTTCGCCTGGACGATGGCCCTGGTCTATCCGCTCGGCGTTTATCGCCCTTATCGCACGCAACGGGAGCCCTCATGATCGCGCACGACTCCACGGCCGAATCACTCGATCCAAGTCAACTCGTGGAAGAGCGGCTGGTGCGGTGGTACTTTCTCGCCGGTTGCCTGTTCCTCGGCATTTCCATGCTGGGCGGTCTGCTGATGGCGCTGCAGCTCGTTCAGTGGAATCCGTTCAATGGTCTGGAGTTGCTGGCGCCGGGCCGGTGGCGGATGGTGCATACCAACGCGGTGGCCTACGGGTTCTTGGCCAATGTATTCCTGGGAGCGCTCCACTGGGCCGTTCCTCGACTGACGCTTCGACCGGTTGCCAGCCGAGCCCTCTCGTACTTCATCTTTTGCGCCTGGCAAGCCGTGGTGGTCCTGACCGCCGTCGGCATCGTCCTCGGTCCCTCGCTGCAAGCCAGCGATTGGGTGGCGGCCGCGGCCGCCAAGTACCACTTGGCGATGAGTCTGGGCGCTCAGGGACTCGAGTGGGGAGAAACGCCCTTTTGGATCGACCCGATCGCACTGGTCGGGTTGGCCCTGGTCGCATACAACTTCATGGTTCCGATTGCACAAGCCAAACCGCCGCTCTATGTGACGCTGTGGTACTTCATGGCCGCCTTCATCTGGACGTTTCTCACCTACGCCATGGGGAACCTGATGCCCGAATACCACGTGGCGGGAACGAGTGCCGGAGCGGTCGGCGGGCTGTTCATCCACGACCTGGTAGGCCTGTTCGTCACGCCGCTCGGCTGGGGACTCATGTATTACTTCGTTCCCATCATGCTGAAAAAACCGATCTGGAGCCATGGACTCTCCCTAGTCGGATTCTGGGGATTGGCCTTCTTCTATCCGCTTAACGGTATCCACCACTTTCTCTACACGCCGATCCCCATGTTCTTGCAATACGGAGCCATCATCGCCACCGTTGCCGTGGAATTGGTCGTCACCACGGTGATCGTGAATTTCTTCGGAACGCTCTGGGGGAACGCTCGCGCCGTGGTCACCAACCTCCCGGTGCGCTGGTTTTATACCGGAATGATCTTCTACTTTCTCACCTGCCTGCAATGTGCCATGCAGGTGACACTCACCTTCCAAAAACTGATCCACTTCACCGATTGGGTCGTCGGGCACGCTCATTTGGTGATGTTCGGCGTCTTCACCATGTGGTTGTTCGGCGTCATGACCTACCTGTTCCCTCGGCTGCTGAGGCGTGAGTGGTACAGCCATGCACTGCTGGAGTGGCACTACTGGTTGTCCGCGGTCGGCGTGCTGGTAATGGCGACCGATTTGATCCTGGCGGGGCTGTTCCAGGGGTATTACTGGGCGTCTCTGCAGCCGTGGGACGCCTCTTTGGTGGGTTCGTACCCGTTCTGGGCCACCCGCGTGTTCGCCGGGCTGGCCATGTTCCTGGGTTTCCTCTGTTTCGCCTACAACTTGTTGATGACTTACCGGGGCGCTACCAGTGCCGCCGCGCAGGCCACCCCCGCCTCCGCCACCTGGCTGGGGTAACCGGAAAGCGTGGACGGCCGAGGGTGTCACTTCCAGCCGTTTTTCCTCTGCCAGTTGATCGTCAGACATGTTCGAGAGTAAAGCAGGCATTCTGTTCATCGCCGGCGTCGGCTTTTTCGCCCTGGCCTTCGTCTCCAACGCGCTGGTTCCCGTGCTGATGTACCAGGACCTTCCCGAGCAAACGGCGGTGGAGGTCGTCAATCCCAAGCTGTTGTATCAGGTCAAGGAACTGAGCTGGCGATTCCCCGTCGCCTTCCAGCAGCATGTGGGAGCTCCCGACGAGGCCGACGATCAGGCGTGGCGCGAGAAAGCCGCCGAATTGCTCAGACTGGGACGGCAAGTCTACATCGGCGAAGGATGCTGGCACTGCCACAGCCAGTTCGTCCGTCCCGTCTCCAACGAGTCGAAACGATGGGGCCCCGTTTCCCAAACCGAGGAGTATGAGAACGAGCTGCAACGGCCGGTGATGTTTGGCACTCGGCGCGTGGGTCCCGATTTGAGCCGGGAAGGGGGGCGGCGATCCAGCGACTGGCACGCCGTCCACTTTTTCAATCCCGAGTGGGTCTCGCCCGACTCGCCCATGCCCCGCTATACCTGGTTGTTCGACGGCAATCCCCAACGTCCCAACAAACGGGGACTCGCGTTGATCGCCTATATCCAGTGGCTGGGAAGCTGGCTGGACAGCTACCCCTACTACGAAGAACTCGACGTCATGCGAGAACAAGACTTTTAGAGCCTGTAACAAAACCCGCCGTGCCGTTTTCCGGCCTCGGGTGTGTTGCTTGCGGCAGGGAGTTTTGTGACAGCCTGTTACCAAGGCACTGCTCCCCACCATCGATATCAAGGGTCGCCCGCCATGACCAAGAAGTGGAAAACCATCGCCGTGATTGTGATGGCCGCCGCCATTCTTCCCATCAGCGCATACGGCTTCGGATCGAAACTCTACGAGTTCTTCGAGACTGCGAGGGAATCCGAAGCCGGCGTCTTCGCCGTGACACCGATCGTCAACTATCTGCTGGTAGGCATCGGCTTCCTGTTTCTGCTCGGTTGGGCCATCTTGACCGGCATGTTCCACGACATCGAGGCTCCCAAATACCGGATGCTCGAACGGGAGCAGCAACTCGACCGCCACCAGCGTCCGTGATACTCACCTGCTTCGCGTTCCCTCTCCATACCAACCTCCAGCGAGTCCGAACATGACGCAATCCGATTCGACATCGCCCAAGGCCGAAGGCGTGTTCCACGATTACGTCGGCAACCGCATCCCCTGGTATGTCCGCCTGATCTGGCTGCTGTTCTGGATCTTCGCGATCTACTACACGATCCGCTACATGTTCCCGGCCATCCAGGTCGAGCTGTTCGAGCGGCCCTAGGCAATGAACGGCGCAGCCCATCGGTGTGCCTACTGCGGCCTCCCCTGCCCCGGACGATCGCCGTCCCCGCGGCCGATCTACTGCTGCCTCGGTTGCCGCTTTGCCGCCGCCGTGGCTCAGGAAAGCGGCGAGACCGGCCACATCCGCTGGACGCTCACGCGTCTGGGTGTCGCCATTTTCTTCACCATGAACGTAATGCTGTTCGCAATGGTCCTATGGAGTCGCGACCTGTTTCCACCGCCTCCCGCATCCGAACAAGCATTCGCCCAAGCCACGACGGAATTCTTCCGTTCGCTCTGCTTCCTGCTTTCGATTCCCGTGCTGTTCCTGCTGGGAGTGCCGCTGGCCGAAAACGTCCTGGAACAATTGCGACAACGGCGGATCACCACCGATCTGCTGCTTCTGCTGGGAGTCATCGCCTCATTCATCAGCTCGACCTATGCCTGGTTCCGCGGCACGGGACACCTCTACTTCGAAGTCACTTGCTCGGTGCTGGTCGCGGTCACACTGGGGCGATGGCTGGAGGCGGTCGGCAAGCAG
>Ga0256839_1001353_pt1 | contig 29881 bp, 23 predicted proteins | sample 354166metaG_FD_185968 | JGI IMG/M metagenome (GOLD analysis project Ga0256839, IMG submission 185968) | Hydrothermal vent microbial communities from Mid Atlantic Ridge, Atlantic Ocean - 354-166 | ecosystem: Environmental > Aquatic > Marine > Hydrothermal vents | place: Atlantic Ocean: Mid... | reverse complement strand
TGGCTGATGGAATTCCAACTATCATGCCGGTTGTTGAAGCAACGATTGGTCAGTTGTCTGGCGAATTTGTCAGACCAACCAAAATGACAGCTGATACTAGAAGCAAGGCATTACAGCGTGTGCGGCTGTTTATCAAAGGGCCGATATATGGTTCCAGAGAATTAATGGAATATTATCGTTTAATGTCAGCAGGTCAGTTTTATAATAGCATCAAAGATCATACCACCGCGGCACTACGTTATCGAAAAGCGTTTCGACTGCATGAACAGATTTTAGGCGAAGATAATATTGGTCTGGTTGATCCATTAATGCATTTAGCTTTAGAAGTGAGTAATCAGGGAAATTTTTCTCATGCCGATATTTTATTTAGAAGAGCTGGGGTTCTCGCTCAACAATCTCCGGATCGGAGTGATTTGGCCAGATATTTGAGTTATCGGGCTTTACATGCGGCCAATCGCCGTAATTTCAAAGAAGCGTTGGATTTAGCGCATCGGGCGACAACTATCCGTAGAAGTTTGCTGAAACATCATTTACAAGCTAGTAATGAAATGATCAATCTGGATAATCAGCAGCGTGTTGATTTCGCAGTTTTTTCCCAGGTTGAAAACCCTACTGTGGTTGATATTGTCCAGAGTTTGTATATTGAAGCATCCATGCTGGTCAGGCTGGATCAACCCGATAAGGCAGAAAAAGTATTGCGTGAAGCAATTGATATTTTACAGCTTGCCCCAGAAGCCCCCCCTTCCTGGAAACCAGAAATTGAGAATTTGATCGCGCGTTTGGCGCAGGAAAAAGGAGCGGAAGATGAGCGCAGTGAACACCTTGAAACGGCAACCACAATGTGGGAGTCATTTGCTCCTGGCGAGCGGCCATCGGCAATTAATTTTCTTGAGTTAGGTGAGGCGCTGCAAGTGCAAGGCCGAAGTGATGAGGCATTGGAAGCATTTAGGCATGCCGTTGATCTCGTAAAATCCCGTAATGGCAGCCTGAGCTATCAGCAGTTACTGCCTTATTTTACAACAGTATTAAAGTTGGCAGAGCAACGTCCTACTGAGAAAGATGAGCTTTTTGCTGAAATTTTTACCGCAGCACAACTGATCCGAAGCAAACTAACAACGCAAAATATTGCCTTGGCAGTTGCTCGTCTTGCTGCGGATAAGGAAGGGGCAGGGAAAGTGATTCGTGAATATCAGGATGCCCAGGATGAACGGTTTTTGCTTAACCAGGCTTATGATGCTGAAATGGCAAAATTGGCTGACGCCCAACAAGCAGAAACATTGGAGATGATCAAAACCAAACTTGCAGATTTGGATTCTCGGCTGGCATCATTAAGTATTCAGGTTCAGACTGCATTCCCTCGTTACAATCAATTGGTTGATTCGGCCATTGATGCAAATCGGGTCATGACATTGCTTGGTTCGGATGAGGCTTTGGCGCAAGTTGTATTAGGAAATGATGATGGCATGGTGTTTGTTGTTACCAACAAAAAAGTGATTGCAGTTCCAATTGATATATCCCGACACGAAGCACAGGAAATTGTCGATCAACTGCGGTCAGGACTTGACCCTAAGATGGGGCAGTTAAAAAAATTCGATGTTGATATGGCTTTTTTATTGTATCAACGTTTGTTTGGGTCAGTGGCAGATGAGGTTTCTGGAAAACATTTGATTACTGTGTCTAGCGGTGCATTTTTAAGTCTGCCGTTTGGAGTTTTGGTGACTGAAAAACCAAATGAAGTAAAAGCTCAGGACTATAGTCACATTGCGTTTTTAAGTAAAACAAGTTCAATCAGTTTGTTACCTTCTGTACGCTCATTTGTGGCATTACGAGATAATGCAGGGTATTCCAGAGCTGAAAAAGCTTTTATTGGCTTTGGTGATTTTGTACCGATAACTGATTCTGTTGAAAATCAATTAAATTCAAGCCGATCTGGAAATTGCCAGGAACGCAGTAAGCAGTTGCCAAGTTATCATGAAACCAGAGCTAATTTTATACCTTTGCCTGCCACCAAACTGGAATTGGAAAAAGTCGCTCATGCTTTTCCTGAGCAGGTTGTCGATTTTTCTTTAGGTGAAGATTTTACAGACCAGGCAGTAAAAAACATGCCTTTACAGAATTATCAGGTTTTGTATTTTGCCACCCATGGTTTACTGCCAAATGATTTGGAATGTCTACCTCAACCATCACTCGTAACATCGCCACCGGCAGTTTTACAGGATAAAGATGATGGTTTTCTTGATATGGAAGAGATTTTACAGCTCAATCTTGATGCGGATTTGGTGGTCTTGTCAGCTTGTAACACCGGTGGTCCTGACAGAAAGGGGGGGGAGAATCTAACAGGATTGGCCCGGGCATTTTTCTTTGCCGGAGCAAGATCTTTGTTAGTGTCACATTGGCCAGCAGCGGATGAAGCAACAGTTAAACTAATGACGGGGATTTTCGAGCAGAAACAACAAAATTCTGATGTCGGATTAGCTGTTGGTTTACAACATGTACAACAGAAATTTTTATTAAGTCCAAAGGAGACTGAGAAGAACTATACCCATCCCTTTTTCTGGGCAAATTTTACTTTGGTGGGCGACGGTAAAAAAGGCTTGAAGGAACTGAGTCAAGTGGAAACACATTTTCCCTAATAGTTAAAAGGAGTTCAGTACAAAGAAATGGCTGTCAATCTGCTCTGCATAAAAAAGCAGAGCAGAAAAACAAACGAGTTAGTTTTTAGTTTCTTCTAGTGTAAAATTAATTGACACTTTTTCTTGAAAATCTAAACCCAAGTAAGCCTAACAAGAGTAAAGCCAAAGTTGTTGGTTCGGGCACACCGTTGTCAGGGGTAGTGTCAGTTTCGACTTTCAATTTTTGCAGAATAGCTTGTTCAAATTCAGCAAAACTATTTGCATGTAAAGCAAAGCCATCGCTGGTGATAACATTGTCTGCGTAATAGGTATTGATCGAATTCGAACCAATAGTAATACCATTGATGGTGTAATTTTTTGATGCTGCATCTGCTCTGGCAGCTTGGTCAAGACTGATACTCGAATTGCTGCCGTCACCTGAAATATCAATGATTTGTCTGGTGCTTTCATAAAGTGTATCAGCATCGAGTAAGGCAATTGCCTTGTTTGTACCGGTATAAATGCGAGTGCCGCCTCCGCCCGGCCTAGCAAAGTTATCCAGTGTATCGGCAAAATTATTGATTGCTGTAGTTGAGTCAAGTAATACAAAATTATCTAAGCTGGTTGTAAAGGCACTGCTGGAAAAGAAAATGGTATTGACAGCAATAGAGCCGTTTGTACCGCCAAGAATGTTATTTTGTACGGTCGTATTACGGAAAGCATTTGCGTAGCCATCCATCATCAGGTTATATTCGTTTCCATTTACACTTCCAGAAACATCTATAACTAATGACAGTTCCAAATCTACGGGCGCTGCCTGTATTTGGAATGATGCAAATAGCATAATTGGTAATAATTTAGTTATTTTCATTATTTTTTCCTCTCTTTAAATGTCGAAACTATTATTTTTTTGCATTTTAAAATGCAAAAGATTATCAGCAGTAAATGAGCCATAATAAAAAATATCTTTATTTATAACTATTTAACGAGTGGGTTAATAATAAACGGGAGTTTAAGATTAACGGTATGTAAAAAATTTAGACATATCGAGTAAGTTTTATACTTTTTGTATGAAGGTACAAAACTACAATATCTTGAGTGATGAAAGCGTGAACTAATGAAAAGTTTTATTGAAGCTCAGGTGCAATTTATGAAGCTATGACAAAAAAATGTTTGATGAGAGTGTTGTATGAATTTGGCAACCAATTCATTGTCGGACTGATAAATGGAAAAGTTCTTATTGATGTGTAGATTGTTCCCCAGCTTTAGATTGTTAGTCGTGCTTTTGATAAATAGTCGCGTTTTTTGTATAGCGTAAACAAATAAAAATAAAAAATTGCACACCAAAGATAAGATTGGCAATTAATAAATGAATGGGTTGTGCTGCAGGAGGCATGCCCAGTCGATCCAATGTAATACCGATCAATATGGCGCTAACGACTAAAGCAAGAAGGCCAGCTGAAAAGCGGAATAATAGGTGGTTTTTGGATAATGCGCTTATTATTTTCCAGACAATCCAGGCATTGGTAAAAAGAATAAAAGCAGAAAACGTACGATGTACATAGAAGATTATCGGAAAATCATCCCGCCAGTATTGTCGGTCTATGTATTGGTGATTTTGGGCAATAAGGTCTACTGCTTCCCGTACCTGGGTACCCATGATAACTTGTAACAAGGTCATGCCCATTGCGATAATTAGGGCTGTTTGGAGATTTTTTGGCAAATTGCCAGTATCTATTGTTGTAAATACGTCGCGCTGTGATCTGGCAATCACATAGATAAGTAATGCCACAATTGTCATGGCAAGCAGCATGTGTAGGGTGATCATGAAGGGATGCAAGTTACTGGCAACAACCACTGACCCAAGCCAGCCTTGAAAGCTGACCAGAAACAATACACTCAGGGATAAATAAAATACCGTTTTATCTGATTTTAAATACACCCTGGAATACCAGACTGTTAACATGATCAATAAGCCAATGGTAACGCCCGAAAGACGGTTAAGATATTCGGTCCAGGTTTTTACCGGATTAAAATCAGTATTGGCGTATCCTCGTTTGGCATAAATTTCATGATAATTTGCCGGTAATTGTGATTCATCAGTCGGGGGGACTAGCTGGCCAAAACAAGTGGGCCAGTCCGGACAGCCCATGCCGGCACCGGAGGCGCGAACAATCCCTCCAATCAGAATTAAAATATAAACAGCGATGATGGTTATTGTGCCAATTTGCCGAAATCGTCGCGCCGCTTTGGAATCAATCATGGTTAATGTACCGGACGTTAGCTTTTGTTAAATGCTTTTGCTAAAGCGTCTGCCATTGTACCTTGCAGTGCTGGCGTTTGTTTGACTTTAGATCTGGGTTTTTTCCTGACTGGTTTGTTATTGTTTTTGTCGGTTTTTACAGATGCTTCGGAGGTTGATTTCATGGTTAAAGAAATGCGTTTTCTTTCAGTATCTACCTCCAGCACTTTAACTTTAACAAGTTGTCCTGTTTTAACAACATCGCGGGGGTCTTTGACAAAAGAATCCGCCAAATGAGATATATGCACTAGGCCATCCTGATGCACACCAACGTCGACAAAGGCGCCGAAATTAGCGACATTAGTGACAATGCCCTCTAGAGACATGCCGGGTTCCAGGTCAGATATTTTTTCCACGCCTTCTTTGAAAGTCGCGCTTTTAAATTCAGGGCGCGGATCTCGGCCTGGTTTTTCCAGTTCTTTCAAAATATCCTGAACAGTTGGCAAGCCGAATTGGTCATTAGTGAAATTAGCTGCATTCAAATTGCGCAAAACATTACTTTGACCAATTAACTCACGAATGGATTTTCCGGTATTATCCAGAATTGCTTCGACAACGGGATACGCTTCTGGATGAACTGCTGAAGCATCCAAAGGATTCTCTCCATGCATAATGCGCAGAAATCCAGCCGCCTGCTCAAATGCCTTGTCGCCAAGCCGTGGGACTTTGATTAATTGTTTGCGGTTGGTAAATGCGCCATGTTGATTACGAAAATCAACAATATTTTTACTGACACTGGCAGAAAGTCCGGAAACCTGTGTCAACAATGGAGCTGATGCAGTATTGACATCAACACCGACGGCATTGACACAATCTTCGACCACGGCATTCAAGCCGCGACCGAGTTGAGTTTGGTTGATATCATGTTGATATTGGCCCACGCCAATTGATTTTGGCTCAATTTTAACCAATTCAGCTAATGGGTCCTGTAAGCGTCTGGCGATTGAAACTGCCCCCCGAAGCGAAACATCCAAATCCGGAAATTCCTTGGCAGCCAGTTCAGAGGCAGAATAGACTGAGGCTCCAGCCTCTGATACCATGATTTTAGTAATGTTCAGATCAGAATGCTGTTTGATTAAATCAGCAACTAGTTGGTCAGTTTCACGAGATCCTGTGCCGTTACCAATGCTAATTAAAGTGACTTGATGTTTGGTAATTAACTGTGTAAGGATATTGATGGCCTGATCCCATTGCCGTTGTGGAGCATGGGGGTAAATGGTAGCTGTTTCCAATAATTTTCCGGTTGCATCAACGACAGCGACCTTAACGCCAGTTCGTAATCCTGGGTCAAGCCCAATGGTGATTTTTGGGCCTGCAGGTGCTGCTAATAGTAAATCACGTAAATTGCTAGAGAAAACTTTGATTGCTTCCTGTTCAGCGGCTTCCCGTAATCGAAGTTTTAAATCCAGGTCAATGCGGGTATATAATTTGACTTTCCAGGCGAGCCGGGCTGTTTCTGAAAGCCAGGAATCGGCTGGCCTTTGGGTGTCTTCGACCTGAATATGGCGCGCAACAAGTTGCTCGCAGATTTGATGTTGTCCCGCTTCATCCTGGCCGGGTTTCAGGCTGTGGGTTAATAGGCCTTCGTTTCTGCCTCTAAATAAAGCTAAAGCTCGATGAGAAGGTATTTTATTGACCGCCTCCTGGTAATCAAAATAATCTTTAAACTTACTGGCTTCTTGTTCTTTGCCAGAAACAACGGCGGCATGCAAGATACCATTCTGCCAAATTCTTTCCCTTAATTCGGAAAGCAGTGATGCATCTTCGGAAATTCGTTCCATGATAATTTGCCTGGCGCCATCCAGTGCAGCATTTACATTTTCAATCCCTTTTTCGGCATTGATATATTTTTTTGCAATTTCTTCCGGGTTGCAGTCGCGATACTCAAAAATATGGTCAGCTAACGGTTCAAGTCCAGCTTCTCTGGCAATTTGTGCTTTGGTACGGCGTTTGGGTTTGTAGGGTAAGTATAAATCCTCCAGCAGAGTTTTGGTTTGGGCATCTTTAATGATGCGCTCAAGATCATCGGTTAGTTTGCCCTGGGCTTTGATGCTTTCCAGAATGGTTTCTCGACGATCATTGAGTTCCCGAAGGTAAATGAGTCTTTCGTCCAGCATTCGCAACTGTGTATCATCCAGGCCGCCTGTGGCTTCTTTCCGGTAACGGGCAATAAAAGGTACGGTTGCGCCTTCGTCCAGTAATTTAACCGCAGCAGATACTTGATGAGTAGCAACAGTTAATTCATCGGCAATCGTTTTAATGATGTCCATGGTTTATCTAGAATGGTAATTGAAAGAGGAGAATAGATTGTGTTAATGATTTTTTGGAAAAGTTTCAGCAATTGTTACTTTTGCAATAATTATTAAGGTCTGGTGTGAATAACATTGTATTTTGCGATAAGGATAACATATTAAAAATATATAGAAAAACGCAGGGTATTTGAAGAATAGTGACGATGGTTTTGCAGTTTCTGTTAATTCACATGCTGCTTGGATATTACACCGTTTGGTCAGATTTTAGCCTGGACCATAAAAATACGCTTGCTAACAAAAGAATTAAAAATACAATTACTGGGAAATCACCCATTGTTGCATAGGGTGTCATATCCCCCATAGGGAAAATTTCTGAAGTTAGAGTGGTCTTTTTGAACAAGGGAGCCTGCTCGATTATTTTTCCATCAGGCGCAACAATTCCTGTCATCCCTGTATTGGTGGCGCGTAATAAATATCTTCCAGACTCTAATGCTCTCATTCTGGCCAGTTGCATATGCTGATATGGCTCAATGGAATTTCCAAACCAGCCGTCATTAGTTACGTTGACCAGAAATGCGGCTTCAGGCAAATCCTTAATGACAAGTTTGGAGAACACATCTTCATAGCAGATTGAGGTGGAAAAACGATATCCAGCTGCTTGCAATAGAGGCTGATTCAAGTCGCCTGGCGTAAAAGAACCAATCGGCATGATCTTCAGTTGATCCAATAAATAGCCGGATAATGGTTGGAATGGTAAATATTCGCCGAAGGGTAATAAATGAACTTTTCTATACATGCCAGGATGTTGGCCTAATACCAAAACAGCGTTGTTATAGCTTTTACTTTTTGGGGCGCGAAATGGCAAACTGACAATGACATCCGATTTGTTGCGTATTGCTTTTTTTGCTAATGGTTTGAGCAGGTCATTCTGGACTTGATCTAAAAAAGCGGGGATTGCCGTTTCGGGCCAAATAATAACATCAGAATTCCAATGTTGATTAGTCATGGACAGATAACTCGTGATAATTTTATCGCGGTTTTCCGGCCGCCATTTTTGGTCTTGCGCCACATTTCCCTGGATCAGTGTGATTTTTATCGGGTTGCCAATGATAGTTGTCCATTGATTGCCTTGCAATAAGCTTCCTAAAATCCAGAGGCAAAGAATAGTTATCATCCCAGTTAATCTAAATTGTTTGATTTTTACTATTAAAATCAAAGCAATCGCAGTGCTTGATATAAAAAATCCGACAGCATAACCGCCAAACACTGGAATAAATCCAGAAAGCGGAGTATCTAATTGACTATAAGAAACTTGTAGCCAAGGGAAACCATTTAAAACATATTCACCTCTTAAAAACTCAACAAGAACCCAGATGATTGGCATGACGGCGAATCGTTCTATTTGAAGATTTGCGGGTATGACTTTACAAGTTACATAACCCGCAAGCGCAGGAAAAACAGACCATACAGCAACAAAAACCAGGGTAATGATTAAAGCAATAGATTCGCTCGCGCCGCCATAATCGTGAACGCTGACATAAACCCAGGAAACCCCCAAACCGAACAGACCCAGACCAAATAAATAGCCTCTTAATAAGGCTTTTCTGGGGCTGGTTTTATCCCAGGAAAGGAACAAAACCAGTAGTGAGATAAGCGTAAAATAGGAGTAATTGAATGGAGCAAAAGCTAGTGCTAATAGCATACCGGCAACAACGGTTAACAGGTTCCAAATTTTACTTTCTGATGTGGGCACGAACTATATTGGCTGGTGAAAAATATCAGTCCATCTTAAACAAAATTAAGCGGCACGGTCATAAAAATATTTTTTGGATGTTTTTAAAGAATTTTGATGAATTTATTATTAGAAAATCCGAGGAGATAATTATGATTGAATTGAGCAAAATTACACCACAAAAACTTCAGGAAGAATATAATAGCTTGTTGCTTGGTCACTTACCTAAAAAAGAGTTTATGTCCCATGTAAAGTCAAACGGTTTGGTACAAGTTTACAAGCGGCGGTTTGTTTTTAATCTTTCATTCTATTGAAAAAAAATGAATTTAGAAAAAGTAATCTTTGGTTTCTTCATCGTCCTGGCTTTGTCATTAAATTTTGGTTTTTTTCTCGGAGAGCTTGATAATCCGGAGCACCATAATGTTTTTGAGCTTTTCGCGGTAATTTTGGTTAATGTAATTGCCACTATGTTGAAATTTGGTGATCGTTCGCAAGTTGGCGCAGTACTCCTTGCAACCAGTCTGGTTGCTACCTTGGAATTGATTGCGGCTGCAACTTACTGGACTGTAGTTGTGCATATAACCGAAACCGGTTTGACGCCGGAGGTAACTGCGTCAATAGTGTCTTTAACAGGCGGTGCTTTGGTTGCAAATGTTATTTCGGTAGTCATATTGGTTACTGAAACTATGATGTCCCGTTTGTAGCTGTTTATATGCTTACCAGTTAAAGTAGATATCAGCAACTTTTTTCCATATCGAAATCATATTGTATCTGTTGGGAATATTATTCAATTCCAATCTTAATTTTTGTTGAATTTTTGAGCTAAGATGGCAACACCAGTTGATCTCTCGCGAGTAATTTTTATTGTCATGCGCGAAATGCGTGCGCCAATAATGACGCTGATTATTGTTTATTCGGTGTCTATTCTCGGAATGGTATTTATTCCGGGGCCGGAAATTGACGGTAAAACGATATTTATGAGCATTTTTCATGCGTTTTACTTCATGACATATACGGCAACAACAACCGGCTTTGGTGAAATTCCTTTTGAATTTAGTAATGCCCAGCGATTTTGGGCGATTGCTTGCCTTTATGTCAGTGTCGTGGCTTGGCTTTATGCCATTGGCAGTATTTTAAAACTTTTTCAAAATCCTTTTTTTCTGCGGGCAGTTGATGAATGGCGATTTACCCGTAGTGTTCGGCGGGTATCCGGAGCATATTTTATTCTTTGTGGTTTTGGCGATACGGGAAGTGTTCTGTTGCGTGGTATCAGCGATGCGGGTTGGGCAGCTGTCGTAATTGATCAGGATGAGGAGCGAATCAGAGCATTAAAGTTAAGAAATTACAACGCACATATGCCTGGTTTGCAAGGTGATGCCACTGTTCCCAAGCATTTACTTGAAGCAGGGTTGAGAAGTCCTAATTGTAAAGCAGTGGTTGCCATTACCAATAATGAAGAAGCGAATTTAAAAATTTCGGCGATGGCAAGATTGCTCAATCCAAAAGTTGGCATTATTACCATGTCCAAGGTTGATGTATTTGAAGATACTTTGGCAACTCTGGGCGGCGAGGTACACATTGTTGATCCTTTTAAGACCTTCGCCAAAGTGCTAGCAGCCTCAATAAATCGACCAGGTTTTTATGCGTTAAATAATTGGCTGGTTGGTGATAAAAAGGCTTCGCTTGAAAGATTTGTCCAGCCGCCAACGGGCTCCTGGGTTGTCTGTGGTTATGGCCGAATGGGATATGAAGTCAGCCGCGTGCTAAAAAAGCTTAAAATAAAAACCACAGTGATCGATCCCCATCAAGACAGGGACCGAAGTCATATTGACAATTATATTGTAGGTAGAGCTACTGGAAAAACCCTGGCAGAAGCCGGTGTTGAACTGGCTGATGGTATTCTTGCTGGCACCGATGATGACGGCCATAATCTGAGTATATTGCTTAATGCAAGGTTTTTTAACGCGGATTTGTTCAGCATTGTCCGGCAAAACAGGCATGTTAATGAAATTGCATTCAATGCGGCCAATACGGATATGATAATGCAGCCTTCATTGGTGACGGCAAGACGGATTTTGTTTCTCCTGATTGCACCCTTGTTAAAACCATTTTTTCACTATTTGCTGGAAGACAAGCCAGGCCGGGTTGAGGAAATGGAAGAGGTCATTGAAAGCCTGAAAAAAACCATTGGAAATAAAAAACCTGAGTTGGTTACTATTGAATTTAACCGTGAAAATAGCAAAGCAGTAATGCAATGGCTGGATGAGGGCAAGAAGGTTTTTTTAAAGGACTTGGTTCGAAACCCTGACAATCGTGACAAAATGCTTAGTATCGTGGTGTTTGTTATAAAATCTGGTGAAGAGGTTCATATTCTGCCGTCGCCAGATTATGAAATAAAAGAAGGAGACCAGTTGCTATACTGTGGAACACATTATGCCCAGCGTTTATTCAATGCAACCATAAATAACGAATATAAATTATTTTATATTCAAAATGGTGTATTCAAACCGCGGGGTTATATATTTCAATGGTATTTAAAGAAAACCAACAGGCTGGGCGTTAAAGTTGGTTAGCTTTCAAGCCCAGCAAGCACTGTTAAATATTTAATTTTCCTGGATATGTGTTCTTAATTCCTTAGGCAGCGAAAAGACCACTTTTTCTTCGATCCCATTGTTTTCGACGGCAGTTTCGCCGCCCCATTGCTTTAATTGATCGATAACTTCCTGAACCAGAACTTCTGGCGCTGATGCGCCTGCAGTCACGCCGACTACATTCACATTATCAAGCCATTGTTTTTCCATGTTGGCGGCAGTATCAATCAAATAGGCGGGTTTTCCCAGTTGTTCGGCAATTTCCCTCAAGCGATTTGAATTTGAACTGTTTGGTGAACCAACCACAAGAATAAGGTCAGCTTTTTTAGCTAGGTTGTGAACTGCATCCTGACGGTTTTGCGTCGCATAACAAATATCGTCTTTTTTTTGTCCCTGAATAACGGGGAAATGTTGTTTTAACGCATCAACCATGGCTTTGGTGTCAGTCATGGATAAGGTGGTTTGGGTAACATAGGCCAGTTTATTTGAGTTGTTAACCTTTAAATTGGCGACATCTTCTGGTGTTTCAACCAGATAAATTGCCCCATGTTCAGTGCATTTTTCATACTGTCCCATGGTTCCTTCAACCTCTGGATGGCCGGCATGCCCGATCAAAATAACTTCGGTATCATTTTTCGCATGTTTAGCGACTTGAATATGGACTTTGGTTACCAAAGGGCAGGTGGCGTCAAAAACAGTCAAGTTCCGGTCTTTTGCTTCTTGCTGAACTTTTTTTGATACACCGTGGGCACTGAAAATCAGGTGCGAACCAACCGGAACATCCGCTAAATCCTCAATAAAAATGGCGCCTTTTTCTTTTAGTCCTTCTACCACAGTCCGATTATGCACGACTTCATGTCGGACATAAATCGGCGCTCCAAAAGCTGCCAGGGCAGTATCTACAATTTCGATGGCACGGTCTACACCGGCACAGAATCCACGAGGGTTGGCGAGTAATATTTGCATATCTTGACTTGTTAACTTGGTTAATAGCCAGTTATTTTAACTCAACATCGTCTCAGATACGATAATTCCGTCATGATCAGCATATAAATAATGATTTTTTTTGAAATTGATGCCGCCAAAGGTTATCAAAACATCACGATCACCTATGCCGTGTTTATGGCTTTTTAATGGATGCGTTCTAAGGGCGCGAATGCCGATAGGTGTTTGAGAAAGTTCAACAAAATCACGGACACAGCCATAAATAATAATGCCTTGCCAGCCGTTTTCATAGGCAATATTTGCAAGGTCGCCGCCTAGTAATGCGCAGCGGTGTGAGCCGCCTCCATCTATAACCAAAACTCTGTTGTCTACTTTTTCTTCCAAAACCTGGCGTACTAGGACGTTGTCTTCAAAAACTTTCAGGGTGGAAATTTGCCCGGAAAAAACAATGTTACCCCCAAAATTTTTCAGAATGGGTTCGGCTATTTGAAAATGTTCCTCATCAGAATGTTTGTCACACAGATCTGCAGTAGTAAAAGTCATTTATTTCAAGAAAGCGAATTGAAAACCTGATCATATCAGATATATGTGTTTCGCTAATAATTAAAGTTGATGTGTCGCATGATTGTGTTGTTTGTTTGCAACGTAATAAGGTCAGGTGAGATAAGTATCAAGTAAAGGGAAAAATCGTACGTTTTTTTAACTGACTGTATTTTAAGTTCTTTTTAAAGATAATGGTTTTGTCATAAAGCTGTCATATTTATTCTATATTCTTGTTGCGTTTTAACGATTTCCGGTTGCATTCTCACAACTATTAAGTAGGAGGAAACTCTAATGAAAGAAAAAACACAAAAAGCTGCAAAAATGATTGCGATAGGGTCAGTGGCTCTGCTTTCAAGCAATGCTTTTGCTGACAAAACCAGTGAAAAACTATTGGATATTTTAAAGGCTAACGGCGCCATTAACCAAACTCAATATGAAGAGTTATCAAAACTGGTTAAAGAAGATGAAAAAGCGGCTGCAAAAGCGATTGAAAATGAAGTAAAAGTATCTTTAAAAGGTGGCCACTTCAAAATGAAAACTGCAGATGGCCAATTTAAAATGCAGATTGGTGGCAGAATAATGGTTGATTCCGCCTGGTATGATGATTCAGATAATAAATTTGGTGATGGGACTGAATTACGTCGGGCTCGTATTTTTGTTAAAGGAACGGTTTGGGATAATTGGCATTACAAATTTCAATATGATTTTGCCGGTGGAGGTGCAATTAAAGATGCGTATATTAAATATACAGGATTAAAGCAACATCTTGATTTTCCATTAAATATTACCGTGGGTAATTTCAAGGAGCCATTCAGCCTTGAAGAGTTGACCAGTTCAAAATACATTACTTTTATGGAAAGGGCGCTTCCAAATGCTTTCGCTCCTGGGCGGAACCTTGGGGTGCAGTTAAGCAGTCACGGCAAAGTAATGGATGGTGGCTGGACAGCCGCTGTTGGGTGGTTTGGAAAAGGATTTGATGATGATGAAGTGGGTTCGGGATTTGATGAGAGTACTGCTGTCGCAGGGCGTGTCACTTTTGCACCAATAGCGACTAAAACTAAGGTTTTACATTTCGGCGGCGCGGCAGAATATCGAAGCTATGATGCAAATGCGGGTACTATTTTAAGGGTTAGAGAGCGTCCTGAATCCCATATTGCTGACCACAGGCTTGTTGATACGGGTAGATTTTCTGCCGGGAATACAACTAAGTGGGGTTTTGAAACAGCTGGCGTATATGGTCCTTTCTCAATTCAAAGTGAATATATACACATGAATGCCACCGATGTTAATCGTACTGCTCAAGATGCTCGTTTAAATGGCTGGTATGTTTATGGTAGTTACTTTATTACAGGTGAGTCAAGAAATTATAGTGCCAAGAAAGGTGCTTTTGGTCGCGTTAAACCAAACTCTATCGTCGGTCAAGGTGGCTGGGGAGCTTGGGAATTAGCGGCTCGGTATAGCAGTCTTGAGCTTGAAAGTATCCCAGGTGCAAATGGTTGGGAGGAATATAATGTAACTCTTGGGCTAAATTGGTACGCTACGCCAAGTATCAGGTTTATGGCTAACTATGTACTAACTGACTCTAATAATCCAAACTTTGATGATCCGAATATCTTCCAATTACGTGGTCAAATTGATTTCTAATTAGTGTTGTTTGTCAATTTTAGCGTTAATGAATCAAGGAGCGCATGTGAAATAACTTGAATAACTTGCTTGGCCTTGAATACGAATAAAAAAACAGCTCCAGTTGCCCAACTCATTTCGAGCACGTTGCTAAGTAATTTTAAGATATAGGTCAGCTAGATCACAAGACCCATCCAATGCATTGCGTTGGGTGGGTTTTTTTATGAAGAAAATAGAAGTGGAGGAGGTATGTTGAGCAAATATTGACTATGAAAGCAGGTCGAAGCTGTGTGATAATATTCTGTTATCAGTTTCTTAATGATGGATACAGGTCAATTGCCTGAAAAAGGTCAAGACAAGGTGGAAACCGGCTCAATTCAGAGGACTATAGGTTTTTTCGGTAGCAAATTTAACGATTATAGGCAGAGCAACGATGGATGAAAACAAAAAAAAGGCGCTAGGTGCGGCTTTAATGCAGATTGAAAAACAATTTGGCAAAGGGTCTGTAATGCGTATGGGTGATGTGGCCGCATCGCGTGATATTGATGTGGTTTCAACTGGATCTCTTGCCCTGGACATTGCTTTGGGTTGTGGTGGTTTGCCTTTAGGTCGGGTTGTAGAAATTTATGGGCCGGAATCATCTGGAAAAACTACGCTAACATTGGAAGTAATTGCTCAAATGCAGAAAAAAGGCGGGGTTGCTGCTTTTGTCGATGCCGAACATGCGCTGGATCCAGGTTATGCGGAAAAAATAGGCGTTAATGTGGATGAACTGTTGGTATCTCAGCCGGATACTGGAGAGCAGGCTTTGGAAATTACCGATATGTTAGTTCGTTCCGGTGCAGTTGATATTGTGGTTGTTGACTCAGTTGCAGCTTTAACGCCAAAAGCCGAAATTGAAGGTGATATGGGTGATTCTCATATGGGATTGCAGGCTCGTTTAATGTCTCAGGCCTTAAGAAAATTAACAGCCAATATTAAACGTTCTAATACCTTGGTGATTTTTATTAACCAGATCCGCATGAAAATTGGCGTGATGTTTGGCAATCCTGAAACCACTACGGGTGGCAATGCCTTGAAATTCTATGCCTCAGTACGATTGGATATCAGGCGCATTGGAGCAATCAAAAAAGGCGATGAAGTTATTGGTAATGATACACGGGTCAAGGTGGTTAAGAATAAAGTGGCACCGCCTTTTAAACAAGCTGAATTTGAAATTATATATGGTGAGGGCATTTCATTCTTAGGGGAGCTTGTTGATTTAGGGGTGAAATATGGTTTTGTTCAAAAAGCGGGTTCCTGGTATAGCTATAATAATGACAAGATTGGCCAGGGAAAGGATAATGTGCGGAAATTTTTAAAGGAAAACCCGGAGATAGCTAAAGAAATAGAGGGAAGAATTCGAACAGAAGCGTTCGGAATTCAAGAGCAGCAAGTCGAAAATGAAGCACAAGATGTTGCGGCGAAAGAAAAATAAAGGTTAACCAGTATTGGCTGAAGAAATTGATATTGTCAGAGATGCCAGGGAAAAATGTTTAGAATTATTGGCCAGGCGAGAGCATAGCCAGAAACAATTGGTTGATAAATTAACATTAAAAGGTTATCCAATAGATCTTGTTGAAGATATTGTCTGTCAGTTGGCCGAGCAAGGACTGCAAAATGATTTTCGTTTTGCTGAATGTTATTCTAGGCAACGAATTGAAAAAGGTTATGGGCCATTAAGAATCCAGTATGAGTTGCAGCAAAAAGGCGTTGAAGGTTTTGCCCTGGATGAAGTTATTGAAGAATCAGCGGGAAGTTGGGATGGCTTGTTGAAGCAGGTGTATCTTCGGAAATATAGTGGAGATAAGATGTTGACGCGTCAGGAGTGGGCAAAGAGAAGTCGATTTCTCCAGCAACGTGGTTTTTCCAGCGAAATGATAATGAATTTATTTAAACAGTTAGCGATTAAATTTGACTGATGAAGAACATGACCAGCGCGGAATTGCGTAGTGCGTTTTTAGATTTTTTTCAGCAGCGGGGGCATTCTATTCAGCCTTCTAGCTCTTTGGTGCCAGGAAATGATCCGACTTTGTTGTTTACCAATGCCGGAATGGTGCCTTTTAAGGATGTTTTTTTAGGGAGAGAGACGCGCGATTATGTCAGGGCGGCGAGTAGTCAGCGTTGTGTCAGGGCTGGCGGTAAGCATAATGATTTAGAAAACGTAGGTTATACAGCAAGACATCATACTTTTTTTGAAATGCTGGGAAATTTTAGCTTTGGCGACTATTTCAAAAAGGAAGCTATTCATTTTGCCTGGGATTTTTTAACGAAAGAGCTGGAAATTCCATCAGAAAAATTGTGGATTACCGTTTTTGATGAGGATGCAGAAGCAGAAGAAATCTGGTTGAATGATATAGGGGTTAATCCTGAACGATTTTCAAGAATTGGCGGTAAGGATAATTTTTGGTCGATGGGCGATGTCGGCCCTTGCGGACCCTGTACTGAAATTTTTTACGATCATGGTGAAGATATTGCTGGAGGCCCGCCAGGTTCACCTGATGAAGAGGGTGATCGCTATATCGAAATTTGGAATCTGGTCTTCATGCAATATAATCGTGATGCAGAAGGAAATTTAAAGCCATTACCAAAACCTTCGGTTGATACCGGTATGGGATTGGAGCGAATTGCGGCAGTTGTCCAGGGAGTTCACAGCAACTATGAAATAGATCTGTTTCAAAACTTATTAAAAGCGGTTGCTGAGCTGGCAGGAGCACGTGACTTAACACGCAGTTCATTACGGGTTATTGCTGATCATATTCGATCATGTGCTTTTTTGATCGTTGACGGCGTTATTCCTTCCAATGAAGGTCGGGGTTATGTGCTGCGCCGTATTATTCGCAGAGCAATTCGCCATGGGTATCAATTAGGAATCAGGGAAGCTTTTTTTTACAAATTGGTCGCACCTTTGGCAATTGAGATGGGGGATGCTTACCCAGAGTTGGTTGCCGCCCAGGAACAGGTCGCAAGGGTGTTAAAAAAAGAGGAGCAGCGTTTTGCTGAAACTCTGGAGCATGGCATGAAGATTCTGGATTCTTGTATTTCTGATTTGCAAGACACAGTTATACCGGGCGATACTGTTTTTTTGCTTTATGACACTTATGGTTTTCCAGTTGATCTTACTGCTGATGTTGCTAGAGAAAAGCATCTCACCATCGATAAGGAGGGCTTTGATCGGGCTATGCAGGAACAGCGCGAAAGAGCGCGTTCGGCCAGTAATTTTTCAGCAGAATATGATCAGGATATCAAGTTTGATGTTCATACTGAATTTGTTGGTTATGAGAGTTTAGAAACAAAAGCAGAAATTATTGGCATTTTTCGACAAGGTGAATCTGTAGTTACGCTGAATGAAGGAGAACAAGCGGTTATTATTTTAGACAAGACACCGTTTTATGCGGAATCAGGTGGCCAGGTTGGTGATTGTGGCAAAATTTCCTGTGAAAAAGGCGTTTTTAATGTCGTAGATACCCAGAAGCAGGGCGATACGCTGTTTTTACATAAAGGCAGTGTTGAGCAAGGGAAAATCTCAGTGGGACAGCGTTGCAACGCGGTTGTTGAGCAACAAACTCGTCAGGCAACAGTGTTAAATCATTCGGCTACCCATTTATTGCATGCCGCCTTACGGCAAGTATTAGGCGAGCACGTAATGCAGAAAGGATCTTTAGTGGATGCGGAAAAGTTGCGGTTTGATTTTTCCCATTTTGAGCCTATGACTGATGCTGAAATTTTGGAAGTTGAACGAATCGTTAATGAGCATATCCGTCTGAATGAGCCTGTTGTCGCAGAAGTCATGGATAAAGAAAATGCGCTGCAAGCAGGCGCTATGGCGCTGTTTGGTGAAAAATATGGTGATGAAGTCAGGGTATTGAAAATTGGTGATTTTTCAACAGAGTTATGCGGCGGCACTCATGCAAAACGAGCGGGCGATATTGGTTTGCTGAAAATTATCAGTGAGTCTGGGGTGGCGGCTGGTGTCAGACGAATTGAGGCCTTGACTGGAGCTAAAGCTCTGGAGTGGATTGAGCAACGAGATCAGGCGCTGGCGGAAATTAGTCAGGTTGTTAAGGGATCGGCAAATAATGTGACTGAAAAAGTCGCGCAATTGATAGACAAGAATCGCGCACTGGAAAAGGAGTTGGAGCGTTTAAAGTCTAAACTTGCCAGTTCTGCTGGGGGCGAATTAAGCGCTCAGGCGGTAGATATCGAAGGTATTAAAGTCTTATCAGTCAAACTGGATGACGTAGATATTAAAGCAATGCGCGATATGGTTGATCAATTAAAAAATAAATTAGGTAGTTCTGCCATAGTTTTGGCTGCGGCCAAGGAGGGAAAGGTCAGTTTGATTGCAGGGGTTTCAAAAGATCTGACCTCAAGAATAAAAGCAGGCGATTTGGTGAATTCGGTTGCGACCCAGGTGGGTGGTAAGGGAGGTGGTCGTCCAGATATGGCTCAAGCAGGAGGGAATAATCCCGAGGCTTTAGGAGAGGCGTTAAAGCAAGTTCCTGATTGGGTTCGGCAGCAGTTGACGGCTAGAGCATAATTTATGGCAGTTTATGTTTTTAAATTTGGAGGTACTTCTGTTGGAAGTACCGAAAGAATTAAAGCTGTTGCTGATAAGGTAAAACAAGCGCATGATCAGGGACATCAGATAGTTGTGGTGGTGTCTGCGATGAGTGGTGAAACTAATCGTTTGATTGGTTTGGCAAAGCAAATGCAGGTTCAGCCAAATGAGAGAGAAATGGATGTTTTACTTTCGACGGGTGAACAGGTAACAGTAGCACTTTTAAGTATGGCTTTGCATGAGATGGGTTGTCCGGCTTGCTCTTATACGGGTAGTCAGGTAAAAATTCTTACTGACAATAGTCATACTAAAGCCAGAATTCAGGAAATTGATGACAAAAAAATCCGCGCTGATTTGATGGCTGGTAAAGTTGTGGTTGTTGCTGGTTTTCAAGGTGTGGATGCAGCCGGCAATATCACCACGCTTGGCCGGGGCGGTTCTGATACCACAGCAGTGGCGTTGGCCGCTGCTTTGAATGCTGATGAGTGTCATATCTATACGGATGTTGACGGAGTTTATACAACTGACCCCAGAGTTGAACCTAAAGCGCGTAGGCTGAATAAAATTACTTTTGAAGAAATGCTGGAAATGGCCAGTTTGGGTTCAAAAGTATTACAAATCAGAGCGGTTGAGTTCGCTGGAAAATACAATGTGGCCCTGCGGGTTTTATCTTCGTTTGAAGGGGGGGAAGGGACATTGATTACTTATGAGGAATCCGAAATGGAAAAAGCTTTAATTTCCGGTATTGCCTTTAATCGTGATGAGGCGAAGCTAACGATTACCGGAGTGCCTGATGTGCCAGGTATCGCATCAAAGATTCTGGGGCCAATTGCTGAATTGAATATCGAAGTAGATATGATTATTCAAAATGTCGCTGAAGATGCAACAACAGATTTTACTTTTACCGTGCATCGTAATGATTTTCTCAAAGCAAAAGAGATTTTGCAAAAGGTAAGTAAAGAGCTGCATGCAAGAGAAGTGACTGGTGATGATAATATCGTTAAAATATCGATTGTTGGCGTTGGGATGCGTTCTCATGCGGGAATTGCCAGTACTATGTTTAAGGTGTTGGCAGATGAAGCTATTAATATCATCATGATTTCAACCTCTGAAATCAAAATTTCGGTCGTTGTCGATGAAAAATATCTGGAGTTGGCAGTTCGATCCTTGCATGCTACATTTAATTTAGAACAGGAGGGGTATCCCTTAACTTTATAAATTGTCTAGCCGTTATACGAAAACAGTAATCATTAAGGTTTTAAAGAATAAAAAAAATGCTATAATAAAGAGCTATGTTGTTGGGCTGATATTAAGCTCTGTATTGATTTTGTAAAGGGAGAAGTTTATGTTAATCTTGACTCGGCGAGTGGGGGAAACTTTGATGATCGGTGACGATGTAACTGTCACGGTACTTGGAGTCAAAGGGAATCAGGTTCGAATTGGGGTTAATGCCCCAAAAGAGATTGCGGTTCATAGAGAAGAAATCTATGATCGAATTAAAAAAGAACAAGAAGAACAAAGCGGATCTTCAGAATCGACCGGTTCTGAAGAAGAGTAAAAAATCCGGAGAGATGGCCGAGAGGCTGAAGGCGCTCCCCTGCTAAGGGAGTATGGGTTTTATCGCCCATCGAGGGTTCGAATCCCTCTCTCTCCGCCATTTATTTGTTGACAAGGAAGTAAAAAAACAGGACAATGTCCTGATGTTAAGCGCCCGTAGCTCAGCTGGATAGAGTACTCGGCTACGAACCGAGCGGTCGGGAGTTCGAATCTCTCCGGGCGTGCCATTTTTCAAAATAATTCCCCTGTAGCTCAGTTGGTAGAGCGGGTGACTGTTAATCACTAGGTCGGCGGTTCGAGCCCGTCCGGGGGAGCCATATAAAAGAAGAGTCAGGTTTACTGTGTAGACCTGACTTTTTTTGTTTCTGATGACGGTTCAATTCAATTATTAACGAAAATATTCCCGGATAAACTTTTCCGTACTGTTTGAAATTGTTTGGCAGTTTAAAATGTCTCGATTAGAGCTGAAAAAATTTAATGTTCGATTGTAAATAACAAGCGACTCGATTTTATGTAGGAGAACTATGCTTTTGCTTTCAAAAAAACAAGAATGGTTGGGCAATGTTCGGGGTGATATTTTGGCCGGAACGGTTGTTGCCTTAGCTTTGATTCCAGAAGCCATTGCTTTCTCTATTATTGCCGGAGTTGACCCTAAAGTAGGTCTTTACGCCTCTTTTTGCATTGCTGTTGTAACTGCCTTGATTGGAGGCAGGCCTGGAATGATAAGCGCTGCTACTGCAGCAATGGCTTTATTAATGGTAACGTTAGTCAAGGAACACGGTTTGCAATATCTGTTAGCTGCGACCATTCTAACAGGGGTGTTACAAGTATTGGCGGGATATTTCAGGTTAGGAAGTTTGATGAGTTTTGTTTCGCGGTCCGTGGTGACAGGTTTCGTTAATGCATTGGGGATACTCATTTTTATGGCCCAACTGCCAGAGTTGACTGATGTAAGCTGGCATGTTTATGCGATGACGGTTGCAGGTTTAGGAATAATTTATTTATTCCCACTGATACCTGTTATAGGCAAATCAGTGCCGTCACCTTTAGTTTGTATTTTGGTTCTTACCGGCATCGCTTTATACCTGAAATTAGAAATCAGAACCATAGGCGATATGGGTGAATTACCAGATACATTACCCATTTTTATGTTGCCTGAAATACCAATAAACTGGGATACATTAAAAATTATTCTTCCTTATTCAGTACCGTTAGCGGTTGTCGGGTTGCTTGAGTCTTTGATGACGGCAACCATTGTTGATGACTTGACCGATACCGATAGCGATAAAAATCGGGAATGTAAAGCTCAGGGTTTTGCCAATGTAGGCGCTGGAATGCTTGGTGGTATGGCTGGTTGTGCCATGATTGGCCAATCTGTTATTAATATTAAGTCAGGCGGGCGAGGCCGTTTATCGACTTTATATGCGGGTGTTTTATTACTTATTATGGTGGTATATTTAAGCGATTGGATATCCCAGATACCCATGGCAGCATTGGTGGCTGTTATGATTATGGTTTCTATTGGTACTTTCAGCTGGAGTTCGATTCGTGATTTAAAAAAGAATCCGCGTTCCAGCAGTATTGTCATGATTGCGACTGTTGTTGTTGTGGTTTGGACGCATAATTTGGCTTTAGGCGTGTTTGTTGGTGTGTTACTGGCCTCATTATTTTTTGCAAATAAAATCAGTCACTTCATGTATGTGGAATCAGATCAAAACGAACAAGGTGACTCACGAACCTATCGTGTTATAGGGCAGATGTTTTTTAATTCAGTGGATAAATTTATTGCTTCTTTTGATTTCAAAGAAGCTGTTGAGAAAGTGGTTATTGATCTTCACCGCGCCCATTTTTGGGATATTTCTTCTGTTTCTGCTTTAGATAAGGTGGTGCTGAAATTTCGACGTGAGGGCGCTGAGGTAGAATTAATTGGACTGAATGATGCAAGCGCAACTATTATTGACCGTTTTGGTGTTCATGATAAACCAGAAGAAATTGAAAAAGTTGTAGGTGGACACTAATGAAAAATGAAAAACACATGGTTTTTGCTTGTGTCGATGGCTCAAGTCTTAGTGAAGCGGTTTGTGACTACGCTGCTTGGATCGTCAAACGAATTGATTCGCCACTCAAGTTATTACACACTATTGATCATCATCATGAAAAGGGCGAAGTGGCTGATTTATCGGGTAACTTAGGTGTTGATAGCGCCGATCATTTGCTTGAAGAAATGGTCAGCCATGAACAACAGCAAAGCAAACTACGATTGCAGCAAGGGAAAGCCATCCTGCAGGAAGCTAAGCAGCGTGTTATACAAGATGGCGTTGTTGACCCCATTGTTTGTTTGCGTCATGGAAGTTTGATTGAGTCGCTTATAGAATTAGAAAATAATATACGGATTTTGGTTATTGGGGTTCGAGGAAAAGTGCATGAGAATCAAACTCGTCAGATTGGTGCAAAACTTGAGTCCTTGATTCGCTCATTACATCGGCCCATTTTAGTTGTTTGTACGGAATATAAGTTGCCAGAACGTATTATGGTTGCCTACGATGGCAGCGAAGCAGCGGAAAAAGCGGTGGAGATGGTTGCTAATAGCCCATTGTATAGTGAACTTGAATGTCATTTAGTTTGTGCAGGAAAAAAAGCATCTGCAGAAGGGCTGCTGGAAAAAGCGGCAGAGAAGTTAAAAAAATCTGGGGATAAAGAAATATTCATTGCCAGGTTAGATGGCAAGCCAGAAGAAAAGCTGTGTGAATATCAAGAAACTCACAACATTGATCTAACTATTATGGGTGCTTTTACTCACACCCGTATTCACGATTTGCTATTAGGTAGTTTTACCGTAAAAATGCTGATTAATAGCAAAAAACCTTTATTACTACTTCGATAAAAAAGTTTATTGGTTCATCAATAATTTCATCAGTAAGTTATGTGCTTCACTACTATTTGGTTTGATGAGCATAGCATTTTTTAATGCGCTGATTGCTTCAACTATTTGACCCTTTTGAAAAAAGGCTTTTGCCAAGCCGAAGTAGGGTGAAAATTCATCTGGTGTTAATTTTGTAGCCTCTTGAAATTGGCTAATGGCTTCGGTTAATTTTCCCTGGGAAAGCAGTTGTGTTCCATAGGAAAAAAGTGTTTTGCCCAGTGTGGTTTTTGCTTTATTGTTATCAGGCGCAAGTTCAAGTGATTCCTGTAGATAACCAATGGCCTGGGTGAAATTTCCCTGTTTGACTTCAAAAACAGCAATATTAATCAAACCATCTATAAGGATTTCCAATGTTTGATTTCTGGTCTCAGCTGGGGCTAGTCGATATGCGCTGCGTAATGCAGGAATGGCAGAACGCCATTGTCCCTGGTTAATATAAGACCGGCCTAGATACAGGTAAGCTTCTCCATATTCCGGCTCCAGTTCGGTAGCTTTTTTAAAATAAGGGATGGCCTTTTGATATTCGCCACGATTAAAAAAAGTAATTCCCAAATCAAATTGCCGTGCTGCACTAGAAAAAGGCAAAACAGAGCAGGCCTGCAAAAATAACAGGGTTAAAAATATTATTGTTGGTTGGCATGTATATTTCATTTTTGCTGAAAAATATTAAGTTCCTGATAAGCTGGAAGAAAGTTTCCTGACTATACTGTTTACAACAGTATTAATATTTTGAAGTGTATAACGTGTGGTTTTCGATTCTGCACTGATTACGTAGGCACTTTCAATATCAATTATTCTGGCGTTGAGCTGAATTTGACCTGCCAGCAACGCCACACTACCAGTGATAATAGCATCTGCGTGTAGTATTTTGCCAATTTCTACAGCATCTGTGGTATCAATAAATCCGGTTTTACTCATTTCCATTTCTTTAATGACTTTATCTAGTTGTTCGCGTTCGATAATTTTAAAAGCGCTTGAATTTACTAAAGCGCTGGTAAATGTTTCAGAAACCAGATCTCCAAGGGAAATTTCATGCGCCTCCTGGTTGAGAGATTTAAACTTGATGACCGCAATAGAAATCTTTTTGCGTGGCACTATTGGTGGCGGAGGAGGTGGTGGTGGGGCTGTTCTGGTCACACTTGTAGCTACAGTTGTTGTAGGTTTAGAGGATCTATTGACTAATGGCGCATAAATCCACCCAGTATTGCCCTGTGACCGGGAAATAAAATACCAGTTATTTTTTTTGCCTAGGATAGAAAAAATTTCGCTTTGGGAAATGTTTCCAATAATTGAACATTTGGTACTGGCGCCACTTCGAATATTTACATGTGGTTGGGAAACATTGGCCGATCCGCTAGATTGAGTGGTTGGGGAGTCAGAGCATGAGGATCTACGATAAGGCTGTTTTGGTATTTTTCTGGCATAGGTTTTATTACTGTCTAAATTCATTAAAGTAAGGTTTATTTTCTCTTCCAGAGTTCTGACCCATTTATTGTAAACCTTATGAATAGTTGGGGGAGCGGGGCCAAGCTCTTCATCTTCTATAAAGGGATTATATTCAGTAAAGACATTATCTGATGGTTCAGGGATATTGTCTCTAACAGTATATTTAAGATTTTTACTGTCTCGATAGGTTATAGAATATGAACGGCGATTAAAACTGATATTGACGCTGGCAGCAAGTTTTCCTCTTTTTGCAAAGTATTTGGCGATAATATTACCCTTGGAAATGGGTTTGGCCCGCCAACCAGCAATTCTGCTTCCCTTTAAAATAGCCCGCTCAATTTGATGAAGACGCACATTATCTGCAGCTGTTATTTCTACGTCATAGACGTTATAAACAGGTGCAGCTTTACACCCAATCAGTAAAAAAAGTATGGACAGGAGGCCGGTAAATTTATAATTAGTAATTATCATAAGCCAAAATCTTTATTAGATATAAAATTAATAAATTCAATATAACCGATTTTATTAATGTGGAAAATGAATGCAAGTAATTAGTTGTTTTATTACAAGGAAATAATTCACTTTTTAAGCTAAATATTTGTTGTAAGATCTTAGTCACGGGTTCAGGCTACAATCAGGAATTAGTGAATTGAAAAAAATTATCAACGTCTGGATAGTTAAGCGAGATAAAAAAAGTTATCAACATCGCTATAAAAACTTACTTGATCAATCCGAACAAAAAAAAGCTGCTTCAATAACTTCAGTGCCCCTGCGTATTCGGTTTATTGAGGTAAGAGCCAAGTTACGCTGGATTTTGGCCAGTCATCTGAAAGTAGATGCGAAAACATTACGTTTTTCATTCGCGGAACATGGCAAACCTTTTTTACCTGAACACCCTGATTGCCATTTTAATTTATCCCATTCCGGTGATTATCTTGCAATTGCAGTAACAGAAATTGGAGAAGTTGGGATTGACATTGAACAATTGAAGCAAAAATCTGATTTTTATCCGCTGGTGAAACGCTGTTTTGCAGAAGTCGAACAGAATTATTGGCTTGGATTGCCGGAATCACAAAAATGTATTGAATTTTATCGTTTTTGGACCAGAAAAGAAGCATTTGTAAAAGCAACAGGAAGAGGTATAGGTTTGGGATTGAATCAATGTGTGGTATCACCTGGTGACCTGGGGAAAATGCTGAAAGTCCCTGAAATTTGTGGTCCTGAAAAGAACTGGCGGATCCATGATCTGGATTGTCCTGAAGGTTTTAGTGGTGCGATAGCTATTCAAAGGGCAGATTTTAAAATCAGAACTAAAAGCTTTAGTTAGTAGTGACGATAATTCACAAAATTATTTTACTTGCCATTGTTTGCCTGTCGTTATGGTCTTGTACAACTCCTTCTGAAAGATTTTTTAAAAAAGCCAAAGAATTTAAGTTTGGCAATAATATTGTTAATTCGGGTCAGTTTCGCCATCAATTTTTTTTTAATCAGTTGGCAGTAAGTTCTGAACAAAAGATCGTTCATGTCTATCTGGATGGAGATGGAACTCCCTGGGAAAAACATCGTTGGATAACCGATGATCCAACGGCTCGCAATCCCATCATTCTAAAGCTGATGGTGCAGGATTTATCACCAGCAATTTTACTGGGCCGGCCTTGTTATTATGGATTGAATAGAGATCAACTGTGTCACTATAGATACTGGACTTCGCATCGATATTCATCAGAAATTGTCTCCAGTATGGTGAAAGCGCTGACTAAATGGATGGAAAAACATGATTTTAAAAAGATCATTCTGATCGGCTATAGCGGTGGTGGAACGCTTGCCATGCTGATGGCTCCTAAAATGAGTCATGTTGATACAGTTGTCACCATTGCAGCCAATTTAGAGATAGATGCCTGGACGCAATTGCATGAATATAGTTCTCTTTTCGGCTCGCTTAATCCTTCTGATTTTGCAATTCCCAATAAAATAAAATTAATTCATTTTATTGGTGGCCAAGATCGTGTGGTGCCTGCTTCAATAATAAAAAAAATAGCCAAGAATAATAACCATTCAATATTTATTGAATATCCTCAATTCAATCATTTCTGCTGCTGGGTAAAGCAATGGCCTTATATTTTGGAAATAATTAACCTAGATAATTAAGTCAGTGGATTAAGTTATTAACAGATATAATATCTAACTCATTGTTTTAATGAATTTATTAACGTGTATTTGGTAAATTATTAAATTTATAAAATATCTATTAAATAATTATATTATAATTATTTAATACTGCTTGTTTATTATACTTAAATAATATAAGCTCAACTTAAATAATAATTAAGGAGGGCTTCATGAATATAGCCATTCTGATAATAAAATGGCAAATCATCGCTTCAGTATTTGCCTGCATCCCAAATAAAGGCCATGTTTGGTCAGTTTTTGCTTTGTACTAAAGCAATTATTCCTCATTCTCCTTACGTTCTTTTACTAAAGAGCACTTCAGGTTCTATGGCTGACAATTTGGCCAAAATTCGTGCAAGAGTGAATAAATCACAAAAAAAATGTGTGTACTTCACCAATATGTTTTTGATTTACAGGCACAATGTATCCGAACTTAACAAAACACAAGAGGAAAACATCATGAAAAAATTAACATTAATCGCAGTTAGTGCCGTAGTTGCATTCAGTTCAGCCACAGTGATGGCAAAATCAGAAGTGAAAAAATCAGTGTTGGTGAATCAGTCTATCAACAAAGGCAATGCAACCATCGCTGTTGGTAAAGACAATTTGGCAACCACAGGTTCCATGAATATTAAAGATTCAAAGATCAAAAAATCAGTATTGGTCAATCAGTCAATCAACAAAGGTAATGCCACGATTGCCGTAGGTAAAGGCAACACTGCATCAACCGGTTCGATGACTGTTGAATAAGGAATAGTAGTAGACAGGGATGTCTTTTAATGATTTGTGAATAAATCACAAAAGTCAAGTGAATATTACACCGACAAGGCAAAACGAAACAGGCAAAATGGTTCTGTTTGTAACTAGAAACAAAATAGGAAAATATCATGAAAAAATTAACATTAATCGCAGTAAGCGTAGTTGTAGCAATGAGTTCAGCCACAGTCATGGCAAAATCAGAAGTGAAAAAGTCAGTACTGGTGAACCAGTCTATTAACAAAGGCAATGCAACCATCGCTGTTGGTAAAGACAATTTGGCAACCACAGGTTCCATGAACATCAAAGATTCAAAGATCAAAAAATCAGTATTGGTCAATCAGTCAATCAACAAAGGTAATGCCACGATTGCCGTAGGTAAAGGCAATACTGCATCAACGGGTTCAATGACAGTTGAATAAATAATGGATGAGGAATAGCTGACAGGGACGTTTTACAAACCAAGGTGAATTAATCACATAAATCAGGTGCAAGGTTCACCAATGAAAAAAATGAAGCAGGTCATACTAACCCTGCACTTACATAAACAACCCAAGAGGAAATATCATGAAGAAATTAACATTAATCGCAGTCAGCGCAGTTGTAGCAATGAGTTCAGCCACAGTGATGGCAAAATCAGAAGTGAAAAAGTCAGTACTGGTGAACCAGTCTATTAACAAAGGCAATGCAACCATCGCTGTTGGAAAAGACAACCTGGCAACCACAGGCTCCATGAATATCAAAGATTCAAAGGTTAAAAAATCAGTATTGGTTAATCAGTCTATCAACAAAGGTAATGCCACGATTGCAGTTGGTAAGGGCAATACCGCGTCAACGGGTTCAATGACTGTTGAATAAATAATGGATGAGGAATAGCTGACAGGGACGTTTTACAAACCAAGGTGAATTAATCACATAAATCAGGTGCAAGGTTCACCAATGAAAAAAATGAAGCAGGTCATACTAACCCTGCACTTACATAAACAACCCTAGAGGAAATATCATGAAAAAATTAACATTAATCGCAGTCAGCGCAGTTGTAGCAATGAGTTCAGCCACAGTGATGGCAAAATCAGAAGTGAAAAAGTCAGTACTGGTGAACCAGTCTATCAACAAAGGCAATGCAACGATTGCTGTTGGTAAAGACAACCTGGCAACCACAGGCTCCATGAACATTAAAGATTCAAAGGTTAAAAAATCAGTATTGGTCAATCAGTCTATCAACAAAGGTAATGCCACGATTGCTGTAGGTAAAGGCAATACCGCATCAACTGGTTCAATGACTGTTGAATAATAAAAAATAAAAGGCCTCTTCATTCGAAGGGGCCTATATTTTAATTGGATACCAACAGGAGATGAACATGATTACCCGAATAATAGCAATTGCAATTCTGATTGCAACCACCCAGGTTTTTGCAGATGATCTGGATGATGGTATTCCCCTTGATACACCCATTAATGATGATCTTACCTTGGGCAAGAATATAAATTTTATTAAAAGAAATGCAATTGGTAAGGCGCGTAGTCGTGCAAAGGACAAGGGAGGAAATATTGATGATATAGATGAAAGCTGTGAAGGAACCGGAAACATTAAAGTCGGCGCAGGTTCAAACTTGAAAGGAGCAACAATCGTTAACCTTTCAAATAATAAAGGTACTACCTCATTTTGTGGTAAATAGCATTAAAAAATATGTAAGTAAGAGTCAATGGGCATAATAAAATGAAAGCAAGACAACCAGTTTTTTACCCAAAATTTCTCCTGACAATAGCCCTCATACAACTAACGGGCTGTGGACTGAACCCGCAAAACGCCGATGTTGATATCAACCG
>Ga0256839_1001352_pt1 | contig 29918 bp, 34 predicted proteins | sample 354166metaG_FD_185968 | JGI IMG/M metagenome (GOLD analysis project Ga0256839, IMG submission 185968) | Hydrothermal vent microbial communities from Mid Atlantic Ridge, Atlantic Ocean - 354-166 | ecosystem: Environmental > Aquatic > Marine > Hydrothermal vents | place: Atlantic Ocean: Mid... | reverse complement strand
AGATCACCCTCATCACACTCTCTCAACCCACTCGGTTAATGTCTCTGTGTTAATGGACGCGTATTATAGCACCCTTGATCTTTATTGTCAATGATTTTTTATAAAAAATGTAAATTTTTTATAAAAAATCATTCTATATCTCTTGGTACTCAGCAAAAATCACTTATTGTTTGCTTATACTTTCTGAGTACAAATATATTCTAAGGAAACAGTACCCTATGAAATCAACATTATATTTCAAACTTCTTTTTTCTATATTTATATTTTTTGGCTGTATGAGTCCTTCCCAAACACCCCTTTCAAAAGAGTCTATTGCCCGCAAAAAAATACTTCAAAACCAAGCAGAGGCTAAAAAGGCTCAAGAAGAATATTTAACGCTACAACACGAAAGAGGCTGATCTTAGTAACTAATCTCTATCTCTATTAACCTTAGGTTAACGTCTCTTCAATATACTTAATTTATGTATCAAAAATAACATACCAAAATAAAAGGATATTAAAAATGGCTTTATACAATAGAGACTATACTTCAGCAGATGCTGGATATGTTCAAGAGGGCGCTTCAGTTGCTTTTATGAAGCAAACATACCAACTACTCGGAGCAAGTATGATTGCAGCAGCAGCTGGTGCTTATGCAACAATGCCTTATGCCGAAACAGTCATGCAATATAAATGGTTTATATTCGGTGCCGAATTGCTAATACTTTTCTTTGGACTTAGTATGTCTAGAGGAAAACCCGGTCTTAATTTGGCAATGCTTTTTCTTTTTACATTTTTAACAGGTGTATCTCTGGTACCTCTTTTAGCCGCATTCATTGGAGCAGGTAACGGTGCACTCATCGGTAATGCTTTTTTAATGACAGCCGTACTATTTGGGGCACTTAGTCTTTTTGCTATCAATTCAAAATCAGACTACTCCTCTTGGGGTAAACCTCTTTTTATTACTCTTATTGTCGTCATTATTGCTTCATTAGTAAATTATTTTTTACTTCAAAGTCCAATGATGCATCTTATCATTACGGCTGGAATACTATTACTATTTTCTCTGTTTACCATATATGATACGCAAAATATTGCAAACGGAGCATATGATTCTCCCGTAGATGCTGCTGTATCACTCTATATTAACTTTTTAAATATATTCACTGCACTCCTGCAAATGCTCGGTATATTCGGTAGTGATGACTAAACCATAAACCTCTTTGGCTTAAGCCAAAGAGGTTCCTTCCATCAACAAAATCTCAAACTCTAAATACTTTAACGGATATGCAGACATAAGTGTCTTTGTCTCTTTATAGCCTAAATATTTTTTCCCTCCGCTTACACCGGACTTTTTAATATACTGAAACATCTCTCTTGTCGTTTGAAACTCTAATTGAAAACTATAAAGTTGAAAGTTTGCACAATAGTGCTCTCTAAAAACCTCTTTAAGTCTCTCCTCTGAATAAATAGGTGAGTTTATATTTGCCATGTGATGCAAAGTTTTAAACGTATTGGATGTAAAAACCGCAAAATATGCCTGATTTGCCAAACGAGAAAGATCTCTAATCAATCTCTCTATATTTTTACTCCATTGCAATGCAGAAGAAGAGACTATTAAGGTATTTTCTTTTCTACAAAACAAGTCTAAATAACTTTCAATATCATCAAAGTCTAATTGATACTTTTCTACTCTTTTATCACCGGGATGTAAAGCCAGCATCTCTTTTGATGAATCAATAGCAATAAAATGTTCAAAATGAAATTGGTGCTTTTTCATATTTTTATACACCAACCCGCTGCCACACCCAATATCAATAATTGTATGATACTCTTTGTTCGGTATTTCTCCAATCAGTATTTCTGCTATTGCTGATTGAATCATACTGTATTTATTGTATTGATGTGCAAAACGAGAAAACTCTTTTACGGTTTTTGATTCTTTCATAGCCATATTTCCATCTTCATTACCGTTTCAATATAGTTTTGGTATAATCGCCGAATTATATCCAAAATTTATATTTGGGCGCTAAAGTATCCTAAAAGAGGCAAACATGACATCAACACTTTTAATCATTCAAATTATACTTGCAGTTGCGATTACAATCACTGTACTTCTCCAAAAAAGCTCAAGTATCGGGCTTGGTGCCTATAGCGGAAGTAACGAATCTATTTTTGGGGCGAAAGGACCAACAGGATTTCTGTCAAAGGCAACTTTTACATTGGCTTTTCTCTTTATTGTAAACACTTTGACATTAGGCTATCTCTATACTACATCAAATACCTCCTCTGTTACAGACTCTATTATCCCGGCCAATAACCAAGTAGTTCCTACCGTACCTGCAGAAAAAACAAAAAATTTACCTAAAGCACCTACTCCGCCCGCAAACAAATAATATATCTCTAAGAGGGAAATAGAATTTTTCTCTTAAAAAAATCTCATCATAAAATACCCCTTTTGCTCTTGGATTCTTATAAATAACTCAATGCCCAACAAGGTAAAAAAGGGTAAAATTTCCCATATAAACCAATCTGGAGAAGAACTATGCTCAATGAGATTTTCGATAAAACTGCACACAACATGGAAAAAAGTATTCAAGCCCTAAAAAAAGAATTTGCAACTCTACGAACAGGTAAAGTAACTACAGGTATTGTTGATACTATAAAAGTAGACTACTACGGCACTATGACTCCACTCACCCAAGTAGGTAATGTCATTGCTACTGATGCCACAACCATCAGTATCACTCCTTGGGAAAAAAACCTTCTACCTCAGATAGAAAAAGCTATTCAGGAAGCAAATATCGGTGTCAATCCAAACAATGACGGTGATTTTATCAAACTTTTTTTTCCCCCTATGACAGCAGAACAAAGAGTAGAAATAGTTAAACAGGCAAAAGGAATGGTCGAGCATGCAAAAATTGCTATACGGAATGCCAGAAAAGAGGGAAATGACAAAATCAAAAAGTTTGAAAAGAGTAAAGAGATCAGTGAAGATGAATCCAAAAAAGCACAAGAACAAATACAAAAAATAACTGATGAGCATATTGCCAAAGTAGATGAGGCTTTTAAAGCAAAAGAAGCTGATATTCTCAAAGTCTAACTGATGCATATAAGACAGATTTACAAAGATGCCAATGCTCTTCTAGAAGGTCACTTTTTGCTAGCTAGCGGGAACCACTCCTCCTATTACCTGCAAAGTGCAAAAGTACTAGAATACCCAAAAAAAGCTTCTATACTTACAGATGCACTTGCCAAAATGATAAGAGATGCAGGAATAGAGGCAGATACTGTATGTGCACCGGCTATTGGCGGTTTACTAGCAGGTTATGAACTTGCACGATCGCTAGATGTACGTTCAATTTTTGTAGAAAAAAAAGAGGGAGGCATGGAACTTCGCCGTGGTTTTACTGTTTCAAAAAATGAAAAGATTATTATTTGCGAAGATATCATCACTACCGGAGGCTCAGCCCTTAAAGCGGCTAAAGCGATAGAGGCACTGGGCGGAGAAGTGGTAGCCTTTGCTTCGCTTGCCAACAGAGGTTTTTGTAAACGCGTAGGGGGAAATGATACCGCCAAAGCAGAATGTGCTTTGCCTCAGAATGTACCTCTTTTCGCACTAGATGATTTTAGCTTTAAAATGTATGCCCCAGAGGAGTGCCCTCAGTGCAAAGAAGGTAAGACAAAAGCGATAAAACCAGGAAGTCAAAGCTAAGCTTCTACCTCCTCTTTAATTAACCCTCCAAACCACCGCACACAACTCTACGTCTATATCTGTTTTACGGGGTTTGATTTTAAAAGATTCAATGGTACAGTTATCAATACTATATTTATCATTGAGTGCATCAATAGTATCTTCTAACTCATACTCTAGGGCTTCTATATCTTCTTGTATCTTTGCCATGCGTTCTTCTGCGCGGCTCATATCACTACGCTCTTTTAATATTTTACTGCCCTTTTTAAAGGCTCTTCCTATTTTCGTAGGGCTTGTGCGCCCAAAGAGTGCTCCAAGTACGGCGATGCCTGTCTCTATCATGGAGCTTGTAGAGTCTGCGGCTTCTTTTTCTACTCGGGCTTTGGCGCGTGCAAGTCTATCAAGCAGTGTTTTCTCTTTTTTCTCAAAACGCATTTGGAGTTTTTCTATTTCGAACTCTTTTTTCTCATTGAGTATGTCTTGGAGTCTTACCCTAAAGTCTGCCTCAGACTCACCTACTTTTGACTCTAACTTAGGAGATACACAGCGTAACAACTCTAGATACTCTGTTCTATAAAGCGACTCTTTGAGTTCTCGTATGGCTTTTTTGAGCCCTTTGTCATTGAGTACCACTTGGGGCAGTGGCTGAAACTTTGCTTTGCTTGGCGCGCTGTGTGGATAGTTTTCAAAACGCTCTTCTTCGATATTTGCTTCATCCCAGTCAAGCGTTTTAGTGTTTTTTTCTATAGGCAAAGAGAGTATAAGCTCCCTCTCTTTATCGATATTTTTACGCTGATTATAGAAGTGTACTTTGGCTATGGCCCCCAAGGTAGGGCTATATTCATTATGTTCACTGGCATCAAACTCAAAATATTGAGGGATAGACTCATCTATATGCTGAAAGCTCTCCAAGCTATTCTTATTGGCTACCATCGTATCGACCGTTTCTGCTTCGATATTTTGCGCCTCTTTTTGTGCCTGCATCAAAGAGGCTATCTCATCACGCTTGAGTGGCCCCTTGAGATAGGAGAGTACCCAACGTGTAGAAAAAAGCCTGATATCTTCCAAATGTGCTGACTTGAGAAAGAATGTCCTCTTTTTAAGGTTTGCCAATAGCTCTTTAACTTCACTCTTGGTATAGGTACTTCCTACCTTGCCCCCTAGTCCATCTATGACGCGCTCTATGTCTTGACTCGTCTGTAACCTACCAATGAACCATGTTCCGATGTTAGAGAGCCCTTTATAGTCCAAGTCTACAGGGTTTTGGGTAGAGAGCACCACACCTACACCAAAGGCTCTGGCTTGTTTGAGTAATAAAAGCATAGGCTCTTTACTTGGTGGGTTTTTCGTCGGAGGGAAAAACCCATATATTTCATCCATATAAAGAAGGGTTTTGAGTGCAGAGGTACCGCTTTGTCTACGCATCCATGCGATGTATTTATTGAGCAAAAGGGTGACAAAAAACATGCGTTCATCGTCGTTGAGATGCGAAATAGAGAAGATGGTTACTTTTGCTTTCCCATGTTCATCATAAAGAAGTTTTTGGATATCCAGACTCTCTCCTTGAAGCCAAAGCGAAAAGGAGGGGCTTGCCAAGAGTGCATTAAACTTTGTAGCCAACTTAAAACGTTCTGCACTGGGATAAAAGTCATCTACGGGCAAAACCCCTATCTTTTTAAAGCTGGGCTTAATGATTTTACCGATGAGAACCTCTATGCTCATATCTTCATTGTGTATCCAAGCCTTTGTGATAATCTGTGCGAGTAAAATGTACTCTTTTGACTCTAATGGATCAGCCACGATACCTACAAGTGAAAGCAGCGATACGGTAGTACTTTTTAGATAAGAGCTAAAAGTGTCACTATCCTCCATCACTTCTCTTGGCGGTGCTTCAAGTGACGACATAACATTGATAGCTACACCAGCAGAGCTTCCCGGAGTATAGATGGTTTTAGGCACACTTTGAAGCTTCGCAGCACGCTTAGGTGTTTGTTCCCATGCCTCTATCCCCTCTTTCCATACGGCAGATATCTTTTTGGCATAGGCTGAGACATCTTTTTCTTTGGCTCTGGCCTCCTCTGCTACCCAGGGCTCAAAAGAAGAAGCAGAAAAAGTACTATCAACGAGACATAGATTACCCATATCCCCTTTGGGATCAATGACAATAGAAGGGATATTATCAATCGCCGCCTCTTCAATAATACCCACGCCAAGACCTGTTTTACCGGAGCCTGTCATACCGATAATAGCAGCATGGGTAGTAAAATTTTTATTTTTTAGAAGAGTAAGCGCTTCGATTGGCTCCATATGCTCTTTATCTACATCTTTTCCTAAGTAAAAAAGTCCCAACTTTTCATATATATCTTGCATAGTTTTCCTTTTAATTTGGAGGTTTTGGCTGATGTTGAGGAAGCGGTTTTCCTCGATTTGGCGAAGAGGGCTGTCCTTGTGGCTGTACGGGATTGGGTATATTCGTCCCGGGCTGACGAGTATTGGGTCTTGTTCTGTTGCCTCTAGCGTTTTGAGGTCTCTTAGGTGCCGGCACTATTGTACCATTGGGCAATATCTTTGAGCCATCTTTAAAGATTTGTGTTCCATCAGGCAATACTTTCCTTCCATCACGCATAATTTTTGTACCGTCAGACAATACTTTTACTACAGGGTTTGTAATACCCTGCACCATAAAACTAATGGCTTCTTTTCCTTTTTGTTGCAACAAAATAAGTACCTTATCCTTTTCATGATACACATCAAACAATACAATATCCGACATTATCATATCCGCCTCTACTTTCTCTTCATCTTTAAGAGGAATGGTATAATTGTTTCCTTCAATACGTGCAAGAGTATTCTTATTTTTTAATACTACCCAACACACCTTTGCCAGCATCAAGCTATAAAGTGAATTTTTTGTCTCCTCCATGCACAAACGTGTGAACTCATCCTTTTTGATATCGATTTTACCATCAGAGCCCAATATATCCAAAAAGAGAACTTTGGTGGCTTTTGTAATCTGTTTTGATTTTTCTAAAGATTCTAAGAGATGTGCATTAGAATCTCTCATAAGATCTACAACAGAAAAAAGCGGTACAAGTATAATCCCAAGCAAGGCAATAGAAATAAGCACTTCAAGAAGTGTGAATGCCTTACGATTTCTCATCGATTAACCGTCCATTAAGCCAACACGTATCGCTTCTTCATAAGATGTTATGCCTTCAACCATCATCTCTCTTAACTTATCTGCAATCGTCTTCATTCCCTTTTTTTTCATTGCCTCTCGAATCTGAAAATCATTCAATCCGTCTTTCATCATCTCCTTGACAGTATCATCTATTAGAAAAAGCTCTCCTATAACCTGACGTCCCTTATACCCTGTAAAATCGCACTCTTTGCACCCTACTGCTTTATAATAACGCTTATCCGGCGGTACTCCCGTCTCTTGCATGGCAGCAGGAGCCAGTCTGGTCTCCTCTTTGCAGTGTATACAAAGCTTACGTGCCAGTCTCTGCGCCAATACGCCCAACAAAGTAGAAGAGATAAGAAAGTTTTCTATACCCATATCCATCAGACGGCTTAATGCAGAAGTAGCATCATTTGTATGCAGTGTAGAGAGCAAAAGGTGTCCTGTCAACGCTGAACGCAATGCAATATCTGCTGTCTCAGAATCTCGAATCTCCCCTACCATAATAATATCAGGATCCTGTCTTAGTATAGAACGAAGCCCTGCTGCAAAGGTAAGACCCACTTTTGTATTTACCTGTATCTGTGAAATATTATTTGCATTGTATTCAACAGGATCTTCTACCGTAATAATATTTTTATCCGGCGTAGCAATATGCTGCAAGCATGCATGCAGAGTCGTTGATTTTCCGGATCCTGTAGGACCGGTAACCAGTATCATTCCATGGGCATGATTAAGCAACTTGTATAAATTATTACTTATATCTTCTGAAAAACCCAAAGATTCAAGCGTAGGAATATCTTCACTTTGTGAAAGTATCCTCATTACAATCCTCTCACCGTAATATGTCGGTAATACCGATACCCTTACATCAATAGTCTTTCCGGAAATACTTAACTGGGTTCTTCCGTCTTGAGGTACCCTTTTTTCAGAAATATCGAGATTTGAAATCACTTTAATTCTATTGATTACCAAAGCAATAATACTTTTCTCTAAATCCAAATGTTTTTTCAGTGCACCATCCATACGCAAGCGCACTTCACCCTTTTTCTCTCCACTCTCTATATGAATATCGCTAGCCCCTTTCTGCAAAGCCTGAAAGAACAAAGAGTTTACAAGTTTAATAATGGGAGCAGACTCCTCTGAAGAAAGCAGATCTTGGGAGTTTCGTATAAACTCAAGCAGATCGGACTCTACTTCTATAAGCTCCTCTGAAGTTGTTGACATCTCTTCAAAGTCTGAACCTGTCTGAATTTCCAAAAACTTATTTCTAAGCCTCTCAAAACTCTCTGCATCCACTATACTTACAGGATAATCAAAAGAGAGTTTAGAAAAATAGTTTAGTGCATCTCCTAAGGTTTTTTCCTCTACGATGGCTGTTTTTTCACCATCGATTTCTGAAAAGAGCAAAGAGTGCTTAATGGCAATTTTATGATTAATATCCTCTTCCCAAAGAGGCTCTAAATTAACATCTTCTAATCGGGGGAAATGCATCTATGACTCTTCTTCCAAAATTCGAAGATTATCTATGCTAGATTTTTTCCTGCGAATTCTATTGCTTGCTGGAGAAACACTCCCCTCATGAATCCCTGCTTTTCTGCTAAGCCCTTTACGTACATACGTATTATATTTAGTCTGAATCTCTTCAAGCTCTACCAACGCTTTTCTCAGACGTTTCAAATCACCGCTTTTTTTCACGATATAAGGTGTTAGATAGATAACAACGTTCACCTGTCTATCCACATCAGCATCAGACCTAAAAAGCGATCCTAAAATAGGGATATCGCCCAATACCGGTATCTTTGTAGAATTTTTCCCTCCTGAGTTTTTCATAAGCCCGCCCAATATAATAGTCTCACCGTTATTCACTATGGCGTTGGTAGTAACCTTACGCTTAGTCGTTGTCGGTCTATCTGCTGCAGAACCTGAGCCTGGCAGAATATCTTCTATCTCTGCTTCTATTTCAAGAGTCACCTTGTTATTGCTAGAGAGTCTGGGTTTAACCTTTAGTGTAATACCAATATCTTCTCTAGAGTAGTTGTTAATAATATTGCCCTGCCCCTGAGTACTCTGTTGTGCTTGGGTTAAAATTGATCGTGTCTGGCCTACCTGTATACTTGCCTCTTTATTGTTTGTGCAGAGCACTGAAGGTTCCGAGAGGATATGTGCCGCTCCGTTTTGTTTCAACAAATCAAGCTTCGCCCCCATAGCAAAAACCTGTGATATACCCTGATCAAACTGAAAAGGTCTGTTCTCCGTAATAATCTGATTTCCGTTATTATCAAATCTTGACGTCTGGGTATTTAAAAAACCTAATAAATTTGGTGAGATATTTAAAGAAGATGCACCCAAATTAGCAGCTGCTGAAAAAAGCCCCTGTGAAGTGATTTTTCCTCCCTCAAATCCATACCTCAACCCTATCTGCTCAGCTAAATCGGTATTAATCTCCACAATACGCGCTTTCACATATACCTGCGCCTGCGGTACGTCAATTTTCTCTATTGTTCTACGTATATTTTTAATCTGCTCTCCTGTTGCAAGTACAATGAGTGAGTTTCTCTCAAGGTCTGAGACCACCATCGCCTTGCTTGGTGGTTTTCCCCCTTTTTTAGGTTGCTTGGTAGCTACAGAGTTCATTTGGGATACCAATTTGGATAAAATCTTCTCCATCTCTTCTACATTAGAGTTCTTTAAAGGAACCACATACATCTTCTGCTCTTGGTCTTCTCCTTTAATATCCAACTGTTTAATATAACGTCTCATACGACGATTGTTTGCCGGTTTTCCAACCAAAATAATGGCATTTGTAGCCTCGTCTTTAAATACATCTACCTTTTCACTCTCTATGGTTTGGGGAAAAAGTTTTTTAGACATGCTTTGCGCATTGACAAAGATATCTTTTACGTTGGAGTTTTTCAAACGCACAACTTCAGAACGCTTCTCGCCTCGTTTCTCAATCGCATTGATCACTTTAGCCACGGCTTTAAGCGTTCTTGGGTTTGCGGTGATCGCCAAAACATTATTCTCCTTAAAGGAAATCACTTTTGCATTTTTATGCAACAACGGTTTAATTTTAGCTCGTATCACTGCTGCATTTGATATTTTTAGAGGGAACATCACCGTTTTCATCGTATCCCCGTCTATCTTGGAGCTTACATCCAATCCTTCTCCCGCAGCATCCATACTTTTTACCACTTTATAATACTCTCCTTGGTCTATTATAGTAAGTCCTTTGCTCGCAAGAATAGAGTTTGCCAGTGTCATTAAAGAGCTTTTTTTAATAGGTGCCGTAGAGACAAAATTAATTTTACCCTTAAGATCACTCTCAATGAGTATATTCTTATTGGTAATCTTGGCGACCATCTCTATAAAATCTTTTACAGACAAATCTCTAAAGTTTACATCCACCTTATCCTCGTCTGCATACGCTGTTGCAGAGAGGATTAACAACATACTTAAAACAATTTTAGTTAACTTCATATTCTAACTCCATTTCTTCATTTCCTCTTTGAATGACCAAAGTCATATTATCAAGATTTCCAATATTTTTATAAATGGAAAAAGCAGCATTATAACTGTTTATCTCCTGTCCGTTAATGGACTTTATCACATCTCCCCTTTGTACACCTAGTTTTGAAAAGGGTGAGTCTTTTCGTACAAATGTAATCTGAAAGCCCTGCAATCGGCCATTTTTTTTCATTTCACCTATACCTATATTCTTGTATACATCATCCAGGTTTTTGGCATAATACTCTACCAAGGAGCGATCTACCACTTTTCTGTCACCTGCATCTACCACCTCCCCTACAACTTTTTTCTCTTTTTCTTCTGTTACTGAACGCATATGTCTAGAGTGTGACTGAATACCGCCTTGTGCCTTTGCTTTACCTTTAAAAAGCATCACTTTATAGCTCTTTTCATGCTTGGAAAATATTGCAAAGTTTCTTCCTGCACTCTCCAAAACAAAACCGTCTATATCCTCTCCGCGGGACAATACTTTTGTTTTGCCTTTATGACTTACCGTAATCACGGTATTCTCTTTTGCATGATAGAGTGCAAGCAATATAATATCATCAATACTTCCTGTTTGTTTTGTCGGTTTTTTTGTCGGTTTTTTGGGTGCAGACATTTCATTGGGAGTAAGCTTCACTCTATAGTAAAGTGCTTTGCCTCCTTTTTGAACCACATGATCTATACCGTTAGCAGGCAGCAAAAACCAAGTAAACAAAAACCATACCAGTTTCACAAAAAATAAAAGGGCAAGAAGCAAAAATATATTTTTAAAAATATGTGGTTTAAAAAGCTGTTTCATAAAACCACCCCTTCTCATCCTGTTTCAAACTGCCATGGATCATCTCCAAATTTTTTGTTTCGTTAAAATCCAATCTTACATGACGCTGTATAAGCGACACATTTCCTTTTGTCCTACCAAACGACCCTTGTGCATCGAGGCTGACATTTAGTGGGTTCCAAAACGCATGAACTGCCCTTAACTCATCAATTTTTGTAGGTGCCATATTTTTTAAAGACTCATCCAATACAAGCATACTCGCTTCAATTTTTGTATAAAAAAGCAAGGTAAAAACATCTATTTTCTCTATAGTTGCAAGATGTATCCCCTTGACATACACCTTGGCATCATGCAAAGTAATAGAGAAAACTCCCTCTTGGATATTTTTTTCATTCACTTTAATATCATACCCCGATAATGCTTCCTCAAACTTGTAGTAAAGTGCCTGCTTTGGCATAAAAAACACTATAGCAAACCACAGCACCAAAAGTACTACAAAAAACTTTTTTACCATTTGCATTTTAGCTCCACATTATAATTTGCTCCACGCTTTGTTACATCTAAAAAGGTAATCCTCACAGGCAGATTTAAAACTTTTGTAATCAGCTTATTCAACTCATTTGCCCTCAAGTCCGTATATTTGGCCGTTAGCTTCTTGCTCTTTTTTTGCCATTTTATTTTATCGGTAGGTACAAGTGTATGCAGTGCCTCTACGCGCTTGTCTGTTTTTTTGTCTGCCCATATTTTTTTTAATGCAGCAACCTCTTTCACCTCCTCTATTGTACGCTGAATCTTCTTTGCTTCTTGAGTAGAAGAAGAGACACTATTATACTTATATATATAGGCAAAAAACATTATCCCCAATGCCGCCAAGGCGATAATCTCATTTTGATACTCTCTCCAACTCATAAGGTACCTTCTATAATAAGATTGTGGCTATTTTTTATTTTAGAGGTTTTAAGATGCTCTTTTTTTGCCAAAGCTTCCAATTTTTGAGAAACCGATTTGCTTACGCAGGCAAATTCCGTTTTGTATCTGTCTCCTGAGATATTCAAATGTGTCAAGGTAACTCCCTTAAAGATAAAACTCGAGAACTTTTTAACAAGCTCCCTCTTTGCCCTCTCCTCTTTATCTATATTTCTATATTTGTGAAGTATCTCTTCTCTTGTATAAGAGCTCTGCAGTGCAGGATAGTCACTATAGAGTCTTTCAAGCTCCTCTTTGCTGCTTTGGCTGCCTCCGTAACGTAAACCTTCTGCAATAAACAAAGCAGAAAACAACAAAAACAACCCTCCAAAAGCAAATGCCTGTTTTCTACTCAAAATCGAACCGGAAGCTCCCTGCAAGGAGACACCCTTTTGAGGAGTAAAGCGCTTATCGAAAACCAAAAAAGACGACTCCCCTTCCTCCAAGGCAGACTGAGGCACCACTACCGCATTGCCGTCTAAAACAACAAGTGCTTCACTCTCTCCCAACTTTAAAGGATGCGTAAATTTATCTACTGCCTGCTCTGCAAAGAAAATTTTAGAAACTTGTGCAGGAGCAACCCCTTTTGATGAAAGAAACGCTTCTATATGCTCCGAATCATACGCGATAAATACCCATTGATCCTTCTCTTTATATACCATATACTCATAGTTTCCGCCCTCTTCAAGCAAACCGTCAAACAAAGATGGAGCAATTTTCTTGGCCTGATAGGCATACTTCATCGGAAGTATCTCTTTTTTAAGCGTATAAAACTGTGGTGTAAGCATCACGTTGACGTTCTCATTGAGTAAAACCCGTTTCATAGCCGGATAAACAAGCAATAGCTCTTTAGTTGTTGTCATAAAATTCAAAATGTTTTGCCTCTCCCTGAATATATTCAAATCTAAAACGATACTGCTTCTTGGCACTCCTGTATGCCACCGTACACTGACTCTCTTCTAAAAAATTCTTGCCTGCTATAAGATTTTTTCGTGCTTGATAGTCTCCACCGTTATCTCTTACAAAAGACTCCAAACTGCTTCTTATCTCCTGAGTTTGCCACTCTCTTATAGATTGAGTATCTATATCAAAAAGCAAAGAGAGCAATTCAGCCGAACCGTACTCCGCATCAATCACTTTTGCACTGCTCGAAAAAGTAAAATATTTTCTCCAGGGCACTAAACTAACTCTTGAATCATCTGCTTCTAGCTGATATCTGCTTACTATTTGTGCAAACTGTTTAAACGATATAATACCCTTTTTTTGCCTAAGCCTTCCCATGGCATTTACCGCAAATTCGTCTTTCCCTTCTATCTCATTGATCAGCATCTCATGCAATCTGCTTGCATCTTGTATGCTATATTCCTGCACGAGAAACTCAAAAACACTCTGTGCAAAATGATAAGCCTCTTGCATATCCTGCCGCTTTTCCATCGCCAGCCAATTAATATTCACTCCGTTTGAAAGAGGAGTACAACGCAGCAATAGGTTAAATCGTCCATCTTCGGACTGCAAAGGAACAGGAAAGAGATAGAGCCTGGAAAAGAGATCTTTTTTCTTTTTGAATTTATCAAAAATCGTTGTAATATCAGAGTAGTACAAGCTGGCCTGTATTAATGCTGCAGTATCCTCGGCATCCTCTTGTACCTTTTCAAAATAGCTTAAAAGAATCATCGTCAATGCAATAAGCACTGCCAGCACCGAAAGCGTTACCATAAGGGCAAAACCCCTTTTATACCGAACATTTCTAAAAGGCATTGGTGTTTTATCCATCTAAAAGCTCTATTAAAGTAAAATTTGTAAAATTAATTAATATTATACCTAAGCAAACTAAAGGATATGTATGAAACTGACACACAAACTCAGATCCGGATTTTCACTGATTGAACTGCTTATTGTTATTGTTATTCTTGGAGGACTGGTAGCAGTTGTGGCTCCGGGACTTATGGATGCAGCCGACGGTGCCAAAAGAGATACCGTTTGCCTTAAAATGAATGATCTTAAAAAGCGTCTGGATATGTTCAAACTGGATAACGGCGTCTATCCTGAAACCGAAGAGGGTTTTCAAGCTCTCTTACAAAATCCCGATACGGACAAATATCCCAACTATCGCGAAAAGCCTTATCTCAAATCGATCCCGAAAGACTCATGGAAAACTCCTTTCGTCTATGTCAAAAAGGGTTCAGATTTTGAACTTATCTCTTTTGGAGCCGACAGAAAAGAGGGCGGAGAAGGTAGCAATAAAGATATCCTCTTTAGCACCTGCAATAAATAAACGCCCGCATGAACTACCAAAAGAACTGTCCTATGCATAAAGGCTTCTCTCTTATGGAACTGCTGATCGTTATTTTTATTATCTCCTTAGTCTACTATTTGGGTTTTTCCGGAGTAAGTCTGCACCAACAAAGGCCAAAAGCACTCACTCCGCTCAATTTAAAGGAAAATATTATACACTCGGCATTCTTTTCTCAAAAAGCCACACTCTTATGTGTAAACAAGTGTAAAGAGTGCTATATACGAAAAGGGCTCTCCTCGCCATTTAAAGCTTATGAAAACAAAATCAACCTTGGTAACATCAAAGTCTATACGTTAGACCAGAGTGATTCATTGACACAAATAGAATACAGACGGTTTAATGATAAAAAAATATGTCTAGTACTGGACTTTCATGCAAACGGAAGCTCTACGCAACTCATTCTTGAAGATGAAAAGCATGCCTATTTTTTGCCTGCATTTTTTGGCAAAGCAAAAAAATTCGATTCGGTAGAAGATGCCAAAGAGTATTGGCTAGAAAAGAACCGCGTAGTCTCAAATAGCGGGGATTTTTATTAATGTATCTATGGCGACCGGCTTTTACTATTATTGAAATTTTAATTGCTGTAATTATTATCTCCTTTGGAATTATATTTGTCCTAAAAATACATAGCGACAACCATGAACAAATAGTTTACATCTCGGAACGAAACAAACACTCTCTGCAAGACTCCCTCTATCTTGCCCCCAATATTTTACGTTATCATAAAGATGAAAAAACAGCCTACGATATCCTTCAAAGTCACTTTAAAATACGAGAGGATAAAAGCCGTGAAATTCTAAAAAGAAACAGTAGAGCCGTCTATATACCCGAGGAGGTACATATCATCCCCCCGCCAGAAACCCCCGGTCCAACAGCCATAGTAAACGAAATAAAACTAAAAGGCAACCACTCTTCTATCTATTGGAGGTTCAAGATTCAGAGTTTTTAATTCCAAGTTGTACTATTAGGAATTTAGTTGGTTAAAATTAATAAGTTTGTCTCTATGCATACCATAAAAAGCATCATTAAAGTACGCTTCATCATTATATCTACTTCCCGGATGGCACATTATTTCATATATGCCCTCTTCATCCAGATGATCTATTCCAAGTTCAATTAATGTCGGAAAATCTGTATAAGCCGTTGGTTGCATAAAGCCCCTGCTCTTAGTAAATTGATGATGCAAATATCTGTAAGTATCATGAACCAAAGATTTTTTTATAAGAAGCTTTTGTGACCTTATTTTTTTAATATTATATTTTTTTGCTACCTGAAGTACTGCACTTAAAACCAAGGGATAAAGATGGATATGATGATGTGTGTCTATATGGCTTATCCTCAGCCCAAGATTCTGTAATTTTTCTATCTGTTTACTAAACTCATCAACAAGAATATCTCTCTTTGTAAAATTTAACCCTTTTATATTTACAACACCATTAGAAGAAAAATTTTCTGGTACTCCGGATAAAGAGCTAAAATCACTATCAAAAACCAAATGAATACCAAAACTCATCTCCTCAAACTCCTTTGTCATCTCTATTGCTTCTTCTATATACGGTGCTACTGCCATAAGTGTACCGGAGGATATATAACCCTCTTTTGCGCTATTATAAATAGCTTTGTTCACTTTATGAGAGATACCGAAATCATCTGCATTAATAATAAATTTCATTCTTTTATTCTTTCCTTACGTATTTAGTGAGCATGCTATTATATACCATTAATGTCAAAAGTCAAAAAACATTTTATCAATCCGCAATATACTTATCTTCCCCATTAGCTTCAGTGACGGTTCACAATACAGATTTTTTAGGGACTTTAGAAGAAGTTTTTATAAACAATATAAAAAGCAAAAGTCCCGTTACCATCAACAAAAAATTGCCCGCTAGATCATGTGACCAGTAAAACTCTGCTTTCCCTTCACCGTGTTCCGTGGCATACACCACAAATAAAATTCGTCCTACATTAACTATAGAAAAGACCGCATATCCTAAAAAAATCCAAAGCATCTTGTGTAAAAATCCGGCAGGGTATGCCAAAATAGAAGCCCATAAAAAAAGTGTGGGTATCATACCGTTACAGGATTGATTGATTACAATTTTATAGTGCGGATTGATCCAAATATCTATACCCTGAAGCTGACCCGGCTTTAAAAAAAACTCTAAAAGGTATAAAGTGAGATTACTCTGTCCATCATTCACACATGCAGAAACTACTGAAGTCGGCGCATAAAAAAATACAAACAATACTGCCAAAAAAAGAAAATAACGTACGATAAATTGTTTCATGTGAAACTATAGCTAGATACAGCTAAAAAGGCTATAATATCTATCATTTCGCACAAGGATCATTGCAAATGCTTTTTAAATATAAGGGCTTTGACAAATTAGGAAAAAGAGCAAAAGGCACAGTGACCGCATCCTCTATAGAAGAGGCCGGACAAAAGCTTAAATCCCGTGGTATCTATTATGAAAGTATTGTACCTACCAAAGAGTTTTCCCTTGAAGCATTTTCTAAACGCCAAATGACCGGAGAACTGCTGGCTTCATTTTCCAAAGAGCTCTCTTCCTACCTCAACTCGGGCATGACCATACTCACTGCCATCAAACTTTTAGAAAATCAGCATGAGGGCGAAAAACGCTATACCTCCTTTTTAAACTCTCTTAAAACAATGATAGATGAGGGGAAATCTCTCTATATTGCACTTAGTTCACAAAAAGTCTATGCCCTGCCCGAATTTTATCTTCAAAGCCTAGATGTCGCAGGACAAAGCGGTAAAATGGTTGAGGTACTTACCAATATGGCAAACTTTTTTTCTGCACAAAACAAAGTTAAAAAACAGGTTAAAAGTGCGATGACTTACCCTGCAATTATCTTTACCGTTGCCATAGGGATGACCTCTTTTCTTATTGCCTTTGTCGTACCGAAAATTACGGAAATATTTGAAGATACGGGACAAGAACTTCCGGGTATTACACAATTTATACTCTCTATAAGTGATTTTCTTACCGCTCACTATATTGCAATTATTGTAAGCCTGGTCATACTAATACTCCTCTTTAAAATCGCTTACGCCAAGAGTGAGAACTTTCATCGTCTTATCGATGCTTGGCTGCTAAAAGTACCTATATTAGGTCCCCTGATTCAAAACCATGAGTTAGGGCGTTTCTCTTATATCCTCTCTCTCATGCTAAGCTCTGGGGTTGCCTATGCCCAGGCAGTTCAGCTCTCCAAAGCGACTTTTGGCAACTACGGGCTTAGAGGCCTCTTTGAGAAAGCTTCTGTCAAAGTACTTGAAGGGAATAAACTTTCTAACTCTCTACAGCTTAGCAAAGGGGTAAAACTCAAGCGAAACTTCATGCAATCATTGGCTCTTGGAGAAGAGTCCAGTGAGGTAGCACAAATTTTAGAAAATACAGCCTCGCTCTACGCAGAAGAGAATGAGGACAAACTCAAACTGCTTTTAGGGCTGCTCGAACCGTTTATGATGCTCTTCATCGGTGTCGTTGTAGGATTGATAGTCTCTGCAATGCTCCTACCTATCTTTACCATGACACAAGGGTTAAACTAATATGGCAAAACAGCGTTTTAGGGATCTAAAACAAGGAAGGGTATCTACACCCAAGAAGAGTAAAAAAACAGAAAAACCTCTATATCCCTATGCGAAGGCATCAAGCAAAATAAAGGCCTTCATTACCGATACGTTTATGCTGCTTATGCCCATTATGTATATAGTTTTTTATCTTATTATGGGAGGAAGAGAAGAGTTTGCCCAACACAAACTTTTAGGCTGGCTGTATATCTTGATACCCCTTATCCTCATAGAAACCCTTTTTATGATAAAGACGGCTCAAACACCGGGATACCGTGCCTACTCTATACAAATTATTGATGAAAAGACAGGAGAAAAACCAAATACCTCCACTATACTTTTAAGAAATATATATGCCCTCTTCTCTTTTTTCTCTCTTTTTGGTTGGCTTATCATGTTTTTTAGAAAGGATGCCAAAACTTTACATGACCTGCTTTCAAAAACGGCTATAGTATATACATCATGACAAATAAACCTCTCTTTTCTATATTGCTTGGAGGCTACTATTTTTTCTATTTTGCCTTGGTGGGTGTCTATATTATATTTATACCTAAAACACTTCTTAATTTAAACTATAGCCCTATGGAAGTCGGTATTATTTATGCGGCTGCACCTCTTATGCGTTTTTTACTTCCCTTTGTTTTCCACTATACTCTTCATCTAGGTACAAAAGTCTACCTTTTCTCCTTGTTGCTGACATTTATAGCTACTCTTCTTTTTTGGATCAGTGTTGATAACTTCTGGCTCTATCTATCTGCTAATCTACTCTTTGGCGGGGCTATGGGGATCTCTCTTCCCAATGTAGAAACCATTGCCTTAAGTCTACTCTCAAAAAACCACTATGGCAAAGTACGTCTTTGGGGTTCCTTAGGATTTATGGGCATTGCTTTGTGGATAGGAAAAACATCGATTACTCCATATGAGATGCTCTACTATTTAAGCACCATTGCATTTTTAACCCTGCTTTCCGGAGCCTCACTTGTGAAATATGATACAAATTATAATGAACAAACAACAAGCGACTCTTCCTTTTCGCTAAGTAAATATTGGGCATTTTGGGTCTCTATTTTCCTCATGCAAGTAAGCTTTGGAGGTTTTTACAACTTTTTTACCGTTTATACTACTTCACAGGGTATCTCACTTGAAATGACCACATGGATGTGGAGTTTCGGTGTCCTCTGTGAAATTGTGATGCTCTTCTTCCAAGGTCCGCTTCTACAACGAAACCTGCTTACTATTTTACAATTTGCCACAATCGTTACTGCATTTAGATGGCTGCTTCTCTATCTTTATCCCGATATCATTGCAATAACTTTTCTCTCACAATCTCTGCACGCCGTAAGTTTTGCGCTCTATCATACCGCTGCCATCAGCTATGTCTTCTCCCTTTATACCCAAAAAAAGCTGGCACAACAGTTTTTTTTGGGCATTGCCTTTGGCTTAGGAGGCTCAGTAGGGGCAGTACTTGCAGGTAAACTGTACGGAGAGCATCTCTTCCTTATAGAAGCTTTTATCGCCTTTTTCGCATTTTTGATACTCTTTATCCACCAAAAACGTAAGGAGAGTATATCTTGAAATATCCCATAACTGCCATTGTACTTGCGGGCGGGAAAAGTTCTCGTATGGGTAGAGATAAAGCACTTCTGCCCCTTCAAAACCATCAGACACTCAGCGAATTTCAATATCAAAAACTTCAGAAATATTTTAAAGAAGTTTTTCTCTGTGCAAAAACAGACAAGTTCTCCTTTACTGAAAATATTATCTTAGACTCCTATACGCAAAGCTCACCCTTAGCAGGCATCCTATCTATTTTTGAAACACTCAATATTGATGCTGCTTTTATTCTAGGGGTAGATATTCCCCTGTTAGACAGATACACAATTAAAAAACTTTGGGATGCATATCAAGAAACATTAAAAACAAAACAGCCAAACATAGATGCTATCGTTGCCCAAAGTCCTTCAGGGCTCCAACCCTTATGCGGTATATACAAAAAATCTATTCTTCCGCGGGCACAAACCAACTATCATACCAACATCCATCAACTAAAAGCTCTGCTTCATGACGATTCGACAAAAAGAGTCTACTTTGAAAAAAATACTCCCTTTACAAACATAAACACCCCAAAGGAGTATCTAAATCTCCTTGGAAAGTTCAACTGAACATCTATTGGAATCTTCTCTTAACATGGTTGCCATAAGTTGCTTGGAGAAGTAGGCAAATTTTTCAAATAAAACGCTATGATATTTGTCTTTATGGTATATCATCAAAAAGTCTCGCTTACAGTCAAAGTTTTTCACCTTTACCTCAAAAAGGGTACCCTCTCTTAACTCTTTTTCTACAGATATTTTAGAGATACAGGTCAGACATTCTCTGTTTTTTAGTATCCCCTTAATAGATTCTGTATGCCCCAATTCCAAAAAAACGTTTAACTCATCTACCTTCTCTTTAATATAATCTAAAAATACCTCCCTGGTTCCCGAACCCTCTTCTCTTAGAACCCAACGCATTTTTGCCAACTCGTCTATATAAACGGAAGGTTTGTCTGCGATATTTCTATCTTCTGTAATAATCAAAAGCTCATCTATACCTATCTTCTCCTTGATAATACTTGAACCGGAAACAAACCCTTCAACAAAACCAATATCTATTTCACCGCTCTCCACCATGCTAGCTATATCTTTTGTATTTCCCTCCTTAAGTGTCACCTTAACCTCAGGGTACGCTGTCATATAAGAACATATAATAGAAGGCATAAGATAATCTACTATTGTTGTGCTCGCCCCTACCCTAATCATCCCCTTATTGTCAGAATTTTGAAATTCATGCTCTATATCTGAAAATTTTTTATATAGCGAATCTACCTCATTATAAAAAGCACGACCTACTTCATTTAAAACCAGTTTTTTATTAATTCTATCAAAAACCGGCCTTCTTAAAATATTTTCAAGCTCCTTAATAGACATCGATACGGCCGACTGACTAAGCTTCATACTTTTTGCCACATTTGTAAGATGTCCCGACTTTACTACATTAAGAAATATCTCTATCTGCCTTAAGGTTATTTTCATCCTATTCTTCTTTTTATTCATTAATAGTCATAATAAACTACAATAAAATTTATTTGTAAATAGTATCAGTATTATAGTATAGTTTTGTAAAAGTAATCAATAAACTTGAATGAAAGTAGGAAAAAATATGGCTTTTTCACGTCAGAATTACAAAGGTACACTCAACGGCACTCTTTTTGTTGCTATTTTTGCTGCAGCTGCAACATATATATCTTCACTCGCACCAATACAGAATTTAGGTCTCTCCCCTTTGATTATTGGCATTGTTATAGGTATATTTTATGCAAATACCCTGCATAACAACACACCCAAAGCATGGCAAACGGGTATCACTTTTTCTGCCAAGAAAATTTTACGTTTTGCCATTGTTTTTTACGGTTTTAGAATCACTTTCCAACAAATAACCGAAGTAGGACTAGATGGATTTTTAGTATCGTTTATCATGCTTGCCTCCACACTTATTCTCGGTGCATGGCTGGGCTATCGTATTTTTGGCATGGAAAAAGACACCTCTATACTCACAGCCTCTGGTGCATCTGTTTGCGGGGCTGCTGCCGTTTTAGCTACAGAGCCCGTACTCAAAGCACAAGAGCATAAAACTGCCATTGCCGTCTCCATGGTAGTACTCTTTGGAACCGTCTCGATGTTTCTCTACCCTGTTATATATGAGACTTTAATCAAAGATGCCACAGGCTTTTTGCATATGGATCCGCGTACATTTGGTATCTATGTCGGTGGCACTATCCATGAAGTTGCACAGGTGGTTGCCGTCCCCGCTTCAGTACCGGGATCTCCAAAAGAGATGGCAGATGCCGCAGTAATTGTAAAAATGACGAGAGTAATTATGATAGCACCTATGCTCATCATTCTTGGTCTCTACCTTGCCCGGGATGCCAAAAAAACAGGAGAACAAAAAGATGAAAAAATGAAACTAGTCATCCCATGGTTTGCTGTCTATTTCATTATGGTTGCAGGGTTTAACTCCTTGCACCTTGTACCCCAAAATATCGTAGATATCATCAATGACATAGATACCTTTTTGCTTACCATGGCTATGACTGCTCTTGGTATGGGAACAGTATTTTCTAAATTTAAGGGCTTGGGACTTGCGCCTATCTATACCGCTACGGGAATGTTTATTTGGCTACTTATAGGCGGATTTATCGTAACAAAGTTTGTTTGTTCATAAAAATAGACTTTGCTATTTTCTTCTTCTATAGCTTAATGCCTCAAGGATATCTCTCTTTTTTATTACACTATTGCCGCTTAGGTCCGCTATCGTACGGCCCACTTTTCGTATAGAGGCGATACTTCTATGCGAAAGTGCAAACTTGGCTATAGCTGATTCCAAAACCCCTTTGGCCTCATCGCTTAGAATACAAAACTTCTCTACTTCATCTTCCGTCAATTTTCCATTGAGTCTCTCTTGACCTCTTCTCTTTTGTAATTTAAAAGCCTTAATCACCTCTCTATGCATGGATTGGGAGGTCATATCACCCTTATCCTCGCTTTGCACTTCTTGCATCACTACAAACAGGTCTATACGGTCCAAAAAAGGATCCGAGAGTCTATTTGCATAACGTTTAATCTCTATCTCTGAGCATCTACAAATTTTTTCTCGAGAGAGTAGATTACCGCAAGGACACGGATTTTGTGCTGCTACAAACATAATATCTGCCTCATACTCAATTTTTGCATGCACGCGTGCAATATGAACCTTTCTATCAGATAAGGGTTCACGCATTGCCTCCAATATCCCTTTGGAGAAGTGTGGCACCTCATCAAAAAATAAAATGCCATGATTTGCCAAGGCTACTTCACCTATTTTTGCTTGACTAGAGCCCCCGCCGAAGATAGATGCAGAGGTAGCCGTATGATGCGGAGACCTTGAAGGTCTTTGTGGTCTAAAGTCGGGCATCGACCCGTCTAAAAACTGATGTTTTGCAACGGAAAGAATCTCTTTCTCTTCCATTGGAGGCAAAATATATCTAAGTCTTTTGGCTATCATGCTTTTACCGCAGCCGGGATTTCCCTCCATAAAAAAATTATGCATGCCTGCTGCCGCTATAAGGGCTGCACGCTTTGCTATCATCTGCCCTTTAACATCATAAAAATCACGCTTATACCTCTTTTCGTAGTAGTATTTGGTATGATGTAATGAAAAAGAGTATGCATCATACTCAAACTTCTCCACATTTACAGAAAACTCTCCCTTGCTTAGTAAATCTATAGCTTCACTAAGTGTCTCTACTGCAATAAAATCAATCCCTGAAATATGGCTTAAATGCCCTATAGCCTCTTTTGGCACAAGAGCCCTGCTGATGACTCCCTGCTCCTTAAGTGAAAGCAAAAGAGGAAATATCATAGAAGAACTCTTTACCCTTCCATCAAGCCCAAGTTCACCAAAAACAAAAAGACCTCTATAATCAAAATCTTTATTGTTTAGCGCAATAAGCAATGCTAAAGAAAGATCAAACTGACTACCGCTCTTTTTGATTTCGCTAGGACTTAGACCTATAGTTATTTTAAGCGGGGGAAAAACAAATTTATTCGTCAACAAAGCCGACTTTACACGCTCTTTTGCCTCCTGAATATCTGTTGAAGCAAGACCTACTACCGAAAATCCCGGCAACCCTTTTGTAAAAGTCGCCTCTACCTCTACAACTCTTGCATGCACCCCTTCAAGCGTAGCACACGATAACCTGTTTACGATAGCCTTTTTTTCGGGTTTTTGTTTTATTTGAGATATTTTTTTTGGTGGAGTACCACTATCTATTTTCGCATTCATAGTGATACTGTGACATAGTTTTCTAATACACTTTAAAAAAATGTCAAATTGTCATATTTTTAAAGATTTTTGCCCCTTTATCTTTCGTTTCCACTCTTTTTCAAACTTCTTTCTTTTTGTGTACGAGAGCTTTTCTATAAATACTTTACCCTCCAGATGATCTATCTCATGTTGAACGGCTATCGCTAAAAAATCATCATCTTCAATGACTTTTTTATTTCCGTATCTATCGAAATATTCTACTTTCACATGCTTAGCGCGCTCTACATCTTCGTAAAACCCAGGAACGGAAAGGCATCCCTCTTGAAATACCTCAACTCCATCAGCTTCAACAATCACAGGGTTTATCATCTCTAAGGTATTCTCTCTTGGTTGCGTATCCTCTCCCTCTTTGTCCTCTAAAGGGATATTAATAATGAGTACTCTAACATCGACACCCACCTGAACGGCAGCAAGCCCTACACCGTTTTTGGCACGCATGGTATCATACATATCATCTAAAAGCGTATGAAGTTCCTCATCAAAAGACTCCACGTCTCTAGAGATTAATTTTAATCTTTTATCCGGATATACAACTACCTCTCTAACCATATCAAACCTCTAAAAATAACAAGTCATCCGATCTCTCTGCTATAGTTCCTACCTACACAAAACTTTTAGTCAATACTTTATCTATCAGCCCATATTCTACAGCTTCTTTAGCGGACATAAAATTGTCGCGTTCCGTATCCTTTTCAAGCTGTTTTGCCTTTTTGCCACAGTTTTTCGCCATAATCTCATTGAGTCTATCTTTAAGTCTTTGTATCTCTTCAGCCTGAATCTGGATATCCGTAGATTGTCCTTGCGCGCCGCCGGAAGGCTGATGAATCATAATCCGTGAATTCGGCAAGGCATAACGCTTTCCGGGCGTACCCGATGAAAGCAAAAAAGCGCCCATAGAAGCTGCCTGGCCCATGCAAATAGTCACTATATCCGGTTTAATGTAATTCATTGTATCATACATACTAAGACCGGAGGTTATCACTCCGCCGGGAGAATTAATGTAAAAATAGATATCTTTATCCGGGTCTTGCGCTTCAAGAAAAAGAAGCTGCGCTACAATCGTAGATGCTACTTGATCATTTACCTCTCCGCTTAACATAATAATGCGGTCTTTAAGCAAACGTGAATAGATGTCATATGATCTTTCCCCTCTACCTGTTTGCTCTACAACATATGGAATATAACTCATTATCCGACCTTTATAAATATATAGTTAAATAGATTTAAAATCTACTCAAATATACATTAAAATAGTTAATGGTCAAGATGCACCTCTAGATGCGCCTTAACCTCTCTTGTCAAATCCCAACATCTTACCAAAAAGCTTATCTTCCATCAAACCCATTTTAGCCGCTGGCATTAAATTGTTCTCTTGATAGTATTTCACCAGTTCTTGTGCATCCTGTCCTGACATCATCGCCTGATAATAGAGTGCAGACAGCACCTCTTGATCATCTACCTCCACGCCCTCTTCTTTTGCCAGCGCATCTACAATAAACGTAGCTTTTACGGAGTCTCTTGCCTCCTCTTTGACAGAGTCTCTTAACTCCTGAAGTTTTTGAATATCTGTTTTATAGATCTCAAGCTCTTTTTTATCCATCGTTTGTGCCTTAGCATTGACTTTTGCATCTATCTCCTGCTCAACAATATTGTTTGGCAATGCAAAATCAAATTTTTTCACCAGCGCTTCTATCATTTTTGGTTTAAGCTCCTCATTATAAAGCTTAGAAAGCTCTTCTGAAATAATCTGATCTTCAAGTCTCTTTTTGAGCGTATCAACGGTTGCATTTTCATCGCTTAAAACTTTTTTAGCAAAGTCATCATCTATCTCTACCTCTTTTTGCTCTTGTATTTCATGCAGTTTTACCTTAAATACAGCTTCTTTACCGGCCAAGTCTTTTGCTCCATACTCTTTGGGAAAAGTCACCGTTATCTCTTTCTCCTCTTCATATTTCATACCAATAATTTGCTCCTCAAAGCCCGGTATAAAAGAACCCGAACCGATTTTAAGATTGAACTTCTCCGCTTTTCCTCCTTCAAAAGCAACACCGTCAATAAAGCCTTCAAAATCGATAACGGTCATATCTCCATCTTTCACTGCGCGTTTACGTGCTATTTTTGTATAGGGCGCTTGTTGCTTGGCAAACTCTTTCATCTTCTCATCAAGCTCTTTTTTCGATGCCGTCGGTTTTTTATAGCTTGGCACAACATCCATATAGCCTGTTAAGTCAATCTTAGGCTTTATAGAAATTTCTACTTCCGTCTCTATATCCTTCTCGCCCTTTTCGTATTTTTTAAATACCGGCTCTCCTATCATATCTTCGGGCTTGATTTCAGCCTCTTTAAGTCCGGCATCAATAAGCGCTCTAATCGCCTCGCCTTCAGCATCCTGTCGTAGTTTCTTGCCATGCATTTTTTTCACTACGTGTGCAGGCACCTTTCCTTTTCTAAAACCATCTACTTTAAGCTCTTTCCCTGCCTGAATCGCCAATTTATCTACATTTTTTTCAATTACCTCACTATCAAGAATACCGCTTATAATCATATTTGCATCATCGACTTTTTTTACTGTAACCTTCACTACAATCCTTTATATAATAATTGCGTGATTTTAGCGAAATTTTGATAAAAAGGGTATTTTTGATAATATTTAAGAAGAAACATCACTATATGACTTTTTAAAAATAAAAGCATGATTGTATTCTTTGAATATACTAATGCATTATCTTTATTATACATTATCTAAATTTGATATTTATTGACATTTCTACATTAAAATCCTAAAAACAACCGTGTTTTAAAAATATCATTTGGGAAAAAACTATTTTAATGAACGATATTGGAACACTTAAAGATAAAAACATACTATTTTTACAAAGACCCATGGGGAAGTTTTTATAGAAAAATGCCTGATGTCTTATTGCCTTAGATTTTTTAAATATCCAACACACTGATATATTTTTCCATATTTATATGAAATCTTTATTATTACTTGATATGATGTTCTCTATGCAAAAAAATCTAACTAAGATACATCAAGAGATCCAAAAGTGGTACAAAGTCCACGGAAGAGTGGATCTACCCTGGCGTACTACCGATAATACATATCACATCTATATCAGTGAAGTAATGCTCCAGCAAACACAGGTACAAACCGTACTAAAACGTTACTATTCTCCTTTTTTAAAAAAGTTTCCTACACTTCAAGCTCTAAGTAAAGCCTCTTTGGATGAGGTACTCAAAATGTGGGAGGGTCTTGGATATTATAATCGGGCAAAAAACCTACATATGACCGCAAATATTTTAACAGATAAAGCCCAAGCTCAAAATATCTCTCCTTCCCTGCCCTCTGAAATAGATGAACTTATACAATTGCCCGGAATTGGAAAAAATACTGCCCACGCACTGGCTGCTTTGGCTTTTAAAAAACCTCTGCCGGTTATGGAGGCCAATGTCAAACGTATTATATCCCGTCTATACAAACTCAAAACCCCTACAGATAAAACACTATGGAAAACAGCCTATGACATAGTAGACAAAAGTAACCCTTTTTACTATAACCAAGCTATGATGGATATAGGTGCAATGCTATGCACACCTAAAAACCCACAATGCGAAATATGTCCGTTAAACAGTATTTGTCAAGGCAAAGTTAACCCTACGCTCTACCCTACAAAGAAAAAGCGTACAGTAGCTGCACGTAAACAAAATATCATGCTCTACCTCTATAAAGACAAACTTTCACTCACACGGCGCACGGATAAATTTTTGCATGGACTATGGGGATTTAAAGAGATAGGTGTACCTCTATCTGCCTCAAAGTATATCGGTGAGATCACTCATACCTATACGCATTTTAAACTCCATTGTAAAGTTTATCTCTATCATGAACGTACTGCCGCGCAAAAACACTATTTTACAACTCAGGAGATAGAAAAACTGGCTATCTCCAAAGTAGATGAAAAAATAGTTAAATTGTATTTAGATACAATAATAAATATCTAAACACCGGAAAAGATAATGACAAAAGAAAAAGAGTTTGAACAAGCTATCACCAAAATACTGGAACTCCTAGGTGAAGACCCCACACGAGAAGGACTCCTCAAAACGCCCAATCGAGTAGCCAAAGCCCTCAAGTTTCTTACAGAAGGTTATGCCCAAAATCCCCATGAGATATTGGGTGAAGCACTCTTTAGTACCTCCAATGACGAGATGGTACTGGTACGTGATATCGAGTTTTACTCGATGTGTGAGCACCATATGCTGCCTATTATAGGACGTGCGCATGTAGCGTATATACCCGATGGCAAAGTTGTAGGACTCTCAAAAATACCGCGTATTGTTAATGTCTATACCAGACGCTTGCAAATACAAGAGCAGATGACTGAGCAGATAGCCGATGCGATACTCCAAACTGTTAATCCCAAAGGAGTAGCCGTAGTTGTTCATGCACGCCATATGTGTATGGAAATGAGAGGCGTTGAGAAAATCAACTCTACTACCGTAAGTTCTGCCCTACGAGGTCTTTTTAAACGTGATGAGCGTACGCGCAATGAGTTTTATAATCTTATCAATACACCTGCACCTTCACACTTTTAAAGATGTTTTATATAATATTAAGCCTAAACTCGTATGATGCAAACATGACACCTTTCGTTTAAAGGAAATAGATATATGAACGTCTATTTGGATAATAATACTACCACTATGGTAGATTCTCGTATATATCAGGCTATAAAACCCTTTTTTATAGAAAAATATGCCGATCCCAATACTTCACATACCTTTGCCTATCAAACACATCCGGCTATCGAAGAAGCGATGAAAAAAATATATGAAGGTATTGGAGCAGATACGGAAGATTTACTTATCATCACATCATCTGCTACAGAGAGTAATAACTGGGTATTGAAATCTATCTTTTTTGAATATATACTTACAGGCAAAAAAAATCATATCATAGTCAGCAAAGTAGAACACCCCTCGGTACTCTTTGCTGCCAAATGGATAGAAAGTATGGGATGCAAAGTGAGCTATCTACCTATAGAAAATGACGGTATTGTAAATCTTCAAACCCTCAAAGAGACCATAACAGACAAAACTGCTTTGGTATCCATCATGTGGGCAAATCACCATACAGGTGCTATCTTTCCTATAAAAGAGATAGGTGATATTTGTAAAGAGCGTAATGTTCTTTTTCATACGGATGCAACACAGGCTATAGGAAAACTTCCTGTAAATATACAAAATTTTCATATCGATTATCTGACTTTCTCGGCACATACCTTTCATGGTCCCAAAGGTATAGGAGCACTCTATATAAAAAAAGGCAGAGAGCTTTTACCCCTTTTCCACGGTGAAAAACAAATGAACGGATATCGATCAGGCACTCTAAATACAGCCGGTATCATAGGTATGTCAATAGCACTGGAAACTTCCCTCTCCGCACTTAAATTTGAGATGAAAGAAGTTCGTAAACTTAGAGATATGCTAGAAGATGAGTTGCTTAAAATAGAAGATACTTATATTTTGACACCAAAAGAGAAAAGAGTACCCAATACCGTCTTTATCTCTTTTAAAAGTATCTCTAATACATCTTTACTTTGGGATTTAAGTAAAGCCGGTATTGCTGCTAGCATCGCTACTATACCTCTATTAAACAACACGGATGAAAATCCGGACATTTTTACCCTCGACTCTAAAGAAAATCCTGAAATAAACTTAGTGAAAAAAAATATTATTACGACAAAAGAGTTAACCCATACAGCTATTAGCTTTTCTCTTAGCAGATACACGAGCAAAAAAGAGATAAACTATACACTTGATATAGTTAAAAAAGCAGTAAATCGACTTAGAAAAATCTCAAGCTCTTATCACTAAATACCAAAAAATTAAAGGGTCATGATAACTTTAGAGGCTTTTTTCTAAAGATCTGTAACAATAATTTATACAGATCTTCACCTCTGTGATTGAACCTGAACTCACACTCTTTGAGATGCAAGTTAAAGTTCTTTTTAT
>Ga0256839_1001351_pt1 | contig 29926 bp, 25 predicted proteins | sample 354166metaG_FD_185968 | JGI IMG/M metagenome (GOLD analysis project Ga0256839, IMG submission 185968) | Hydrothermal vent microbial communities from Mid Atlantic Ridge, Atlantic Ocean - 354-166 | ecosystem: Environmental > Aquatic > Marine > Hydrothermal vents | place: Atlantic Ocean: Mid... | reverse complement strand
CGCGAGCGACGAGCTGCTGCAGCGCTGGCCGGACAACCTGCACGACGCCGACCTGGTGCACGAACTGCAACGCGCCCTGCATACCCTCAAGGGCAGCGCGCGTCTGGCGAACATCCAGCCCATTGGCGACCTCACCCACGAAATGGAGGCCCTGCTGGAAGACATCACCGAGGCCCGGCGCGAGGCCGATGCCGATCTGCCGGCGCTGATCCAGCACTGCCTCGACTGGCTGCTGGGGGCCGTGGAGCAGATACGCCAAGGCGAGGCCCCGCCGGCGGCCGATGACTGCCTGGCGCAGCTGAACGAGTGGGCGACGCAAACGGCGGAAGCCAGCGGGCCGGAACGGAAAACCCGCGACGACCTCTCCGAGGAAAGGGCGGCCGCGGCCACCGAGACCACGGACGACCACCGCGAACCTCCCGCCGCGGAGGCCACCACGGAAGCCGGGAGCAGCGAGCCCGAAACAGCGCAGACCGGGCCCCAGGAAGAGGAACTGATCGAACTGGCGCCCATGTTCGACGCGCCGCCGCCCGGGGAGGCAGCCGCCACCGATGCGGCGTACGACACGGAACTGCTGGAGATCTTCCTCGAAGAAGCGGAAGAAATTCAGGAATCGGTGGAAAAGATTCTCGATCAGTGGAGCCAGGACCACGAGAATCTCGAACACGTCGCCAAATTGCAGCGCGCCCTGCACACCCTCAAGGGCGGCGCGCGCATGGCCAATGTCACCGCCGTGGGCGATCTGGCCCACGTGGTCGAATCCCTGCTGGAGCGCATGGCCGAGGGCCTGATCACCCCCGAGGCGCGCTTCCCGGCCCTGCTGCAAGACTGCCACGACTGGCTCGGTGAAGGCCTGGAGCTGGCCCGCCAGCGACACACGGTGCCCGCCGCCACACAGCTGGTGGCGCAGATCGAGGCCGCCATCCGGGGCGAACCGCAGCCGGCCCCGGAGACCGCCCCCGAAGCCACCACGCCAGAAACCACCGCCGCTGAAACCGCCGCGAGCAGCGACGCGGAAGCCGCGGCTGGCGAAGAATCCCTGCTCAGCGACGAGACCGAGGAGATCGAGGCGCTGCGGCTGCCGGACCTGGAACCGGCCGACAAGGCCAGGAACGCACCGCTGGCCGCCGAGGAACAGGTGCGGGTGCGCGCCGACCTGCTCAACGATCTGGTGAACTTCTCCGGCGAGATCAACATCTACAGCGCCCGCATCGGCCAGCAGCTCAGCGCCTGGCGCTTCAACCTGGCGGAGCTGGATCAGACCGTCACCCGCCTGCGCGAGCAGCTGCGCAAGTTCGAGATCGAGACCGAGACGCAGATCATGTACCGCCACGACACCGGCGGCGACGGCCACGCCGAGGACTTCGATCCGCTGGAACTGGACCGCTTCTCCACCATGCAGCAGCTGTCACGCGGGATGGTCGAATCGCTGGGCGATCTGACCAGCATCCAGGGCCTGCTGGAAGAGCTGTCCAGCGATACCGACACCCTGCTGCTGCAGCAGCAGCGCGTCACCAGCGAGCTGCAGGAAGGCCTGATGCACACCCGCATGGTGGCCTTCTCCAGCATCCTGCCGCGCCTGCGCCGCATCGTGCGGCAGACGGCGGCGGAAACGGACAAGCAGGTGAAGCTGAAGGTCAGCGGCGCCGAGGGTGAACTGGACCGCACCCAGCTCAACCGCCTGGTGCCAGCGCTGGAACACATCCTGCGCAATGCCGTCGACCACGGCATCGAGCCACCGGCGGAGCGCGAGGCCGCCGGCAAGCCGGCCACCGGCACCATCCTCATCGACCTCGACCATCAGGGCTCCGAAGTGGTGCTGAGGGTGGACGACGACGGCCGCGGCCTCGACATCACCGCGCTGCGCGAAAAGGCCATCGAAAAGGGACGCCTGCTGCCCGACGCCGACCTCAGCGACCGCGAGCTGATGACCTTCATCCTCGAATCCGGTTTTTCCACCGCCAAGGAGGTCACGCAGATCTCCGGCCGCGGCGTGGGCATGGATGTGGTCAACACCGAGATCAAGCAGCTCGGCGGCACCCTGCACATCGACACCGAGCACGGCAAGGGCACCAGCTTCCTGATCCGCCTGCCGCTCACGGTGCTGGTCAACCAGGCGCTGATGGTGCAGGTGGGCGAGGCCACCTACGCCATCCAGCTGCCCAACGTGGAGCACGTGATCCGCGTCGGCCGCGACGAGCTGGCGCCCCTGGTGAAGGGCGCGGAGAGCCACTTCGACTACGCCGGCAACCGCTACCAGTACCTGAGCCTGGGCAAGGTACTGAGCGGCGTGCCGCCCACCCTGCCGGACGGCAAGCAACGCACGCCCCTGTTGCTGCTGCGCAGCGGCGACCACCGCGTGGCGCTGCAGGTGGATGTCCTGCTGGGACGGCAGGAGATCGTCATCAAGTCCGTGGGGCCACAGCTGAGCACCGTCAACGTGCTTTCCGGGGCGACCATCCTGCCCGATGGCGAAGTGGCGCTGATCCTCGACGTCGGCAATCTGGTGCGCTCGATCATGGCCCAGCAGCACGGCGCCGCCGAACCGCTGCTGCCGGCGGCCGCCGAGGAAGAACCGGCCGAGGAACGGCGTCTCACGGTGATGGTGGTGGACGACTCCATCACCGTGCGCAAGGTCACCGAGCGCCTGCTGTCGCGCCACGATTTCGATGTCATCACCGCCAAGGACGGCGTCGACGCGCTGACCGTGATGCTGGAGCAGGTGCCCGACATCATGCTGCTGGACGTGGAGATGCCGCGCATGGACGGCTACGAGCTGGCCACCACCATGCGCAATGACGAACGCCTGCGCGAGGTGCCGATCATCATGATCACCTCACGCAGCGGCGAGAAGCACCGCCAGCGGGCCATGGACATCGGCGTCAACGAATACATGGGCAAGCCCTATCAGGAGGCCGAGCTGATCGACAACATCCGCACCCTGGTGGGCGCCACGGCCTGATCCGCCACGGACCACCCATGCCCACCGAAATGGATGCACCGTCCGCCCGTGTCGCGATCCTCGCCGCCGGTGCCGAGCACGCCGGCCACCTGCGGACACTGCTGAAAACGGCCGGCCTGCGGGTGGTGCACAGCGGCGGCCTGGACGCGGCCTCGCTGCGGGCGGTGGAAGGCCTTTCGGCGGACGTGCTGCTGGTGGACCTGAGCGAGGAAATCGAATCGGAGATCGCCCTCATCGACGGCCTGCTGGAGCACAGCCGGCTACCGATCATGTTCAACGACAGCAGCCCCGGCGGTGGCCGCGCCAACAGCCAGTGGGCGCAGCGCCTGGCGCAGAAGCTGATCGACATGGTGCGCGCGGCCGCGCCGCCGCGCCCGGCCCCTCCCGCCGAGGGGGCGGCGCCACCCGCCGCCCTGAGCGCGCCAGCGGGCGAGGCCTCCCGCCCCGCCGGCGCGGCGGAGAACGTCTGGGTGCTGGGCGCCTCGCTGGGCGGCCCGCAGGCGGTGCGGGATTTCCTCGCCGCGGTGGACGCCGACCTGCCGGTGGCCTTCATCCTGGCCCAGCACATCGGCGTCAATCACGTGCAGCTGCTGGCGGAGCAACTCAACCGGGCCAGCGCCTTCCGCGTGCTGCCGGCCAGACTGGGCCATGTGCTGCGTCACGGCGAGGTGATTCTGGCCCCGGCGGACCGGCACCTGCAGCTGACCGAAGATGGCTATGTGGCCTTGACGGCGACCCCTGCCGATGCGGTCTACTCGCCCAGCATCGACCATGTGATGACCGCCGTGGCCGAGCGCTATGGCAACCGGGTTGGCGCCATCATCTTCAGCGGCATGGGTGACGACGGCGCCGAGGGCTGCCTGGCGGTGGCCCGCCGCGGCGGTATCGTGTGGGCGCAGGATGTGAAGAGCTGTGTCATCAGCAGCATGCCGGACCAGGCGCGCAAGACCCATACGGTGACCTACAGCGGCAGCCCGCCGGCCATCGCGCGGCACCTGCAGGACTATTTTCGCGACAACGAATAGACACCCGACCAACGAGAGGATACTCCCATGTCAGAGGCGGACATCCAGCCCGGCACCACGGTTCGCAGCCAGCTGATTCCCCTGGCCGACATGCGCCTGTTGCTGCCCACCACCTGCGTCGCCGAGATCGTCGACTGGCAGCAACCCGAGGCCATGGACGATGCGCCGACCTGGCTGCTGGGAATGCTGGAATGGCGCGGCCTGCGGATTCCCCTGCTGTCCTTCGAGGCCGCCAACGGCCGGCCGCGCGGCGAGGTTTCACGGCGCGGCCGCATCGCGGTGCTGAACGGCATCAACGGCGACCCCGAACTGCCCTTCTACGCCCTGCAACTACAGGGCATTCCGCGCCTGACGCTGGTGGATGAAACCCATATCGTGGCCGCTCCCGACGCAGAGGAACCGCTGCCGCTGGTGCTGGAGTACGCCAAGTTGCAGGGACAGGCGGTGCTGATCCCGGATCAGGACAAGCTGGAGGCCCTGATCAAGTCCGCCGGTCTGTCGGCGGCGAGCATCGAGACCGCAGACTAGAAGGGAGGCGGCTGTTTCTCTTGCCATAGTGGCAACGCAAAGGACGTAAAGATTTTTGAAAGGGTTTTCCTTGCGCCTTCTGCGCCTTTGCATTGATCCTCCAGGTCGCTTCATCATCCCGTGTTGCCGGCTGCGTGCGCATGAATTCATTCAAGAGCAGGGTCAGCCTCCCGGCACTCATCCCTTTGACCTGAATCCGTATCTTCAGGGCGGATGCAGAGCGCAAGATATTGGTTTCACAGTGTTTTCAAAAATCTCAACTCCACCCATAGGTTAAGCGGGCATTTTTTGGAATGCTCTGTGCCTCTGTGGTGAACAGATACAAAGGTTTTTTTCATTTTTCTCTGCGCCCTTTGCGCCTTGGCGCCTTGGCGCCTTTGCGTTGGAGGTTGCGTCTTTTCGGTGGTGGCGCCCTGCCTGCTCAATCCCGCGTGGCGATGTCGATACCCTCCCGCGCCACCCGCGCCAGCTGGTGGATCTGTTCTTCCGTGATCACGTAGGGCGGCATGAAATAGATCACGTTGCCCAGCGGTCGCAGCAGCACCCCCTCCTTCAAGGCATGCTGGTAGACGCGCAGGCCGCGCCGTTCGCGCCAGTCGTAGGGCGTCTTGGTGGCCTTGTCGCGCACCATCTCGATGGCCAGAATCATGCCCCGCTGGCGCACTTCGGCGACGTGCGGGTGATCGGCCAGGTCGGCGGTGGCCGCCGCCATCACCTGCGCCAGTCGGCGGTTGTTGCCCAGCACGTCGTCCCCGGCAAAGATATCCAGCGTCGCCAGCCCCGCCGCGCAGCCCAGCGGGTTGCCGGTGTAACTGTGCGAGTGCAGGAAGGCGCGCAGGCTGGCGTAGTCGTCGTAGAAGGCGTCATAGGTGTCGTCGGTGGTCATCACCACCGCCAGCGGCAGGTAGCCGCCGGTGAGGCCCTTGGACAGGCACATGAAATCGGGGCGGATGGCGGCCTGCTCGCAGGCGAACAGGGTGCCGGTGCGGCCGAAGCCGACGGCGATCTCGTCGGCGATGAGGTGCACGCCGTGGCGGTCGCAGGCCTCGCGCAACATTTGCAGATAGACCGGGTCGTACATGCGCATGTTGCCGGCGCACTGCACCAGCGGCTCGACGATCACCGCGCTGACTTCGTCGGCGTGGCGCGCCAGGGTGGCCTCCATGTCGGCGAACTGGCGGCGTGAATAATCGGCACAGCTCTCGCCCTCCTCGCGCGCATAGCAGTCGGGCGAGGCCACGCTGATCACCTCCATCAGCAGCGGCTGGTAGGTCTCCTTGTACAGCGCCACGTCGCCCACCGCCAGCGCACCCAGGGTCTCGCCGTGATAGCTGTTGGCGAGGGAGATGAATTTGGTCTTGCCCGTCTGGCCGCGGTTGCGCCAGTAGTGGAAGCTCATCTTCAGCGCCACCTCCACCGCCGCCGAGCCGTTGTCGGCGAAGAAGACGCGCGTCAGGCCCTCGGGGGTGATCTTCACCAGGCGCTCGGCCAGCTCGATGGCCGGGGCGTGGCTGAAGCCGGCCAGCAGCACGTGCTCCAGTTCGCCCAACTGGGCCGTGATGCGGGCGTTGATGCGCGGGTTGGCGTGGCCAAAGATGTTGACCCACCACGAGCTGATGGCGTCCAGATAGCGCCTGCCCTCAAAATCTTCCAGCCACACGCCCTCGCCGCGGCGGATGGGGATCAGCGGCAGCTGCTCGTGATCCTTCATCTGCGTGCAGGGGTGCCACAGTACCGACAGGTCGCGCTGTATCCAGTCCTGATTTGTCATGCCAACTCCCGTTAGAAATTTCCATAAGCATACGTCAGCAAGACGTGCGGTGCGAAAGGTGGGCAATAAAAACGGCCCGGCGGAAGGCCGTCAACAAGCCACCGGTGGGGAAGGCTGGAGGGAGGGGTGGCTCGCCATCTAGGTTTAGACCCTGCCCCGGCAATAATCCAGGAAGTCGCTTGGTTATTTTCCAGCTGAATCCGCAGGTTCTAGACACTGCCGTAGCGCAGGCCGTCGCCGAGCCAGCGGCGGATCAGCGGCGTCACCCGGCCCGGGTGCTCGCGCAGCAGCGTGGCGGCGCACTGGCTGACGTCGGGGATCAGGGCCTGGTCGCGTTGCAGGTCGGCGATGCGCAGTTCGAGCAGGCCGGTCTGCCGGGTGCCCAGCAGTTCGCCGGGGCCGCGCAGCTCCAGGTCCCTGCGCGCCACCTCGAAGCCGTCGTTGGTCTCGCGCAGGGTGGCGAGGCGCGCCCGCGCGGTCTTCGACAGTGGCGGCCTGTAGAGCAGCACGCAGCTGCTCCTGGCGCTGCCGCGCCCCACCCGTCCGCGCAGCTGATGCAGCTGGGAGAGGCCGAGACGCTCGGCGTTTTCGATGATCATCAGGCTGGCGTTGGGAACGTCCACGCCGACCTCGATGACGGTGGTGGCCACCAGCAGGTCGATGTCACCGGCCTTGAAACGGGCCATCACGGCCTCCTTTTCCTGTGCCTTGAGGCGGCCGTGGATGAGGCCGATGCGCAGATCGGGCAGGGCCGCGTACAGGGTCTCGGCGGTGTCCTGGGCGGTTTCACACTGCAGGGTCTCGGATTCCTCGATCAGGGTGCAGACCCAGTAGGCCTGGCGGCCCTCGCGGCAGGCAGCGTGCACGCGGGCGACCACGGCGTCACGGCGGTCGTCGGCAATCACCACCGTCTCCACCGGGGTGCGGCCCGGTGGCAGCTCGTCGATCACCGAGACGTCGAGGTCGGCGTAGGCGGTCTGCGCCAGGGTGCGGGGGATGGGGGTGGCGGTCATGATCAGCTGGTGCGGGTAGCGGCCGTCCCGGGCGCCCTTTTCGCGCAGGGCGAGGCGCTGGTGTACGCCGAAGCGGTGCTGCTCGTCGATGATCACCAGCCCCAGGTTTTGGAACGCGACGCCCTCCTGGAACAGCGCCTGGGTGCCGACGGTGAGCCGCGCGCTGCCGTCGGCGATGGCGGCGAGGGTGTGCGCGCGCGCCTTGCCCTTGGTCTTGCCGGACAGCCAGTGGCTGTCGATCGCCAGCGGCGTCAGCCACTGCGCGAAGCTGCGCCGGTGCTGTTCGGCGAGCAGTTCGGTGGGGGCCATGATGGCGACCTGAAAGCCGGCCTCCAGCGCCTGCAGGGCGGCCAGTGCGGCGACCACGGTCTTGCCGCAGCCGACATCGCCCTGCACCAGCCGCTGCATGGGCCGGGGGCGGGCGAGGTCGCGGCCGATCTCGTCCAGCACGCGCTGCTGGGCGGCGGTGAGAGGGAAGCCGAGCTGGTCGAGAAAGGGACGCTGCAATGCACCGCTGGCCGGCAATGGCGGCGCGGCATGGCGGTCCTGCTTTTCGCGCAGCTGGCGCAGGCTGAGCTGGTGGGCGAGCAACTCCTCGAAGGCGAGGCGCTGTTGGGCAGGGTGTATGCCTTCCTCCAGCTCGCGCAGGGAGGCGCCGGCCGGCGGCCGGTGCACGTACCGTATCGCCTCCTGCAAGGTGGGCAGCTGGCGCGACGCCAGCAGTTCAGCGGGCAACAGTTCCGGCAGGCATTCGGCCAACAGCGCGGGGTCGTCCAGCAGCTGGTCGATGAGCTTGCGCAGGCTCTGCTGACGCAGGCCCTCGGTGCTGGGATAGACGGGGGTCAGGGTGTCTTCCACCGGCGGGCCGTCGGCATCGGGGTCGATGAGGCGGTATTCCGGGTGCACCATCTCCAGGCCGTTGGGGCCGGCGCGCACCTCGCCAAAGCATTGCACCCAGCTGCCGCGGGCGAGGCCGGCGCGCTGCGCGGCGCTGAAGTAGAAAAAGCGCAGGGTGATGGCGCCGCTGCCATCGGCGATGCGCGACAGCAGCATGCGGCGGCGGCCGAGCTTGATGTCGGTAAGCTGCACCTCGCCACGAATACTGATCTCGTTGCCCGGGCGCAGGCTGCCGATGGGGGCGATGCGGGTGCGGTCCTGGTAGCGCAGAGGAAGGTGGAACAGCAGGTCCTGCAGGGTGTGCAGGCCCAGACGGGCGAGGCGCTCGGCCATGCCGGGGCCGGCGCCCTTGAGACGGGTCAGGGGTGCGGCTTCAGGCAGGGCGGGGGTTGGGGTCACGCGCGATTCTGGCCGGCAATGGGTGTGCGGCAATTTTACAGGCTGCCGGCCCGGGCACAATAGCGGGCGAGGTGACGCGTTTTGCCGATCAGCGGCGCAGGCTGGCGTAATAGGCGGAGAGGTCGGCGATGTCGGCATCGCTGAGAGCGGCGGCGATGCGGTTCATGCTCGTACTGGGATCCTTGCGCTCCCCGGAGCGAAATTCGCGCAGGGACTTGATCAGATAGTGCTCACTCTGACCGGCGATGTTGGGAAAGTCGGGATTACTGCTGATGCCCCGCTTGCCGTGACAGGCGATGCAGGCGGCGCTCTTGGTCTTGCCCGCCTGTACATTGCCAGCCGCCAGGACGGGCGCGCCAGCACCAGCGGCCAACATGGCGACGGCCATTGTCATCGATATCTTCCTCAAATCGCTCCCCCTTCTGCCGGACTCACTGATCCATCGCCCGGATCCGTCCTTTTCAGACGCAGACATCAGGCGAAGGGATTCCGCCACTACGCGGCGCTCGCTCCAGCATCAAATTCCTCGGTCGACAGGACATTTGAGTTTAACGGGAAAAAGCTGTCTGGCAGCTGAAGGAACGGGCCTCGCCAGCCCGAGCGGAGAATGTGAATGCCCCTCGCCGCGGAGACCTGTGCAGAAAGGGGCGAGCCACGATCAGGAGACGCGACCGTCGTTCTCGATCAGCTCGGGCGGCATCTTGTACAGCCACATCTGGTACATGGAGGCGATCCACATGAAGGCGAAGGCAAAGCCCATCAAGGCACCGCTGATCATCACCACCCAGGCAAAGGGCGGGAATACCTTGGTGAGATACCAAGAGCCGATGTCCGCCAGGATGGCGATGAAGGGCGTGATCAGCGTAACGCATTTGAGCCACTGCGGCCGGATATAGGCATGGATGAAGATGGAGCCGACGATGTAGAAAATGAAGGTAATGCCAAACAGGTGGATATGCGAAACCCGCACCAGGGTGAAGATGTCCATGCCGGTGTCGGCCTCGGCCACCTTGCTGATGTCTTCATAGCCGCTAAGGTCCGGAATGTGGGGATTGGAGCCATTGTGGCAAATCAGACAACGGCGCTCGACGATGCCCTCGACACCCGAGGACTTGTAGTCGGCCTCGGCGGCGCCTCGACGCACCCAGGCGACGATCTCATGTGCCTCCTTGGGTGGCAGCATGTTGGCCATGGGCCCCTTGAGGGCGGATTCGAGCTTGGTGTCCGACTTGCTGCCGCTGTAGGCGATGATGAGGTCGTCGACGGACAGGCCAGGCTTGCCATCGCGCCCGGCGTGAGATTCAAAGATATAGATCATGGCAAACAGGTAACCCGTGCCAAGAACGATCAGGGTGCCACTGAACAGTACCCGCATGCCGAGGGGTAGCGCCCTGAAGTGTCTGGTGTGTTCTTTGATGGTCATGTCTGCCGTCTCCCGGAGATGAGTTTTTTGTAGCGCGGGCCACGCCATGCCGGGGGAGGCCGATGGCGTGATTCATGCCTGAAGGTACGAATTCAGGATCCTGTCAAATAGGACAGCGTCCCTGTCAGGAAATGGTCCGACGGCTTTTCAAGAGATTTTTTACACCACTTTCCGTCTAACATATGAGTATAATCTAATGCGTTTATATTGCATGAAATGTTTCACCTCCGCAGAAAAGAATTTTACTATGCGCATATACATAAATTTGTCAGTCCCAGGCGTTGGCATCGGGCTATAATTTTTCAAAAATAGATGGAGAATGAAATGATCAAGGTACGCAAGACCACCGTCATCCACGCGGTTGCAGCGGCGGGTGTTGTATTGCTGGCGGGCTGCAGCAAGGAGCCGGAAGAACAGCCGGTGAGTTTCAGCAAGGATGTGATGCCGGTATTGCAGGAGCATTGCAGTGAGTGCCATCTGCCAGGCGGCGAGGGCGAGGTGGCCAGCGGTCTGGATCTGAGCTCTTACGAGGGCATCATGAAGGGCACCAAGTTCGGCGCCATCGTGCGCCCTGGCGACAGCACCTCCAGCACCATCTCCATCCTCATCGAGGGTCGCGCCGATCCGTCCATCAACATGCCGCATGGCGATCGCCCGCCGCTCTCCAAGGAAGAGACGGAGATCATCGCCAAGTGGATCAACCAGGGCGCCAAGAACAACTAATCCACGTTGTTCTCCGGCATCGTCAGCCGCCCAGCGCCATGATGGCGTCCATCTCCACCTGGGCGCCCTTGGGCAGGGCGGCGACACCCACCGCGGCGCGCGCTGGATAGGGCTGCTGGAAATAGCTGGCCATGATCTCGTTGACCAGGGCGAAGTGTGACAGGTCGGTGAGATAGATATTGAGCTTGGCGATATCCGCCAGGCTGCCGCCGGCGGCCTCTGCCACGGCCTGCAGGTTGTCGAACACCCGCCGGATCTGCGCCGCCATGTCGCCTTCGACCAGTTCCATGGTTTCAGGCTGCAGCGGAATCTGTCCCGACAGGTACACCGTGTCGCCACTCCTGACGGCCTGCGAATAGGTACCGATGGCGGCGGGCGCCTTGTCGGTCTGGATGATTTCTCGTTTTGCCATGCCGGCCTCCCCTTTCTCTCTTTTGTGCGCGGTTTGCGAATCCGCGCCACTCTTCTGCGTTATTTCGAGCGCGCGATGCGCGCGACACTGTCGATGGCGCGCACGCGCCGGATGATCTGCGCCAGATGCACGCGGTCACGCACGCTGATGGTGAAGATCATGGATGAATACAGGCCATCGCGCTCGTCGATGGAGACATTCTCGATGTTGGAACCCTGCTCGGCGATCACCGAGGCCACGGTGGCCAGCACGCCACGCTGATTGGCGGTGTCGACGCGGATGTCCACCGAGAAGGTGTTCTTTACATCCGGCTCCCACTGGACGTCTATCCAGCGTTCCGGGTTGTTGCGGAATTCACGCACGTTCTTGCAGCTGCGGGTATGGATGACGATGCCGCGCCCGGTGCTGACGAAGCCAAGGATGGAGTCTCCGGGAATGGGCCGGCAACACTTGGCATAGGTCACTACCGAGCCCTCGGTGCCGCGAATGGCCAGTGGCCGCACGGTGGCGCGGCTCCCCTGGCCTCCTTTCAGCCAGCTGGGCGTATAGCGGCTGAGCACCCCCTTTTTCCTTTTTTTCGGGCCGGTGACGGCGGCCTCGCGCCGCTCGATGATATCGGCCAGCTGACGGGCCACCAGGGCGGCGACGCGCTTGCCCAGACTGATGTCTTCCAGCAGGTCGTCCAGGGTTTCGAGCTTCAGCTGTTTGAGCAGCGTGTCCAGCGCCTCCTTGGGCACGTCCCGCATCTCCAGGGACAGCGCCGCCAGCGCCTTGCCCAGCATGCGCTTGCCCAGCTCCAGCGCCTCTTCACGCTTCAGCTGCTTGAGATAGTGACGGATATTGGAGCGCGCCTTGCCGGTAACGACAAAATCCAGCCATACGGGATTGGGACGGGCGCCGGGGGCGGTGATGATTTCGACCGTCTGGCCATTGCTGAGGGTGCTGCGCAGGGGCGCGAGGTGGCGGTCGATCTTGGCGGCAACGCAGGTGTTGCCGAGGTCGGTGTGGATGGCATAGGCCAGGTCGACCACCGTGGCGCCGCGCATGATGTTGAGGATATCGCCGTCGGGGGTGAAGACGTAGACCTCATCGGGGAACAGGTCGATCTTGACGTTCTCCAGAAACTCCTGTGAGTTGCCGGCGTATTTCTGCATTTCCAACAGGCCCTTGAGCCATTCGGTGGCATGGCTCGGCGTGGCCGAGCCGGTCTTGTACATCCAGTGCGCGGCAATCCCGGCCTGCGCCACGCGCTCCATGTCCTTGGTGCGGATCTGTACCTCGATGGGGCCGCCATAGGGACCGAACAGGACGGTGTGCAGCGACTGGTAGCCATTGGCCTTGGGAATGGCGATGTAGTCCTTGAAGCGCCCGGGCATGGGCTTGTAGATGTTGTGCACCATGCCGAGGACGCGGTAACAGGTGTCCACCTTGTCGACGACGATGCGGAAGCCGTACACGTCCGACACGTCCTCGAAGCTGAGGCCCTTGTTGCGCATCTTGTCGTAGATGCTGTAGAGATGCTTTTCACGCCCCTCCACGGGGGCCTCGATGCCCTCCTGGCGCAGGCGTTCCTCCAAGGACAGGCGGATCTTCTCCACCACCTCCTTGCGGTTGCCGCGCATCTTCTTCAGTGCCTTTTCCAGCACCCGGTAGCGCATCGGATGATAGGCGCGAAAACCCAGGTCCTCCAGCTCCAGGCTGATGTTCTGCATGCCCAGGCGCTTGGCCACCGGGGCATAGATCTCCAGGGTTTCGCGGGCGATGCGGCGCTGCTTGTCGGCGCGCATCACGCCCAGGGTGCGCATGTTGTGCAGGCGGTCGGCCAGCTTGATGAGGATCACGCGGATGTCCTTCACCATGGCGAGGATCATCTTGCGGAAGTTCTCCGCCTGCGCCTCGGCCTTGCTGCCGAATCGGACCTGGGTCAGCTTGGTGACGCCGTCGACCAGTTCGGCGACCTCCTCGCCGAATTCACGGGCGACCTCGTCCTTGTCGATGCCGGTATCTTCGATGACATCGTGCAGGATGGCGGCGATGAGGGTATTGGCGTCCATGCGCATCTCGGCCAGGATTCTGGCCACCGCGAGCGGATGGTAGATATAGGGTTCGCCAGACATGCGCATCTGGCCATCGTGGGCCTCAGCGCCGAACAGATAGGCCCGGTAGACTTCCTTGACCTGATCGGTCTCGAGATAGGCTTCGAGCAGCTTGCACAGGTCGTGAATCAGAAACACCGGGCCCCCGGGGACAGTACGGGTTACAGGGACTCCTGCACCTCTTCTTCGCTGACGACGGATTCCTGCGCATGTTCCTGCGCAGCCACTTCGTCGAGAATCTTGCTGGTGATCAGGCCTTCGCTGATCTCGCGCAGGGCGACCACCGTGGGCTTGTCGTTTTCCCAGTCGACCAGCGGCTCCTTGCCGGCGGCCAGCTGGCGGGCGCGCTTGCTGGCCAACAGCACCAGTTCAAAGCGGTTGTCGACGTTGTCCAGACAGTCTTCAATGGTGACTCGTGCCATGGTGTAGCTCCTAGGGGATTGCGTAGCCGCGCAAGTCTACAAAATATGCCTGCAATATGCCAGGAGTGGAGTGGAGCGGACCAGGATACCCGCTCAGGCCGGGTTGTCGATATCCACGAATTCGACCTGCAACCCAAACCGCTCGGCCAGGTGTTCACCCAGCGCCTGCGCGCCGTAGCGCTCCGTGGCGTGGTGGCCGGCGGCGAAGAAATGCAGCCCGGTCTCGCGCGCGATGTGCACCGTCTGTTCGGATACCTCGCCGGTAAGATAGGCGTCCACCCCCAGGGCCGCGGCCTGCGCGATATAGCCCTGGGCGCCGCCCGAACACCAGGCGATGCGGCGGATCTCGGTGGCCTGCCCGGGGATGTGCAGAGGGGCGCGCTGCAGGCAGTCAGTGATGCGCGCGGCAAAGGCCTCGCCGCTGACCGGCTCGTCGACGCGGCCGCTGAGCGCAATCGCCGGCGCGCCGCCGAAGGCCTCCTCCGCGGTCAGCCCCAGGCGGCGCGCCAGCTGCGCGTTGTTGCCCAGCTGCGGGTGCGCATCCAGTGGCAGATGATAGGCCAGCAGGTTGATGCCGGCGTTCAGCAGGGCCTGCACACGGCGGCGCTTGAGGCCGGTGATGGTGGGCTCCTCGCCTTTCCAGAAATAGCCATGGTGCACCAGCAGGGCATCGGCGCCCGCCGCCGCGGCGGCATCCACCAGCGCCTGGCAGGCGGTCACACCGGTGACGATGCGGCGGATCTCCGCCCGCCCCTCCACCTGCAGGCCATTGGGGCAATAGTCGGAAAAGGCATCCACATCAAGCCGTTGATGCAGGTATCGCAGCAGTTCGTCACGCTGAATCATGTTCTCACGCCGGGTGTTCGCAGGGATCTTGACGCTACATGATAAGATTCCGCCCATGAAACACTCCAGCCCTTTCTGGTTCATCGTCAAGGCCGCCATCGCCGGTCTTGCCGTGGCCTTCGTCATCCTCGTGCTGCGCCCGGACCTGCTTGGCCAGAGCCGGCCAATCGTCGAAATCACCGAATCCAGCCCCGAAGTGGCGCGCAACTTCCAGTCCGGCGGGCCGGTCTCCTACGCCGATGCCGTGGACGCCGCCGCGCCGGCGGTGGTCAATGTCTACACCACCAAGATCGTCACCGAACGCGCCAGCCCGCTCTACAACGACCCCATTTTCCGCTATTTCTTCGGCGACCAGCTGGCGCCGCGCCAGCGTCTGGAGACCAGCCTCGGCTCCGGGGTGATCGTCAGCGATCAGGGCTACATCCTCACCAACAACCACGTCATCGAGGGCGCCGCCGACATCCAGGTGGCCCTGCGCGACGGCCGCAGCGTCGAGGCGACCCTGGTGGGCACCGACAGCGACACCGACCTCGCGGTGCTGAAGATCGACATGCCGGAGCTGCCCGCCATCACCTTCGGCTCCTCCGAACGCCTGCGCGTGGGCGACGTGGTGCTGGCCATCGGCAACCCCTTCGGCGTCGGCCAGACGGTGACCATCGGCATCGCCAGCGCCACCGGCCGCAACCGTGTCGGCATCAGCACCTTCGAGAACTTCATCCAGACCGACGCCGCCATCAATCCCGGCAACTCCGGCGGCGCGCTGATCAATGCCCTCGGCCAGCTGGTGGGCATCAACACCGCCATCTTTTCCCGCTCCGGCGGTTCGCAGGGCATCGGCTTCGCCATCCCCGTCGACCTGGCCAAGGAGGTCATGAGCCAGATCATCGAGACCGGCCACGTGGTGCGCGGCTGGCTGGGGGTCGAAGGCCAGGACATCACCCCGCAGCTGGCCGAATCCTTCGGCCTGCACGGGGTGCGCGGGGTGATCATCGCCGGCGTGCAGCGCAGCGGCCCCGCCGCCCGCGCCGGCCTGCGCCCGGGCGACATCCTCACCCACATCAACGGCCAGCCGGTCATCGACAGCAAGACCGCCATGACCCTGATCGCCGGCTTCGCCCCCGGCACGCGCATCACCCTGCGCATCCTGCGCGCCGGGCTGCAAATGGAACTCAAGGCCACAGTCGCGGAACGGCCCTCCCGCGCCGGCAGCGGCCGGGGCTGATCGGCCAAGGGGGTCCGGCATGTGCCAGCTGCTCGGCATGAACTGCAACGTTCCCACGGACATCTGCTTCTCCTTCGAGGGCTTTCGCGCCCGCGGCGGCCGCACCGATCAGCACAGCGACGGCTGGGGCATCGCCTTTTTCGAAGACCAGGGCTGTCGCCTGTTTCTCGACGACCGGCCCTCCGCCGAATCCGCCATCGCCGAGCTGGTGCGCGGCTATCCCATCCGCTCACTGAACGTCATTGCCCACATCCGCAAGGCCACCCATGGCCAGGTTGCCTTGCAGAACACCCACCCCTTCCAGCGCGAGCTATGGGGACGCTACTGGGTGTTTGCCCACAACGGCGAGCTGAAAGACTTCGCGCCGCCGGACGACGGCCGTTTCCGCCCCGTCGGCGACACCGACAGCGAGGCCGCCTTCTGCCACATCCTCAACACCCTGCAGCGGCAATATCCGCAACGCCAGCCAAAACCGGTGGAGCTGCTGAAGTCCCTGCGCCAGATCAGCAACGGCATCGCCCGCCACGGCATGTTCAACTTCCTGCTGTCCAACGGCGAATGGCTGCTTGCGCACTGCGCCACGGACCTCAACTATGTGTTGCGCAAGGCGCCGTTTCGCACCGCGCACCTGATCGACGAAGACGTCAGCGTGGACTTCAATGAACTCACCACCCCCGACGACCGCGTGGCCCTCATCGCCACCCTGCCGCTGACCGACAATGAAAACTGGACAAAGATGGCGCCCGGGGAATTGCTGGCCTTCCACCAGGGACGGGTGCTGGCGCGGGGCTAGTGTACTGTTTTTGTGCAGCCCCCCCGCCGTGGGGCGATTAGCGGGCGGGAAACAGGCTTGCCGACAGCAGCCGCCACTGCTGATCCCAGCGTTCCAGCGGCGATTGCGAAAAGCCGCTGCGCACGAACTGGTTCATGCGCCCCTCGACCGTCGCCAGCATCAGGTTGGCGGCCGCCGTGGAGGGGTTGCCCACGGGCAGTTCGCCCTTCGATTCGGCCTCGCGCAGGATCTGTTTCAGTTGTGTCTCCAGGCGGTCATAGAACTGCATGATGCGGGTGCGCAGGCGTTCGTTCTCGCCGGTCAGGGCGTCGCCGACGAGGATCCGCGACAGTCCCGGGTTGCGCGCCGCGAAGCCCAGCAGTACGCCGAGGATGGCCTCGCAGCGGGCCTGCGCCGTGGTTTGCTCGTCGAGGATGCGGTTGATGAGGCCGAACACCGTGTCCTCGATGAACGCGATCAGCGCCTCGAACATGCGCGCCTTGCTGGGGAAGTGGCGGTACAGGGCCGCCTCGGAGACACCCAGCTCGCGCGCCAGGGCGGCGGTGGTGATGCGTTGGCCGGGGCTGACCTCCAGCTGGTGGGCGAGGGCCTCGAGGATCTGCTGGGCGCGGGAAGGTTTGTTGGTCATGGTTACGTCTTGTTTTTCACCACAGAGACACGGAGAGCACGGAGAAAAGCCTTTTTGTCTCTCGCAAAGTGCGCGAAGCTCGCCAAGAAAGAATTCAATGGGATGCTTCGGTGACTTTGCGAGAAATATTTTTCTCTGTGATCTCCGTGTCTCTGTGGTGAATATCGTTAGGTGGAACGGGAACGAATCAGGGTGCCGACGCCTTCGTCGGTGAAGATCTCCAGCAACACCGCATGCTGCACGCGGCCGTCGACGATGTGCGCGGTCTTCACGCCGCCCTGCACGGCCTCCAGGGCGCAGCGGATCTTGGGCAGCATGCCGCCGTGGATGGTGCCGTCGGCGATCAATGCATTGACCTGCTCGGTGCCGAGGCCGGTGAGCAGGTCGCCGTCCTTGTCCAGCAGGCCGGCGGTGTTGGTCAGCAGCATGAGTTTTTCCGCCTGCAGGGTCTCGGCCAGCTTGCCGGCGACGAGGTCGGCGTTGATGTTGTAGGACTGGCCATCGTCGCCGACGCCGATGGGCGCCACCACGGGAATGAAATTGCCCTGCACCAGCATGTTCACCACCGAGGGATCGATGCTGCTGACCTCGCCGACGTGGCCGATGTCGATGATCTCGGGGGCCTTGAGTTCCGGCGAGGCCTTTTCGAACTTCAGCTTGCGGGCGTGGATCATGTCGCCGTCCTTGCCGGTAAGGCCCACGGCGTTGCCGCCCTTGCGGTTGATGAGGCTGACGATCTCCTTGTTCACCTGCCCGCCGAGCACCATCTCCACCACGTCCATGGTCTCGCGGTCGGTGACGCGCATGCCCTGGTAGAACTCGGTCTGCTTGCCGATGCGCGCCAGCAGCTGGCCGATCTGCGGGCCGCCGCCGTGCACCACCACGGGGTTGATGCCGACGGTCTTCATCAAGACGATGTCGCGCGCGAAGCTGTTCTTCAGGGCGTCGTCGACCATGGCGTTGCCACCGTACTTGATGACGATGGTCTTGCCGGCGAAGCGCTGGATGTAGGGCAGGGCCTCACTGAGGACGTGGGCCACGTTCATGGCGGATTTGGCGTTGAGGGTCATGGGACTATTGTATGTGGGGGGCCGCTTTTCAACAAAGGGCTTTTCACCACAGAGGCACGGAGACACAGAGTAACCAGGAAGTCTTTTCTCTGTGTCTCCGTGCCTCTGTGGTGAATCCAGAAATCAAAACGGCAATTCGGCCGTCGGCGCCTGGGACAGGATCAGCTGGCGGAATTCGCCCTGGATGCGCATCAGGCCGGCCTCGTCCTCGGCCTCGAAGCGGATCACCAGGCAGGGGGTGGTGTTGGAGGCGCGCACCAGGCCGAAGCCGTCGGCGAAGTCGGCGCGAATGCCGTCGATGGTGGTGATGGTGGCGTCGGGGAAGTCGGCCGCGGCGCACAGTTTTTCCATCAGGGTGTGGTTCTCGCCCTCGGCGGTGTGCAGCTTGAGCTCCGGGGTGTTGATGCTGTCGGGCAGGGCGGCGAAGATCTCGTCGGCGGGACGGCCGTCGGCGGCGAGGATCTCCAGCAGGCGCGCCGCGGTGTAGAGGGCGTCGTCGAAGCCGTACCAGCGTTCCTTGAAGAAGATGTGGCCGCTCATCTCGCCGGCCAGCAGGTCGCCGGTCTCCTTCAGCTTGGCCTTGACGAAGGAGTGGCCGGTCTTCCACATCAGCGGCTTGCCGCCGGCTTCGCGGATGACCCGCGCCAGGTGGCTGGTGCACTTGATGTCGTAGATGATCTCGGCGCCGGGGTTGCGGGAGATGACGTCGCGCGCGTAGAGCATCATCTGCCGGTCGGCCCAGATCACGTCGCCGCTGGGGGTGACCACGCCGAGGCGGTCGCCGTCGCCGTCGAAGGCCAGGCCGATGTCGGCATCCTGCTCACTGAGCGCCCGTTTCAGGTCCTCGAGGTTTTCCGGCTGGCTGGGGTCCGGGTGGTGATTGGGGAAGTGGCCGTCGACCTCGCAGAACAGCTCCGTGACCTCGCAGCCCAGGGCGCGCAGCAGCTGGGGCGCGGCGACGCCGGCGACGCCGTTGCCGCAGTCGACGATGACCTTCATGGGCCGTGCCAGTTTGACGTCGCCGGTGATGCGCTCGATGTATCGTGGCACCACGTCGACACTGTCGAAGCGGCCCTCGCCCTGCGTAAGATCGCCGCTTTCGATGCGCCGACGCAGGACCTGGATGTCGGCGCCGGCCAGGGTGGTGCCGCCGATGACCATCTTCAGGCCGTTGTAGTCGGGCGGGTTGTGGCTGCCGGTGAGCATGATGCCGGAGCCGGTGCCCAGGGCGTAGGCGGCGTAGTACAGCACCGGCGTGGGCACCATGCCGAGGTCGGTGACGTCGCGCCCGGCCTCGCGCAGGCCGCGGATCAGGGCCTCGATGAGCCTCGGCCCGGACAGGCGGCCGTCGCGGGCGACATAGATGTGCTGTTCGCCGCGCGCCTCGGCCTCGGCGCCCAGGGCGCGGCCGATCCAGTACACGGCGTCGGTGGTCAGCGTCTGGTCGACGATGCCGCGGATGTCGTAGGCCTTGAAGATGGAGGGGTCGATGGCGGGGGTGGTCATAGGCACATCCTGTGGTCGGGGGTTCAGGCGAAAAAAGTGCGCGTAGGGTAGCAGCTTGCGGGGAGGCTGTTAATCGGCAGGGGCGGTTTGCCACGGAGGCACAGAGCAATACGATTTTTCTCCGTGCACTCTGTGCCTCCGTGGCAAACCGTTTTGTTTTCGAACAGAGGTCTGTGGGAGCGGCTTCAGCCGCGATGACTCTGTCGAGTTCCGTTTCGCGGCTGAAGCCGCTCCCACAACTTGTAAATTGTGACCGATTCAGCTTTGGCCGGTATGCCCGAAGCCGCCCTCGCCGCGGTCGCTCTGGTCGAAGGACTCGACGATCTCGAAGCTGGCCTGCACCACGGGCACGAACACCATCTGCGCGATGCGGTCGCCGGGTTGGATGGTGAAGGCGTCGCCGCCACGGTTCCAGCAGGAGACGAACAGCTGGCCCTGGTAGTCGGAGTCGATCAGGCCGGTGAGGTTGCCGAGCACGATACCGTGCTTGTGGCCAAGGCCGGAGCGCGGCAGCAGCACGGCGGCGAGGCCGGGGTCGCCGATGTGGATGGCGATGCCGGTGGGGATCAGGTGGGTGTCGCCGGGGCGGATCTCCAGCGGGGCGTCGAGTGCTGCTCGCAGGTCCATGCCGGCGGAGCCGTCGGTGGCGTAGTGGGGAAGTTCGATCTCCGTGCCGATGCGTGGATCGAGGATTTGCAGCTGGATCTGTTTCATTGCCCGTTACTCGATGCTCACCTTGCCGCCCACCGTAATGGTAGCCATTCTATCCGCATGTATGCGGCGCTGGAAGGCATCCTTGATATCGGCGACGGTCACTGCCTGCACCTTGGCGTTGAAGGTGTCGAGATAGTCCAGCGGCAGGTCGTAGAAGCCGATCATGCCGATGTAGTCGATGATCTTCTTGTTGCTGGAGATGCGCAACGGGAAACCACCGGTGATGTTCTTTTTCGCCGCCTCCAGTTCTTCCTCGCTGGGGCCCTCCGTGATGAAGGTGGCGAGGGTCTCGTGTATCACGCTGAGGGTCTCGCCGGCGGAGGCGTTGCGGGTCTGTGCGCCGAGGGTGTAGGGGCCGCGCTTGCGCATGGGACGGAAGTAGCTGTAGGCGCTGTAGGCCAGACCGCGTTCTTCGCGGATTTCCTTCGACAGCCGCGCCACCAGGCCGCTGCCGCCGAGGATGTGGTTGCCGACGTATAACGGGAAGTAGTCGGGGTCGCCGCGTCTCATGCCCGGCGCGCCGACGAGGATGTGGGTCTGCATGGAAGGGTGCTCGATGTGGACTTCCACGGCCTCCGCGAGATCCTTCACTGCCGGCAGTTGCGGGGCCGGTTCACCGGCCGGCAGCTGGCCGATGATGCGCTCGGCAAGGGTGGTGGCGGCGGCACGGTCGAGGTCGCCGACGATGGCGATCACCGCATTGCGGCCGACGTAGTAACGCTGGTAAAAGGCGCGCAGCTTCTCGGGGGTCAGGGCCTTGACCGTCGTTTCCGTGCCGGAGGGCTGGCCGGCATAGGGGTGGTCGCCGAACACGGCCTTGTAGAAGGCCTCGTCGGCCAGGGCGCCCGGCGACTGCTTGCGCTGTTGCAGGCCGATGAGCATGCGCGAACGCTCGCGCTTGAAGGCGTCCTTGGGAAATTCCGGCTGGCCGATGATGGCCGACAGGGTTGCCAGGGCGGGCTCGAGGTACTGCCGGTCGGAGAGGCTGCGCAGGCCGATGGTGGCCATGTCGCGGTGGGCGCTGCTGCTGTAGCGTGCACCGACGGACTCGAAGCGTTCGGATATCTGATTGGCGTCCAGCCCGCCCGCGCCTTCTGCCAGCAGGGCGTTGGTGAGCAGGGCCACACCGCCATCGGCGCCATCGCGCGCGGCGCCGGCGTCGAAGGTCACCCGCAGGTCGATCATCGGCAGCTCGGGGGCGGGCACGAAATACACGCGCGCGCCGTTGCTGGTGGTCCAGTGCTGGATCTGCGGTCCGGCGAGGGCGGCGGTGCCGCCGAACAGGGCGAAGATCAGGACAAGAAACTTAATGCGCATGGTTGCCTCCGTGGGCGGCGGGGGTGTTGGCGGTCATTGTCTGGGGTTCCAGTACGGCAATCGTCAGCCGGTCATCGCTGAGGTATTTGTTGGCCACCTCACGGATCTGTTCCGGGGTCACGGCCTTCAGGCGATCGACGTATTCGTCCATCAGCCGCCAGTCCAGGCCCACGGTCTCCAGGGTGCCGATCTGCATCGCCTGGTAGAAGATGGAGTCCTTTTCGTACACCTTGGCCGCTACCACCTGGGCCTTGACGCGATCCAGTTCCTCACGCGTCACCAGTTCGGTCTTGAAACGATCGATCTCGGCGCGGATGGCCTTCTCCAGCTCCGCGATGCCGATACCCTTGGACGGCGTGCCGCTGATCACCAGCAGGGTGTCGAGGCGGGAGTGCAGGTCGTAGCCGGCGCCGGCGCTGGCGGCGATCTGCTGGCCGCGAATCAGGTTGCGGGTGAGGCGAGCGCTCTCGCCGCCGTCCAGAATCCCGGCCAGCATGTCGATGGCGTAGGGCTCCCAGTCGACGTCGGCGGTCTTGATCACCGGCGTCTTGTAGCCCATGAAGAGGGTGGGCAGCTGCGCGGGGGCCTTCACGACAATGCGGCGGATGCCGCGCTGCTCGATCTCGCGCTGCGGCTTCAGCGCCGGCACCGGGCGCGGCTTGACCGGGCCGTAGTATTTCTTCGCCAGCTCGGCCACCTGTTGCGGGTCCACGTCACCGGCCACCACCAGGGTGGCGTTGTTGGGCGCGTACCAGTGCTGGTACCACCGCTGCAGGTCGTCGAGGGTGAGATTCTCCAGGTCGTCCATCCAGCCGATGATGGGGTTGTGGTAGGGGCTGGTGACGAAGGCGGCGGCCTTGAACTGCTCGTAGGTCAGCGACTGCGGTCTGTCCTCGGTGCGCATGCGGCGCTCCTCCATCACCACCTGCACCTCTTTTTTCATCTCCTCGGGGTCGAGGATGAGATTCTGCATGCGGTCCGCCTCCAGCTCGAAGCTGATGGCCAGACGGTCCTTTTCCAGCTGCTGGAAGTAGGCCGTGTAGTCCTGGCCGGTGAAGGCGTTCTCGCGCCCGCCGTTGGCGGCGATGATGCGCGAGAATTCGTTCGGGCCGTGTTTCTTCGTGCCCTTGAACATCATGTGCTCCAGCACGTGCGAGACGCCGGTGATGCCGCCGTGCTCGTAGCTGGAGCCGACCTTGTACCAGACCTGTGACACCACCACCGGGGCGCGATGGTCTTCCTTGACGATGATCTTCATGCCGTTGTTGAGCTTGTATTCGTGTATGCCGTTGGCAGAGGAGACGGTCGTCAGCGTGACCTCTTCGCTGGCGGGCGTCTGCGTGGCGGCGGGGGGCGCGACAACGGGGCTGGCGGTGGGCTGGGTGGCACAGCCGGCGAGGCTGCCGGCGATGAGCGCCGCCAGCAGGGCGGCATAACGGGTTTTCAACAATCGTTTCATTGTATTCCCTGTACTTTAATATTCTTGGACTGTGGCTGACGGTGGTCGGCCGCGAGTGGTAGCATACCCTACCCAATTAAACATCACCGGCAAAGCCGTAAGCCGGAATACGAAACTCTGTGACCCCCGCCATCCATGTTTGGTTTCATTAAAAAAGACAAGTCGAAGCCGGCATCGGCCGATGCCGCCCGGGACGATTCCTCCGCGACGAGTGACGCCGGCGCGCCGGTGGAGGCGAAAAACAAGGGCGGCCTGTTCGCGCGCCTCGCCCAGGGCCTGAAGCGCACCCGCAGCGGCATCACCGAGGGCGTCGCCAGCCTGGTGCTGGGCAAGAAGGCCATCGATGACGACGTGCTGGAGGAGATCGAGACCCTGCTGCTGACCAGCGACGTGGGCATCGAGGCCACCCAGGCGATCGTCGCCGACCTCACCCAGCGCGTGTCGCGCAAACAGCTCAAGGATGCCGATGCCCTGTTCGACGCCCTGCGCGAGAACATGCTGGCGATCCTCGAACCCGTCGCCCAACCGCTGCGGGCGGAGACCGACAGCCCACCCTTCGTGATCCTCATGGTGGGCATCAACGGCGCCGGCAAGACCACCACCATCGGCAAGCTGGCCAAGCGTTTCCAGAACGAGGGCAAGAGCGTGATGCTGGCCGCCGGCGACACCTTCCGCGCCGCCGCCGTGGAGCAGTTGCAGGAATGGGGTCGGCGCAACGGGATCCCGGTGATCGCCCAGCACAGCGGCGCCGACTCCGCCTCGGTGATCTTCGACGCCCTGCAGGCGGCGAAGTCGCGCGGCATCGACGTGCTCATCGCCGACACCGCCGGTCGCCTGCACACCCAGGCGAATCTCATGGAGGAGCTGAAAAAGGTGCGCCGGGTGATGGCCAAGATCGATGAGCACGCCCCCCACGAGGTGATGCTGGTGCTGGACGCCAGCATCGGCCAGAACGCCGTGGTGCAGGCCGAACAGTTCCGCGAGGCCGTCGGTGTCACCGGCATCGCCCTGACCAAGCTCGACGGCACCGCCAAGGGTGGCGTGATCTTCGCCATCGCCAAGCGCCTCGGCCTGCCGATCCGCTTCATCGGAGTCGGCGAGGGCATCGACGACCTGCGGCCCTTCGACGCCGGTGAATTCGTCGATGCCTTGCTTGCTCGGGAGGTCAAGTAGTTTGAATCGCACCCGCGTTTTCAACGCAAAGGCGCAAAGGCGCGAAGCACGCAGAGTTTTGGGGGAATGGGCAGTGCGGCAGCATCGCGCCCGCCCCTATCCCTACCTTGGCGCTTCCGCGCTGGACTGGCCGACCCGCAAAAAGATCTTTTCTCTGCGCCCTTCGCGCCTTTACGCCTTTGCGTTGGATTTTTCCCGGCAGATACGCTGCAGATGATCCAGTTCGACAACGTCAGCAAGCGCTACCCCGGCGGCCACGAGGCCCTGTCGGGCGTCAGCTTCCACGTCCAGCCGGGCGAGATGGCCTTTCTCACCGGCCACTCCGGCGCCGGCAAGAGCAGCCTGCTGAAGCTGATCGCGCTGATCGAGCGCAGCAGCCGCGGCCAGGTGTTCGTCGACGGCCAGAACCTCACGCGGCTGAAGAACCGCCACATCCCCCACCTGCGGCGCAAGATCGGCATCGTCTTCCAGAGCCACAACCTGCTGTTCGACCGCACCGTGTTCGATAACGTGGCCCTGCCGTTGATCATCGCCGGCTACCACCCCAGCGAGGTGGGCCGCCGGGTGCGCGCGGCGCTGGACAAGGTGGGCCTGCTGAACCGCGACAAGGCCTATCCCATCACCCTCTCCGGCGGCGAGCAGCAGCGCGTCGGCATCGCCCGCGCGGTGGTCAATCGCCCGCCACTGCTGCTGGCCGACGAGCCCACCGGCAATCTCGATCCGGAGCTGTCGCGGGAGATCATGGGCCTGTTCGAGGAATTCAACCGGGTCGGCGTATCGGTGCTCATCGCCACCCATGACCATGACCTCATCTCGCGCCTCGATCACCGCCTGCTGACCCTCAGCGGCGGCCGACTGATCCGCGATGGCCGCACCACCGAGCTGGCGGCGACGGCATGAAGCGCGCCTCACGCAACATCCGCAGGCCCCGCGCCGTTCCCCGCAAGGCAGAGCCGGAGACGCGTGCCAAGTCGCAGAAGCCGCGCGGACGCGTCAATGCCTACGCCACCCACCACCTGTGGGTGCTGGTGTCATCACTGGGCCAGTTGTGGCGCACGCCCTTTTCCACCCTGATGACGGCGGCGGTGATCGGCATCGCCCTGGCGCTGCCGGCCGGCCTGCATGTGTTGCTGAGCAACGTGCAGCAGCTCTCCGCGGGCTGGGAGGACTCGGCGCAGGTGTCGCTGTTCATCAGGCAGGGGGTGGCGGAAAAACGCATCCTGGCCCTGGCGGACGAACTGCGCGGCTGGGACGGGGTGAGTGATGTGCGCTACATCTCCCGCGAGCAGGCGCTGGCCGAATTCCGCGAACTGTCCGGCTTCGGCGATGCCCTGGACTCGCTGGCGGAAAACCCCCTGCCGGCGGTGCTGGTGCTGCGTCCCACCCCGGCACAGGCGCAGCCGGCGGCGATGGCGCAGCTGTTGGAGCGCCTGCGCAAGCTGGACGCCGTGGACCAGGCGCAGCTGGACATGGAGTGGATCCGCCGCCTCAACGGCATCATCGAGGTGGGCAAGCGCGGCGCGCTGCTGCTCGGCGCGCTGCTGGCCATGGCCATCCTGCTGGTGGTGGGCAACACCATCCGCCTGACCATCTTCGCCCGTCGCGAGGAGATCATCATCACCAAGCTGATCGGCGCCACCAACGCCTTCATCCGCCGCCCCTTTCTCTACACCGGCTTCTGGTACGGGCTGATGGGCGCGGTCATCGCCTGGCTGTTGGTGGCCGGCTTTCTCACCCTGCTCAGCGGGCCGGTGAGCCAGCTCTCCTTCCTCTACGACAGCCAGTTCCGGCTCGCCGGGCTGGACGCCACTACCAGCTTTTACCTGCTCCTCTCGGGGATAGTCCTCGGCCTCGCCGGTTCCTGGCTGGCCGTCAGCCGACATCTGCAAGCCATTGAACCCACTTAGATTATTCTTCCCCGCCGAGAGGCGCCCCGGGTGCTTATCGCGCATAAAAAGATTCAATATTAGGGAACTATGATTTTCTTTGGCACTCTCATCAATTGACTGCTAGACTTCCCCATGCATCAAAGAAGTGTCTGGGAAGCTAGCGTAAAAACTTGATGAGGGAGGTTTCACCATGAACAAGAGTCTCACGGTTGATCTTGCAGTTCCCAGCGGAAGCCTGGAGGCCTATATCCAGGCCGCCAGCCAGATTCCCATGCTGGGTGCCGAGGAAGAACGCGAGCTGGCCACGCGGCTGCGCGAAGAGGGCGATCTCAATGCCGCCCGCCAGCTGGTGCTGTCGCACCTGCGCTTCGTGATCCACGTGGCGCGCGGTTACAGCGGCTACGGCCTGCCCCAGGCGGACCTGATTCAGGAGGGCAACATCGGCCTGATGAAGGCGGTGAAGCGCTTCGACCCCAGCGTCAACGTGCGCCTGGTGTCGTTTGCCGTGCACTGGATCCGCGCCGAGATCCACGAATACATCCTGCGTAACTGGCGCATCGTCAAGCTGGCCACCACCAAGGCCCAGCGCAAGCTGTTCTTCAACCTGCGCAAGAACAAGAAGCGCCTGGGCTGGTTTTCACACAAGGAGGTCGAGGCCGTGGCCAGGGAGCTGGACGTGCCCGCCGCCACGGTGCTGGAAATGGAAAAGCGCATGAGCGCCTACGACGCCTCTTTCGATGGCTATGGCGACGGCGATGACGACAGCGACTTCAGCCCCTCGCCGGCGGGCTACCTGCGCGATACCCGCATGGAGCCCTCCAGCGTGCTGGAGGCAGAGGACTGGGAGGCGCACAACCAGCAGCGCCTGAGCCTGGTGCTCGACGGTCTCGACGAGCGCAGTCGCGACATCGTGCAAAGCCGCTGGCTGTCGGAGAAAAAGGCCACCTTGCACGAGCTGGCCGATAAATACGGTGTCTCGGCCGAACGTATCCGCCAGCTGGAGAAAAACGCCATGAAGAAGATGAAGGGGGCGCTGGCCGCCTGATCTTTCTTCCCCCCCATCCATCGACAAAAGGCCGCCTTCGCGGCCTTTTGTGCTTTCAGTCATTCGGCCCAGAAATTTCCCGTAAGCCAATACCGCGTAGCCAGTAGTGGGCGCAGGGGGAATCAGCGGGGGGTTTTCCGGTAATATGCCCCCAACTCGAAGGATCCCTGGCTGCAACAAGGAAGAAAAAGCATGACGCGCTATTTGCTGACGAGTCTGGTCCTCTTTGCCTTGCCCTTTGCCCCGATCACACAGGCGAATCCACGCTCTTCCGCAAGCGATGACAGCATGGTGTGGTGGGCGGGCGTCTCCGTTCTCGACTTCGGCTACAAGGAATTCAGTCCGGGTGGCGAGCTGTTCAATCGCGAGGATGGCATCCTGTCCGGCGGGCGTCTCGGCCTGGAATATTACTGGGCCAGTAATCGCCTCACGCTCGATCTCACACGTCACAAAGGCATCGCCGATTACAATGGCCAGACGCAGGGCGGCACGCCAGTGACCACCCTGACCGACGAGACCATCACCCATCTGAGTCTTACCCTGGGGCGCGTGGCGGAAACCCTGGACGGCGTCAGCGCCTATTGGGGGCTGGGCTATCGTCACTGGCAGCGAAACATCCGTTCCAAGGGAAACGTGCAGGGGCTTCTGGAGACGTATATGTGGCCCTATGCACTGCTTGGCCTGCGGGGCGGGGTGTGGCGGAGTGGCGGAAGCTATCTGATGCTGGATGGGCGTCTCGTCTATCCCGTCTCGGCGAAGATGCGGGTGGAGGCGAACAGCTTTGACACGATGACGCTGGATCAGAAAAGCACGCCGGGTCTGCGCCTGGCCCTGCCCTGGCGCCTATACCGGCAACGGCTGCAGGTGGAGATTGAGGCCGCCGTGGAGATCTGGCGCATCACCCGCAGCACCGCGAAGGAAGTCACCATCAACGGCGCCTCCACGGGTTATTACATCTACGAGCCCTCCAGCACCACGCTGCAGCCGAGCATCACGCTCTCTGTCGGCTTTTAGGGGGGCATCGGGCGCGAATCAAGACCTGAGCCTACGGATTCCGGTCAAGAAAAAAGGGCGGGGTACCCCGCCCATGACATTGAACCTGAAGCTGCGGATTCAGGTTGATCTGAAGAGTCCGCTTAGCGGGTGTAGAATTGCTGGCGGAATTTCACCGAAAAGGGCTTGCCGCCGTCCTCGGGGGCGATCTTGATATCGAAATCCAGGGTCTCGCCGGCCGTGACGTGAAACACGCTGATGTAATACACCGCGTCACCCTCGTCGATCTCGCGTACCTTGAAGTCACGCAACTGGCCGGTGAGGTTGCTGGCGCTGGCCTTGATCATGGCGCGCACCGGCCTGCCCATGGGCGACAGGCTGGGGGCATCCTTCATGATCGAGATGGTGAACATGCCACGATTCTTGCTTCGCGTGATGTTGTAGGCCTTGGCCATGTTCGGCTGCAGGGTGTCGGTATTGAAGGCGCTGAAGTGCACCGTGTACTCGCCCACCTTGACCGGCGTATCCGCCTGCGCCGCCAGCGTGAAACAGGCAAACAGCATCACGGCCGCGAATTGATAGATCGTTTTGATTATCATGAATCTTCCCCCTCCAGTTCGTCTCTGTATAAACCACCTCGAATTGACACCTTCTGGAAATTCTACGGCCATGTCAAGATGGACTGAATCAGGTCTCTCCCCCGCGTTCAGCGAATGCGCCACTGCTCCCGGCGGATGTCGGGCTGGGTCATGTGGCCAAGCGCCTCCCAGAGGGTGAGATAGTGTCGCGGCAAGACATCCACGCCCACCGACATCACGCTGCTGGTAAGATCGCCCCACCGGTCAGGGGGCGACACCCCGGCCTGTTGCGCCAGGTGGACGAAGGCCTGTTGCTTGTCGCCGAGCAGCCCGCTGGTGCGATTGACGTATTCGTCGGGCAGGCCGAGGGCATGGCCGAATTCGTGGCCGGCAGGCAGGAAACGGTTGCCGGCGTAGCGGGTCTCAAAAGCGCGACTCGGCACGATGTCCACCTTGCGATTGGTGATGTCTCCCGCCATGCCACGCGGCCCAAGCGCCACCACCAGCAGGGGCTGGGGCACGCCTGCCTCCCGCAGGGTGCGGGCCACGGCCTGTGCACGGCGCAGGGACAGGCGCAGGTTGTGATCCCGCCGTCCCTCCGAGCTGGCGTAGCCGTTCAGGGTGATGGGAATGGGCGGTGCGCCGGGGCTCCTGGCGTGCAAGGCCTCGGCCAGGGCACGCAGGCGATCATCGAAGGGTGAGCGGATTTCGGCCCGATCCCGGGCGAAATACACCGACGAGACATTGAGCGCCCTGATTGCCCGCTCGATCCGATGGCGCTCCTCGCGCGCCACCTGCTGGCTGAAATGATCGCGTTTTTCCCGCACGTCGTTTTCGTCCAGCTCGCCCGTGCCCCGCCAGCCGGCCGTGCCTGGGTTCCCGGCGCTAAAGCTGGACGTGCGGCTCGCGGTGGGCGAGGACATCTTGTGCACCACCACATCGAAATGGGCGTCACGGACATCCCTCACGACCCACGGCGTCACAAGAGGCACGGCCAGGAAGGGCCAGCAGGGCTTGGCCGA
>Ga0256839_1001350_pt1 | contig 29934 bp, 24 predicted proteins | sample 354166metaG_FD_185968 | JGI IMG/M metagenome (GOLD analysis project Ga0256839, IMG submission 185968) | Hydrothermal vent microbial communities from Mid Atlantic Ridge, Atlantic Ocean - 354-166 | ecosystem: Environmental > Aquatic > Marine > Hydrothermal vents | place: Atlantic Ocean: Mid... | reverse complement strand
ATGAGGCCGTCGTCCCAACCGTAGTCGTTGTCCAGGTGGAACGAGAGCAATGCGTGGTCGGAGTCGGCCGCGCTCAATAAGCGAAGCGCCTCGCGCCGCACCTCAGCCTCGACGCAGCCACCGCCGAGCGTGCCGATCTGGCCCCCTGCCGGCAGCACGACCATCATCGCGCCGGGCTTCTGCGGCGTCGAGCCACGCGTGTTGACCACCGAACAGACCACCACCGGTTCGGTCCGATCGGCGAACTCTTGCACACGTTCCAGTACGTCGCGCATCGGGCTACCCGTCCTCGCAGTCGTTGTGCGTGTGGCCTCGCCCCGGCTGTTCCTCGCTCAGCCGCCCATGGTGCGATCCTGCCCCCCGTGACGCGTCTCCGGCCCGGCGTGCACAGCATTCCGCTGCCGTCACGGCCCAGCGTCCTGGCAGTCCCCGGAGCGCAGTCGTAAACCTGAGCGATGCTCCGGCTAGCGGCGCACCTACCGGTTCGGCCCGCGGTGGCACTGCTTGACTCAACGCTCTCATGTACCGCCTCTCCGGATTGTAGCAGCCGGTGCGCGGTGCATCGCAGCCCCGCGGGTAGCTCGACTCCGCCGCCCGGGGCGCGGTTCGTCCCATTGAACCGCGGAGGTCGTGACAGGCCCTCCAACGGGCGGCGCGGTTTGGACTTTCGCGCCGGCCATTGTCGCCGCCGACCGGGACACCAGCGATCCGACTTGCCGAAGTGGGGCCGCTGCATACGATATCTGATACAAGAGAGCCTCGCACCACCCTTGACTTCGGAGCAAGAAAATGTCGCTGGACAAGAGCCTGAAGGGAGCCAGCCGGCTGGGCAAGAAACGGAACGTCCTGAAGCGGGCTGAGCGGATCAAGCTCATGCAGCGGTGGGAGGTCTGGAACGAAAACCTCTCCCCCTACGGGCTGCCCAAGATCCGAACCGATAAGCCGCTCAAGCAGCCCCCACGGCCGCGGGAGCAGTAAGCCCAGCCATCTCTGCCTACTTGGGCCCCACTGGGAGCGGCACGTTCAAACGTGCTCGCCCTCCACGGTGGTATTCTGAGATCTTACCGGGTCGGACAACGGCGGAGCGACGTTGCCGAGTTCGGGTGAAGCCCACGCGACCAGTGGGTCCGAGGGTGCCCGGAACCGCCTGCATTACGCAAAGCGTTCGGGCGCGGTCGCATCCGTAGGATCGCGACAAGTGCGGCACCCGGTGCCTTAGCCGTCGGCGGAGTCTGGCTCAGGGTGGGACGTTGCGTCGGGGCTCTGAGCGGCCGGTACCCCGTGCGAATCACCACCACGTGTCCCCACCACCTCATCCAGCCACTGGATCCAATCGTCGATGAACGGATCGGGATCGGGTTCGAACTCCAACGTGTGGTGTGCGTCCGGGTATTCGATCACACGCTTGTTGGGACTCCTGAACCGCTCGAAGTAGCGGCGCGTGCGTTCATTATCGATGATGCGGTCCTGGCCGGCGAGAAACAACAGAGCCGGCGTGTGGATCTTCTCCGGGGCATCCCGGAGGTACCAGTCGAGCCTGGCGCTGGCGACCAGCATGCTGGCGGTTGCACGGTGCAAGCTTAGCGGATCTGTACGAAGGAACTCCAGCCACTTCGGGTTCGCCGTGAACAGTTCAGGATCCGTGAGCGGGATGGTGAAACGCCGGTACCTGGCGAACACCCGACTCAGCGCGATACGGACCTTTTCCAGCGGCGGCACTCCAACTTTGGGAAAAAGCCCCGGGCAGAGGAGCACGAGGGCGTCGATTAGCTTGGGGTGGTCTTTCGCCACCGCGACGACCAACTTACCTCCCCAGCTTACCCCCGACAGAACCACCGGTCGGCGCGGTTCCTGGGCGCGCACGCGGCCAAGAAAGAGAACCAGGTCGTCGATCAGGACGTGGAAGTTCTTCGCGTGCCCACGGTCCTGCTCGTTCAACCCCGAGCCCCGGCGATCCAGGTAGAAGACCTCGTACTCGGCTGCGCAGAGTCGGGAACTGGAGTAGAGATACCAGCCGCTATGGCTCTGGATGCCGTGCACGCAGACGACACGCGCCTTGGGCGTCTCCTGAGGCCGCCAGTGCCGGTAGTGCAGCACGTAGCCGTCGGCTGCCGTGTAGGTCTCTACCGTGTGTTCCAACAGCTCAGTCAAGGCCACGCTCCACGCACTGCGCGGTCACACGTTCCAGAGATTCCCGATCGACGTCGACCCCCAGTCCCGGTCCGTTCAAGGCCTCGGCCCAGCCGCCAAAGCAGAAGGTGATGTCCTGAACGGTCAGGGGTTCGGCCAGGAGGTGGCGGTCGTAGGAACCTTCCAGGTAACGGAGGCCGGCGATATTGGTGGCGAAGTGCCGTCCCAAGGCGGAGAGAATCCCCGTTTCCCCCACCTGACAACCCAACTGGTAACCAATGCCGTGGCGATGGGCGTACGCAGCGATCAGGGCAGACGAAATCAGCCCCCCGCATTTGGAGAGCCGGATGTTGAACATGTCCGCGTATCCCTCGCGAACCGCCCGACGGGCGTCCTCCAAGCTGCACAGTGACTCGTCCAGCATCAACGCCACCGGGACGCGGCCGCGGATGTCCGCCAGGCAGGCAACCTGTTCGTGCTTGACCGGTTGCTCTACCGCAGTGATGCCGAAGGGAAGTAGTTCCTCGATCCGCTCGACGACCTCATTTGCCCCCCAGGCCTCGTTCGCGTCCAGGCGGATGTCGATGTTCCAGCCCAAAACACGGCGGATGCGGCGCAGCCGATCGACGTCCTTGCTGCTATCGACGCCGACCTTTACCTTGCAGTCCTTGAACCCGTAAAGACGGGTTCGCAATGCCCTGAGGAATTCCTTCTTGCGTGTGCCCGCGGTGATGACGTGACCGTACCGGACACGTTGGCGCCGCTGGCGGATTGGGCGAACTTCCGGAAGGCAGTCGAAGACGGCGCTGAGCGGCTGCCCGAAGAAGCGTCCGTAGGCATCGAGGAGGGCGGTTTCCAGTGCACACCGAGCTGCATTGCCGAACGCTTGACGTGGATCCCCCCCTGTCCCGGGCATGTGGAGCTCCCGCAGCCGATCCACCACGGCTGCGAAATCGGGCAGAGCGTAGCTAAACGGTTCGAGGGACACACGAAGAAGCTCATCGGTCGCTGTCTCCAGCGTTTCCCCGGTGACATAGGGCCGTGGCACCGCTTCGCCAAAGCCGACCGTGCCGTCCTGCAGTTCGACTTCCACGATCAGGTTCTGACTCGTGTCGTACCGGGCCGAGGCGTGCTGCACTTTCTTCAGCAGGGGCACGGCCACATGGCGCACCAAGAGACGCGCGACCGGAGGCGCCGTGCGCGCCGGTCGCGAGCGTGAAACTGCACCGGGTCGCAGTGGTGTTCCCGTCAACGTCACGGACCTTCCTCACTGGAGCTAGGGGCTAACGACGCCCGAGCCCGAGACCACCAGCCAACCGCCCACCGCCGTGATAAGGACCGCCGCACCTATGGCTATGTATCGTCCGAGCCTCTCGAGCGGTGCGGTACGAGTCGCCAGAATTCCGGGAACTCGTACGACCGCAACGGCAATCGCGATCAGAACAGTCGCCAGCCCTAGCGCGAATACGACAAGCAGCAGGAGCCCCCAGGCGGCTCGGCGCACGGCGAGCGCCCAGAGCATGAGCGCGACGGCATCCCAGCACGGCACGATCCCGGCCGCCATTCCGATGCCTACCACGCCGAACCAGGTCAGCGAGCCAGACTTAGCCGTCCGGGCGGCTCGTTTGACCAGACCGGTCCGTGTCAAGAGCAACGTCACGCCGATCAGGCAGAGAAACGCACCCGAGAGCACGGTCAGGCTTCGGCCCAGCCACGCATCGAGCGCGGGACTGACGAACGCCAGCGTGAGGGCCACGGCGAAAACGGATCCGGTGTGGGTCAGGACAACCGTTCCCGCCAGCGCTACGGCGTGCTTGACACTGCCACGGCCTGCCACAAGAAACGCCGCCGACACTGTCTTTCCATGGCCGGGAGTGAATGCGTGACCGATCCCGAACACGAAGGCCAGCAGCAGGGAGAGAATCAGCGTGCGCGGCGTCGATGCCGCCAGCATAGTTCGCATGTACCCGCTGAGGGAGAACGGCTGAGGTGGCTCCTGCGTTGGGCTCTCCCTCCTCTCGACGGCACTGAGAGCCGCGCGACGCCCCGATGTTCCCCTCGCCGCCGCAGCCCGGACGAGCATGGCCTCGCAACGGCGCAACTCGTCCGCTTCCTCGGGTGTCAGCTCCCAGTCAGGCCGTACCGCGATCTCATCCACCGTTTCCGGCCGGCTACTCTCCAGCACCTGAACCTCTCCCACTCCCAACAAGGCCAGACGCACCGCGCCCCGCTCCAGGAAGAAGTTCGTATCTTCCACGGACAGCCGCACCGTCTGCCCCGGTTGCCATTCCGGCAAGTCCGCAACGAACCGAAACCGAAAACGAGGATGCCCCTCGAAGACGTCGTGGTTTTCCCCTGCCGGTGTAAGGGAGAGGCTTTTTCCGTTCACGGTGAGCACGACGCCCTCGGCCAATAGTGGCGCCATTTCCTGGGCGAAACGACTAAGCCACCGGTCTGCAGGCAAACCCGCCAGTTGCCCGGGTCCGACCAGGCTCATCAGTTCCTCAGCCAGCGTCAGCTCGCTGAGGCTCAGATCATAAAGGATGTACACGCGAGACTCGTCGACCAGCACCTGAATTGCGCGATCGAAAAACCGGTTGGGCACATCATGCGCCCATGACGCTGCGGACCAGAAGAGAAAGGCCGCGAATGTGCAAACCGCCCAGGCAACTCGACTTATCCAGCCGTTCAGCGTCGTCATCCAGTGGTCGTCGCCCCTACAGGCTGTCCGTTCTGCACTTGCGGCCGCACCGCGATGCTCTGGCCGCTGATCCCGCGAACTTCGCTTGCATTGTAGTGCCGACCACTCCTCAGCCCCATTCCTATCCAAAGGCTCGCCCGAAACTGGCCCCCTCGGCACCAGCCCATCATGGGCGAGCGCCCCCCGTTTGGCGCCCGCCGTGCGGACTTCGCTAAACTGGGGAGAAGTCCGACGAAAGGCAAACGCTCCCTCAGGCGGACCGTACGGAGCTTCTCGATGCTGCTCTGGTACATCGCCCTCAGTTTGTGGGCAACGGACGTCGAAACTCAGCCGACGCGCCCAGCGTCGGCGGTCTACCATGTCGCCCCGGGTGGTACCCCCCGAGGTGACGGGAGCGCCCAGGCCCCCTGGGACATCGCCTCCGCTCTTCGCGGCGACCACGAAGTGCCGCCCGGCACGGTGATCGTCCTCGAGGAAGGCACCTACCGACGACGCCCGCAGGAACTGTTCGAAGTGCGCTTGCGGGGAACGAAAGAGCGGCCGATCACGATCCGGCCCGCTCCGGGCGCCCATGTTCGCATCGATGGGGGCCTGAGCATCCAGCCCCCTTCGGCACACCTGCTCATCCGTGACCTGGAAATCTTCGTAAGCGAGCCCAACCCTGCATCACCGGTCGAGCGTGGTTCGCACCCGGCCGGCTTCACTCGCCCCCACGGAGGCGTCAACGTCTACGGGGGCGAGGACATCCGGCTGGTCAACCTGGTGGTCCACCACTGTCGGCAGGGATTCAGTCTCTGGGCGGGCGCCCGAGACGTAGAGCTGTATGGATGCCTGATCTACGACAACGGTTGGTGGGGAGAGGATCGCGGCCACGGGCACGCGATCTACACGCAGAACAAGGAAGGGATCAAACGGATCGCCAACTGCGTGATTGTGGGAGGATTTGGGTACTCCGTGCACGCCTACGGCTCCCGCCGAGCGTACGTGGATCACTACCGGATTGAAAACAATATCGTCTACGACGCAGGGCCTTTTCTGGTGGGCGGAGGTCGTCCAAGCAAGGATATCCTTGTGCGCAACAACTTGCTCTATCGGGTGAGCATGCGGATTGGCTACAACGCGCCCTATAACGTCGATTGTCGCGTGATCGAGAACCTGATCTGGAAGGGCAACCTCGAGGTCGTCCGGTATCGCCAGGCGGAACTGGTGCGCAACCGCGTGATCGAAGGCCGGGTTGCTCTCCCGGAGACGACAGTCTCCACGCAGATCAACATGGCCGGCTCAGAGCCGAAGGCCCCCGAGGTGCACGTGATCCCCAACTCGTATGACCCGGGCCGGGCATATATCGCTGTGTTCAACTGGCCGCGCGCGGTGGCTGCACAGGCGAATGTTGAGGGGATCCTACGTGATGGGGAGGCGTTCGTGTTGAAGTCGCCGCGCCATCTCTACGGCGAACCGGAGCATTGGGGCGTCTGCGAGAACGGTCGGATCCTCTTGCCGTTGTACCGCCGCGAGTTCGCGGCGTGGATTTTGCTCCGGCAGTGAGCATCCCACCTCGGCCACCCGATTCCGTGCTCGCCGTCCACCAGGTCCGACCAGCGGAGCGTTTGGCCTTCCGTACGCCTGTCCTGCATGATCCGAGGGAAGGCACACGATCATCCAGGGTCTGACCTCTGGCCAAAGGATCAGGGGTGGCAAAGAGCGGCCGGAGGGGGCGTCGTTTGGGGTTTGTGCGTGGCGACAGCCGGTCGCATCCCACCGTCCCGGTACCCGGCACACACGGTTCATGGCGCGTCGGCCGCTTACGTCGGCCGGATGCGGGCAGCGATCCCTTGGCCGGTGGGTTGGATAGGTGGCTGGATGGGCCAGGAAGGCGGCGCTGCCAATTCCGGTAGTTTTTGGTCCAGTGTGTGCCAACTCGTCAGGGGACGGATCGGGGCTGGCGCGCGTCCTCCGTAAGGCATTGCACAAACGCACGTTGCAAACACAATGGCCGATCCGCGATCGCTTGCAGCGTGGCACACGTTTTGATGCTGTTGATGGACGGGGAGGTCCGGAGGGAGGACAGAGAGCATGACGGGTCAGCCTGTCACAATTCGGGTATCAGAAGCACCGCCTTTGCAGGTATTGGCCTGTGGGCTTCGCGGTGCTGTTCGCGACTGGGTCACCGGCGTAGCTTGGTGGCATACGGTTGTTGTGGATCAGATCCGCGCCCTGACGGCGGCCGAGGGGCTGGAGGCGGCGGTAGCGGTGGTGCACACGGAGGAATGGCCATCGGAGCTGGTCCGCTGGGTCGATGCGCTCCGCGCCGTGCAGGTTACGGCACCGATTGTCGTGACGGCGCACAAGCCTTCTGCCCGCTTCATGCGTACGGCATTGGGATTGCACGTGTGGACGGTCGTTCCGGATGAGCGGCTGGATCTGCTGGCGGTTGCCATCGAGCGTGCTGCCCAGAAGTCGTCCCAGGAAGCCGGGCAGAGGCGTACGATTTGGGAAGTGAGGCTTGGACCGTGAGGACGCTGGGGAGCACGGTGTGATGAATTTCGTGCCAGTTGGCGATCACGTGATCGTCAAGGAAGAGGAACCGCCAGAAGGATCGAAAAGCCGCATTGTGTTGCCGGAGACGGCCGAGGCCGGGAGCGTCATGCTCGGGCGAGTGCTGAGCGTAGGTGACGGCGAGCGATTGCCTGACGGCACGGTCGTTCCTCTCGAAGTCCACGAAGGCGACCGGGTCCTCGTACCGCGATGGGCAGGCGAGGAGATTCGTCTGAACGGAACCCGGGTTCGCATCGTCCGAGCAAGGGACATCCTGGCGCGTGTGCGCTAGAGGAGCCTGTTCGGCCCCACGGACCGTTGGCAGCGCTACCTAGCTGCCGAGCGTGCCGATCGTTTGCAACGGTTGTCCCCCTAGTGGAGGTACCTAATGTCTGAAGCCAGGCTGACGAGGCGCGATTTCCTTTGGCGGGGTTCCTTGCTTGCGATTGGCTGCACCGTCGCCCGGCGAGCCGCCCAGGCAAGGGCTCTTGAACTGGATCCTGACCCGGCGGTCTATGACCGCGTCGTGACCGCAGGGATTCACTACTTGCGACAGACTCAAACCGCCGAGGGCGCGTGGTCGCCCCAGTTGGAACCAGGGGTTACGGCCGTCATCGTAACCGGGCTGCTCAAGACACGGCGGGTTTCGCCCAGCGACCCGGTAGCAGCGCGGGCGCTCCGCTATCTGGAGGGGTTCATACGGGAAGATGGGGGCATCTACCCTGGACGGCACGCGGCCTACACGACCTCCGTGGCGCTAATGGCGTTCAACGAAGCGAATCGCGACGGTCGCTACGACGACGTGATTCGCCGTGGGCAGCAGTTCCTGAAACGGTTGCAGGCAGACGAAGGGGAAGGCTACGATCCGAACAACCCAGGCTATGGGGGAATTGGGTATGACTCGCGGCGGCGACCGGATCTTTCCAACACTCAGCTCGCCATCGAAGCTCTCCATGAAACAGGGCTTCCTAAGGATGATCCGGCGTTCAAGAAGGCGTTGATCTTCCTGTCGCGGTGTCAGAACCTTGCGAGCGAATACAACGCGCTGCCGTGGGCCGCGAAAGTGAACGATGGGGGTTTCATCTACACCCCGGTAAGAGGGGGGGAGAGCAAGGCCGGCCGCACGGAAAACGGAGGCTGGCGGTCGTACGGCACGATGACGTACGCCGGTCTGAAGAGCATGATCTACTGCGGAGTGGACCGCAACGACCCGCGGATTCAGGCAGCGGTCCAGTGGGTGCGGCACAACTACACAACGGAGCGGAATCCCGGCATGCCTCCCGGCCGTGAGCTGGAAGGGCTGTACTACTACTACCAGACCATGGCAAAAGCGCTGTACGCGTGGGGCGAGGATCCCTTCGTTGATGCGAGCGGTAAGGAGCATGCCTGGCGAGTCGAGCTGGTCGAGGCACTGCGGAAGCGGCAAAACTCGGACGGCTCTTGGGTGAACTCTTCCCGCCGCTGGTACGAAGGGGATCCGAACCTCTGCACCGGCTACAGCTTGATCGCGCTGAGCTTCTGCCGACCGCGTGGTAGGAGGACTTCCTGAATCGAGCCGTCCCGAGCAGGTCCAGGGCCTGCTGCGGCCGACTGCGCCCGTGCACTGTCCACTCCCTGCACGTCAAACCGCCGCGGGGCTTCCCCCAGGGCGTGTTGTGCAGCCGTGCCTTCCTCTGGCAGGCAATCCTGGTTGGGGGGGCAGCCTGTCCGATGGTTTGGGGCGCGCTCGGTCCGGTCGACCAACGGGACGGAGGTGCGTGTGGGGCTGCCCGGCGTTTAGATGGGCTGCGACGGCCACCAATGGGGGTGGGATACGCAAGGGACCCGGGGCGTTGATTGGTCCGGTCCGGATGGACGGGGCTGCGATGGTCCGCTAGCCGTCACCGACGACAGCCCCAGTCCGCGATGGTGTGAACTCGGGTGCCCCCTGGAAGCGGTCTGAGAAGCTCGGGTCGGGGCAGAGGCAGGGATGTTTGTACTGTTCCACGGTACCGCCACGGGCAGCGATACGCTCGTCACGCATCTTCAGCCAGGTGCCTGGGGGCACGGTCCGCACCCGCACAGCTCCCAGGCGGAGGGTTTGTCGCTTGTAGTCGTACTCGGCGTTCACCGCACGCAGTTCCTCGTCGACTGCCGCCGCGATCCGCCCGAGCACGTCCGCATCGGCCGGCACTTCCCCCTGCTCGACGTATAGCGCGTAGTAGGGCACGCGGTCCCAGACGGGGGCCAGGGTGTAGGTCCGCAGGGGCAATTCGAACCGGTGCACCACCCGGTTGAGGGCTTCGACGACCTGGTGTTCGGTGAGCTTTTCGCCGGTCAGATTACTGATGTGTGCCCCCTTGTGGAGGAACTCGAGCATGGGTGCCCCGTAGTACCAGCCCGTGCACCGAACGACGTCGCGAATGTCGTAGCGGTAGAGGCCGGTGGACGTAGTAAGCACGATGTAGTAGGTCTTGCCTTCTTCGAGCTCATCGGCGAGGAGCACGGTGGGGTTAGTGGACTCGATTTCCTCTTCGGGAATGAATTCGAAGAAGTTGTGCAGGATATCGAGCACCCCGGAAGACGTACCGTCCTGGATCGGCACGGTCATCCGGCCTTCGCTGGCAATCAATCCGATATCTCGTACGGGGACCTCGCCGAAGTAGGTGGGATAATCGCGGAGGTAGAGGCCGACGGTGCCGCCCGTCCAGTTGGCCAGCAGGGTGAGACGGCGCCAGTAGTGCCTCGGGTAGAGGTGCCCTTCCCGCTCGGCAATCTGCTCCAGCTCTCGGACCAGCCGGCGGTGTCGCCGCCGGATGCGTGGTTCGAGGTCACGGCGTACCGAAGCTGGCACATCGCATTTGGGGGATAAGGTTCCATCAGCAAGGTCGCGGAGGAGCGATTCCTTCTCCTGGTCGCCCAGGCGGGCCAGGGTGATCAGGGTGCTCGGGTTCGGTGCGATAGCCATGGCGATGGGCGCGGGGATGGCCAACCGGAGCGCGGTGTAGTAGCGGCTTCTGGCGTCCTTGATCTTAACGATGGAAGGGGGCAGGCAGTAACGTCTGCGGATGATCCAGCCGTGCATTTTCGCGGTCAGTCCGCTGACGGAGCCGCACGGGATGCCGGCTTCGGTGTGGAATTCCTCCCAGTCGCTGGCCATTTGGAGGGTTTGTGAGTCGGCGGAGAAAATGGATCGGTGGGCGTCGAAGACGTGCAGTCCCCACAGCATCCAGCCGCGGCGGTACTCCTGGAGTGCCACGTCTGTGATGGGGATGAACTTTTGCCGGGAGGTGGTTCCACTGGTGAGGGCGAACATGAGCAGGCGCTGGCCGCTGCCGAACATGGCGGTCACTTCGCCCCGTTTAAGACGTTCGATGTAGGGCTCGTAGTACTCGTAGGTGGTGATCGGGACGGCACGGCGGAAGTCGCCGATGCTACGGATAGTGTGGAAGCGATAGGCTCGGCCGAAGTCACTATCCGCGTTACGGGCGATCTTCTCGAGCAGGACGCGTTCTTGGGTTTCACGACAGAGGCGTGCCGCGTTCTGGAAGCTGCGTACGGCGCGACGAGCTTTCCAGATGACGACCTTTCCGATGGTCTTACGCAAAATCCAAATGAGCGGTGTTGCCAGTCGCATGGCACACCTCCGCAGGTAACGGAGCGCGCCCGTTCCTTCAACGGGCACGTTCGCTCAACGGTACCTCTTCTTCGGCAAACATCCTGCTCGCCACCTCCCGCAGCTTGCTCACGTACTCGTCCGGGGCAAGCCGGTGCGCTTCGTTGTGCCGTGCATCGGGCACGAGCCAGAACTCGTGGGGGCAATTGGCCCGTGCGCAGAGCGCTCGGGCAACTTCGGGCGGAATGTAGCTGTCCTCGCCGCCGTGGATGCAGAGCCAGAATCGGACCTGCAGCTTTCGGGCAGCGCGCTCAATACTCGGAAACCAACACCGATTCCGCCACGCCGTCACCCAGCGGGCAATGGTGCAGAGCAAGCCGTAGTACCACTTGGGAATTCGGCGATAGATGGTGGGGATATTCGCAAAAATCCCCACCCAGCGGAGCATGAAGTGCAATTGCATCGAATGGGTGGGAAACGCTCCATCGGTGATCAGGACCGATACGCTCGGCTCCCTGCTGGCCGCCACCAGTGCAGCACCTCCACCGCGGCTGACTCCCATCAAGAGGAACCGCTCGGGTAGACCGCGATCCTGCTGGCGGGCACGCGCGTGTTGGATGGCTGCCAGAACATCGCGTACTTCGTATTCCGTCACCCATTGCATGGGGCGGTAACCTTCCAGAGCATCGCTGTCACCGTGGTTGCGGAAGTCGAAGGTGAACACGTCCAGCCCCACGTCCCGCAGGCTGTCGCAGTAGGCTAAGGCAGCCCAGCGATCCATTTTGAACCCATGGCAGAAGATGACCACCCCATGGGACTCTGGTGTCCGCGCGCACAGCCAGGCGCCCTGGAGCCACAAGCCGTCGGAGGTGGGAACGCGCACGTCTTCGGCGTCGCTGGGCGCTTCCAGGCGAGGGGGGAGCAAAAGCGGCTCTTCCTCGAATACGCGGATGATGTACTTCATGTATACGGCGCAGATGAGCGCCGTCACAAGGACAAGCAGGAGGAGGAAACTTATGCCCCCCCACACAAGGACGGCCGCAATCCCGGTCAGAATGCTCAGGCTCGATACTGCCGCCAAGCCCAACTCTAGCACTCCACCTTACACTCGGCGGCCATGGTAGGCGGGAGTCGCGGCGGCGCCTGGGGTCAATTCCCGGCGTAGCGCCCCACGATCACGCAGGCGTTCTGGCCGCCGAACCCGAAACTGTTGGAAAGGGCGATATCTACGCGGGCCTCACGTGCCTGGTTGGGCACGTAGTCGAGATCGCACTCGGGGTCGGGGGTTTCCAGATTTATTGTAGGGGGGATCACACCGTCGCGAATCACGAGCACACAGATGATGAATTCGACAACGCCCGCGGCAGCGATCAGGTGTCCCATCATGCTCTTCGTGGAGCTCACCGGGATCCGGTAGGCATGCTCCCCAAACACCTTCTTGATCGCCAGCGTTTCGACTGTATCGCCTTCGCGTGTGCTGGTTCCATGGGCGTTGATGTACTGGATGGCGGACAGATCGAGTCCAGCATCGCGAAGGGCGTGCTGCATGGCCTGGACTGCACCACGGCCATCTTCATGCGGGTCGGTGAGACGGAACGCGTCGGCACTCAGGCCATAACCGAGCACTTCGGCATAGATCCTGGCTCCGCGCCGTTTGGCATGCTCCAGTTCCTCGAGCACGACGATGCCGGCTCCTTCGCCGAGCACGAAGCCGTCTCGGTGCAGATCGAACGGCCGTGACGCCTTCTGGGGCTCGTCGTTGCGGGTGCTAAGGGCGGTGAGGAGGTTGAACCCGGTGACCCCTAGAGGATGGATCATGCTGTGCGCGCCGCCGGAGAGCATCACGTCGGCGTAGCCCATGCGGAGCAGTTCCACGGCCTCGCCAATCGCCTGGTTCGAGGCGGCACAGGCGGTTAGGCAATTGGAGTTGGGCCCGTACGCGCCCACGAAACCGGCCACGTGAGCAGCCGCCATGTTGGGGCTCTGCTCCAGCTCGTTCCTGGCCGACAGCTCCGCCACGGCCCCCGCATTGAATACCGGCACGTCGATCAGCCCGTCCCGGTAGGCGCGGCGGAGGAGCCGCATGAACGTCTCGAAGTCCTGGTGCCCCTCACCCGCACCGAGGTACACACCTACTCGGTAGGGATCTTCACGATCCATATCCAGCCCCGAGTGGTCCAGGGCCATGCTGGCGGCCGCGAGAGCAAGCTTCGTGTTCAGCCCGCACTCTTCGTACCGACTCGCCTCGGCCACGTAGTCGGCCAAGGAGAAGTTCTTCACTTCAGCCGCGATGCGGGTGGGAAGCGTGGATGCGTCGAACCGCGTGATGTAACCGACACCACTGCGGCCGGCCACTGCAGCCGCCCAGGTCTCCTCCAGGTTACCCCCCAGCGGAGTAACCATCGCCATGCCTGTAACGACTACGCGTCGGCGATGAACCGCCATTTCCTTTCCTTAAGTTATGGAGGCCTAACCCTGTTCGTAGGAACGGACGACCAGCGCCGCCGCTTGACCGACTCGATTGAAGTTCAGCTTCAAGAAAGCACCGCGCTCCAAGCGCTCTGGTCCGCCGTGAACCACCCTGAGATTGCACTCCGGGTCCGGTTCGCGGAACGCTGCCGAAGGGGGAAGCTCCCGGTTGTGCAGGGCAAGCAGGCCGGCGACGAGCTCTAAAGCGCCGCAGGCCGTTCCTGCCGAGCCGAAGTGACTCTTGAACGGAACGACCGGAAGGCGGCTTGCAGCGGCGCCGAATAGCTCATGGAGCGCGGCCGCCTCCACCCGGTCAGCGGCAACGGAAGCACAGCCATGGGGATTGATGAAGCCAATGCTGTCTAGGTTCGCGCGGGCGTCTTCGAGGGCCGCTCGCATGGCAGCCACCAGAGCCGCAGGGGCCACACGCCAGCTCATGTCCGCGCTCGTGATGCACGCCGCGCCAAATCCGGCAAGCTCGGCGTAGATCCGCGCGCCGCGCGCCAACGCGTGCTCCTCGGCCTCAAGCACAAGCGCTGCAGCCCCCTCCCCTGCCACCACTCCATTATGCTCCCGATCGAACGGCCTGCACGCTTGCTCGGGGACATCGTTGCGGACGCTGACGTCTCCAAGCAGGCAGAGGCGAGCCATGCGAAGCGGATGGATATTCGACTCCGCTCCACCCGCAATCATCACATCGGCATCGCCACGGCGGATAATGTTCAGCGCCTCGCCAATGGCAAGGGGCGAGGCAGCCTCTTCCATGGTGATCGTGTTGTTCGGTCCCTGCAAATCATAGAGGATCGAAATGTGACACGCGGGCATGTTGGGCAGGTATTTCAGCATCCAGAGGGGGGGCATTCGCTGGATCGACCTTTCCCCCCAAAGCTTCATACTGAATTGGCCGTGCTCGTCATGGGCCTCCACGGCCGCCTCAACCAGCTCTTCCAGCTCGGAACTCATCATCGTCGCCCCAAACACAACGCCGGCCCGCTCGCGATCGAGCCGGGGGTAGTCGAGAAGGCCAGCGTCACGCAGCGCGATGTTGGCGGCGCCGATCGCCATCAGGGTGTCGCGGCACATGACCTTCAACGCTTTGCGTTGTTTGGGAGAAACGAACTTGCGCGCATCGTAGCCGCACACCTCGCCGGCGATCTGACTGGGCAATCCACCAGGATCGAAGGCGGAAATGCGCGCAATCCCGGAGCGGCCGGCGCGGAGCGCTTCCCACACGCCCGCAGTCTCAAACCCCAGCGGGGATACGATCCCCAGTCCCGTGACCACCACCCGGCGGTGTTCACTCATACCTGCGTCCGTATTTGCCCGTAAGGAAAAACGGCTGCCCAACGATGAGTCGAAGCGAACATGCCCAGCGGCCCACCTGGATCGACGCGCCGCACCCTCCTCTGACCGCGCCCGCGGGTAGGGCTCCGCCCCCGCCCCGGCACCGGCTCAACCACCGAAGGCCCGTTCAATCGCCCGCTTCAGCCGACGAATCCCCGGCACCGCTCACATGACCGGAAAGCCGGATCATGTCCAGCATATCCTGGCGAAAGTTGGCAAAGCGGTTCCCAACCACCTCTCCAGCCCGCTTCTCGTCCAAACGACCGAAGACGATCTCCGCCTCGGCCAGCGGACGGTCCGCCACACGAGCCTTGCCTTCAACGACGGCACCTTCCGGGCGCAACTCCTTGATCCAGACCTCATAGACGATCTGGTCGCCCGGCACCGCGTAGTCGAAGAACGTCACCCGGGCCAGCTTCGCCAGCACGACCAGCCCGGAAAAATTCGTGGCCTCACCGACCAGCAAGCCACCCGTCTGAGCAAGCCCCTCGACGACCAGAGACGTCGGCATCACCGGATAACCCGGAAAATGGTCGTGCAGGTGCTCCTCAGCAAGGGTGACATTCTTCACCGAGCGTGCGTACTCGCGGCTTCTGAACTCCTCGATTCGATCGATCCAGATCCACCGCATCCTGCGCCTCCACCGCGCGCATACCGCGCCCTGCCGTGGCGCATGCCCGCCCGACGCGGCGCCATCAGTTCTGACTGGCGGCCACCTCGTTTAGCTTCATCTCAATGAAGCGAACGATCATGTCCACCGTGAACAGGTCCTGGATGTCCAGACCTTCCGTAATGTGGTCCGCCGCCCAGGGCATCCGCTTCTTCAGCTCCTCCGCCCCTGCAGCCGTCAACCTGCCATCCTGCACAAAACTCGGATCGGTCAGAACGTCCTCCGGAAACAGGTCGCCGCGAGGGATCTTGATGTTGAACGTCTTCTCCAGGCGGAAGACGATGTCCAGGAAGTCGATCGACTCCGCGCCAAGATCACCGGTCAGCGTGGCCTCCGGCCGAACTTCTTCCGGATCCACAACCAGCGCATCCACAAGCGTGCTCTGCACCTTCTGAAAAATGTCCTCTCGCGTTGCCATTGCAACCCTCCGCAGTAAGCAACCTACCACCTATCGACTGACACAATCCCTGCCGCGATCCAACCGACGGCACAGGGCATACCTAACCGACTCACCGCCGCAACGCAAGCCGAACCACTCCCCAATGCCTCGGCCCCGCTGTCAGCGGATTCCGCCCAAACTCAACCCACCATCGATGGTAAACACCTGTCCCGTAATGTAATCGGCCGCCGGAGAAGCGAGGAAAACGGCCAGCTCGGCCACATCCTCCGGCTTCCCTGCCCGACGAAGCGGAACGAGCTTGCGAATCTCCCCGCCCAGCAAGTTGCGTACCGCTTCGCTCATCTCCGTCTCAATCAGGCCGGGAGCGATGGCGTTCACCGTGATGTTGCGAGCGGCTAACTCGGTGGCCAGGGCGCGGGTGAACGCATTCAACCCGCCTTTACTGGCCGCATAGTTCACCTGGCCCTTGCCCCCATAAGCGCCCGCAACACTCGAGACGTTGATGATCTTCCCGAAGCGCTGCTTGAGCATAATCTCGGCAGCCACCCTGCTGAAATTCATCGCCCCAATCAGGTTCGTCTCGATAACGTCGCGCCAATCCGCCTCCTCCATCTGAAGGAACAGCTTGTCCCGAATGATCCCTGCGTTGTTCACCAGGATATCCAACCGCTGCCACCGTTCAACCACCCGATCCACCACTTCCCTGCACGCCGAGAAATCGCGCACGTCGGCCTGAACCGCCAGCGCCTCCCGCCCCCGACTCTCGATCTCACGCACCACTTCCCCAGCCGCCTCTGCATTCCGAGCATACACAAACGCGACATTCGCCCCCTCGGAAGCGAACGCAATCGCAATCGCGCGACCGATACCCCGGCTGCCTCCGGTAACGAGGGCTACACGATCCGCTAGTCGCATCTCCCACTCCTGGGACGCTTGGACACCAACAGGCGGGGGAACCAGCTAGCCGCTGGTCCTTGGACTGGCTGTCATCTTGACACCCCGAAGGAGCGTCGGTGACAGCGATCTCAGGCTGGCTCGCACCTTTTCGTCGACCCTGCGCAGCGCAGGGTCACGCTCGGACAAGTTAAACGCCACTAGGAGCAACCGGCCACTCACCACCGAACGGCCTTCGATGGAGCCTTTGGCCCGAAACTCGACCTCTGGCACCGCCCAGCGCGTGACCGTCGCCTCCAGGAGCAACTGCTTGCCCGGTTCGACAAAGCTAGCAAATCTTACGCCTTGCGCAGATTTTAGCAAGACCACGCTCTGGGCAAAGTCCTCCGACAGCCGAACCAGCCAGGCCGCGGCTTGCGTCATCGCCTCCAGCATCAGCACCCCTGGCATGATCGGGAACCCAGGGAAATGATCCGCAAGATACTCCTCGGCAGCAGACAGGCTCTTGACCGCTACGATGCGGCGGTGAGGTTCAATCTCGAGGATTCGGTCGATTAAGTGGTAACGCATGGATCCCGAAACCGATGCCGCTTCCTCGGGGACAAGGCAACCGGTAGGCGTGAACGACGGAATGCCACGTCGAAGGCGTCCGTCCCACTGGCATTCTAGCCCATGTCGCTTGTCGTACGGGCACACACACGCTACTATCGGTTGAAAACAGGCTGCGCTTGCCACAAACCGGAAGGACGCCGAACCGCTCGTAGCGGCAACTCTTCGTGGGTTGAGAAGTCTTGAGAGCGTACCTGGGTGGGCTGAAACGAACGATCCAGTTGTGCCACACGCCGCAGTTCCTCCTCGCCACCGTCGTGATCGCCTGCTGCGCCCCTGCGCGCTACCCACTTCAGGCGAACGAGAACTCCCTGCTGATCGCCGTACCAACACAAGCCCCCCACCACGACGTCCCCGAAGGTTGGTGGCGTGCCCCCACCGCCCTACCCTCAACGACCACCACGCCCTGGCCAGGAACCGAACTCTGGTACGTCCGGCTCGCGCCCGACCGTTTAACCCTCGTCGTCGGCCGCTACGCTGACCCCCTCACCAGTTCCACGCCCCCCGTCCCTTCCCCTACCCGCTGGTACGTCACCCAGTGGCGGCAGAAGGCGAGCCAAATCGAGTTGCTCGAGCTCACGCCTGCCCAGAACACAGCCCCGAAAGCTCCGATCCATACCCGCGTCGTAACCACAGTGCCTATCGAGAAAGCACCACGACTGGCACCTGCAGCATTCGTGATGAATCGAACGGCCCCGTCTCCGGACGGCCGCTTCGTCGCCTGCCCTACCCCGGCACCGGCCATCGTCCTGGCCGACACCCGAAGTGGTAGGCCCCTGGCCTCTTACCGGGACGCATTCGACCCCGCCTGGGACCGCGCCGGCCGCCGCCTCCTGCTCCGATCCGAACATCAGATCCGCGGCATGCTCCTGATCACCCCAGCCGCCCCCGACAACCCGTCCACCATCCCGGGAGAAGTCGCCTGCCAGCCTGCCCGACTGTCCCAACGCGGTAACTGGTTCTGGCAACTCCAGTGGCACAAACGTCCGGCACGCCGAGGAGGCTTCGAAGTAACCCCGGTCCTCGTGCGCTATCACCCGGGCGGCGGTGTTCGCATCGTCAACACGCTGTGGCCGTTGAGGCTACCGATCGAGTCGGCCCGAGAATCGGTCTTCCTGCTCGATCCCCCCACCGACACCCACGCAGTCGTGCTCGTCCGTAAACGGGACAGCACGGGCGAAATCTGGGAATGGGAAGCCCCCTCTCGCACCCCACTGAGACGCCTGGCCGAGCTGCCCGTGCCGCTGACACCCCGGGCGCCGCTCTGGACAAACGGAGGCGAACGCATCATCTGGCTCGGTCCCCCCCCAGGCGTCCCCGCATTGCTCAACCGCACCAGCTTCGACCTCGTCCCCCTCCTCCCTTCTGCAGTAACCGAAGGCTACCTGCTGTCGGGGGCCGTCCTGGCGTCGGCCCAACTGCTCCGCACCTGCACCGACCAGTTTCCCGATCCCGTCTGTGACCTGCTCCACTGGCCCGCCCCCTGGCAACTGGAGCAAATCCGCGACGTCCGGGGAATCCCGCTCGCCTTCCAGCAAGCACGCCGCGTCGCCCGATACACGCTCCGCTTTGCCACGAACTGGGACGTGTACCCCGGTCGCCAGCTATCCAGATTCGAACTCGAAGCCAGGCTCTGGCTCAGTTACCTCGCAGGCGACTACGAAGAGACGCTCCGCACCGCTGATCGAGTCGAACCGCTCCTGCACCAGAAAACCAACCGAGAAACTCTGATCCTGGTCCGGCTCTACGCCCTGGTCGGTGCCGAAGAATGGACTCAGGCAGCAAACATGTTGGACGCTCTCGCAGAACTACCCGGCGACTGGGAAAACGGGCCAGAAATGGAGAAGGCTCTGCGAGCGATAGGTCGAATCGTGGACCGAATGCGCCACGATACCGCTGACGAATGAAAAAGCCCCTGTGTTCAACCCTCCTGGCTGCCCTGCTTTACATCCTCCCACCGTGCTTCCTCTTCTCGCCCTGGCTACGGCCATACCACTTGCCCCAGCGGGGAGGCCCGGAACAGAACTTCCGCGCCGGAGACCTCACTCCCCTGTTCTACGTCTGGTGCACCGTTATCCAACAGCAACTCTGGGACAAGCACGACTTCCCCCTCTGGACCGACCACATCTACTGCGGAGAACCGTTCTTCGCCAAGCCACAGGTCGGGGTTCTCTCCCTCACCACCCTGCTGCTTGGCTTCCTCCCGGCCGAGTGTGTGGCCACCTGGACGTTCCTGCTCCATCTCTGGATCGCCGGGTTCTTCACCTTTCTGGCGATCCGCCGGCTGTCCCGTTTGGTCACGCCGGTCCCCGCGTCCGGACTGGCCCAGTGGTTCGGCGCGTTCGCAGGTGGCCTCTTCTACCAAACCTGCGCGCTGCTCATCGAACACACCACCCAGGGGCACGGACCGATCGTGCTCGCCGCCTGCTTCACCCCGCTCGTCCTCGTCGCCGCACTCGCAGCATTCCGCCCCAGCCGCAGTTCGCTCCTCGCCGGGATCCTGGCCGCCTTGCTGCTCGCCGTCCAATTCCTCGCCGGCGGGGCGACCATGACCCTGTACAGCGGCCTCGGAGTCGGTCTGCTCGCGATCTTCGCCGCAGTTGGACTGCATGTCACCCCGCGCCGCTCAACCGCCCTGCATTTCTTCGTGCCCCTGCTCGCCGCAACCCTCATCGGCCTCGCGGCCGCCGGGCTTGCCGCCGTCAAACTGCTTCCCGCCCAACAACTCATGCCCATCTCCAATCGCGCCGGCGGCCTGGACCGGCGGATTGCTTCGGCCCCCATCATCGAATTCCCCCTGCCCTGGGTCCTCAGCCCCATCGACGCATCAGGCACAGCCCGTCAAGGCCCCCACCTCGTCGGCCCCCTGATCCTCGCCCTGCTTGCCCCACTGGCCATGCCACGGCGCCGACTCGCCCTCGCCCTGCTCCTCCTCGCCCTGGCAGCCGCCCTCGTAGCCACGCGTCCCGAAGCGTTCGCCATGCTCCACACCTACTTCCCAGGCTTTCGCTTTCAGCGCATCCCCCAGCGCGCGCTCGTCCTCTTCTACGCCCCCCTTTCTCTCCTGATCGGACTGGCGACTGCAACCCTGCTGAACAAGCTCTCCGACATGATTGCCCACCCCGCGGCGAGACGGATCGCGTTACTCGGCTGCGGCGTTCTCCTCTGCGCAGCCGCCGGCTACGAGAACATCCGATCCCGCTCACCATTGCCACCGGTGCGAGACATACGGATCGAACAGAACGCGAACCAGCTCATGCAGTACGTCGCCAAGACCCCCCGGCCGTTCCGCTTGCACCAGATCGAATCACGAGACCGCAACTGGGGGGTCGAGCACGTGGCCACCCCGCTGGGCATCGAGATGTTCGTCGGTTGGGACCACATGTGGCTGCTGGACTACCTCGGCGCCGAAGGGCTCCAGGAACAGCACCTGCTGCCATTCGTAGAGGCAAGCTACCGAGCAAACCATCCGGCACGATTCTGGGCAATCGCAAACGTCCGCTGGGTCAGCTCAACCCGCCCCCAACCGGTCATCATCGAGCGTGACGCGCTGGGAAGACGGCGAAGACGCCCCGTGCACGGCCTGCGGCTGCACCGCGTGTTCCAGAACTCCCCTATTTGCCAACCGGACAAAAGCGATGGGCCCTACCTCTACGCCGTCGTCCCCTTCCTGTCGCGAGCCAGGTTTGTGCCAGGCGCGATCGCCATCCTAGGTAACCGCGACGTGCGCCGACTGGCAACGTACCGCATTCTGGACCACCCCGAATTCGACCCGACCAGGTTGACCCTGATCGAACTCGACGAACGTCAGGCCGAGCTGGTCACCAAACTGCCCGGACTGGTGGCCATCGTGTTTGCCCGGCGCGCCAACGAACGCGTGGCTCCTCGAACCACGCCCCCTCCGGGTGTTCCCACCTTCGAATGGGATGCCCGCTTCGGCCGCCCGCCCGATCGGCTCGTCCGACTGCTACGCCACGCGGCCAACACCCCAGTCCCAACGGCAACGGTCGAATACCGGAGGACAGGCAACAGCGCCAGATCGATCGCTTACCGCACAGAAAAGCCCGGTTACATCGTCCTGGCAGAGAAGTTCGCTCCCTTCCCGGGGTGGAAGGCAGTCCGCGGCAATCAACCTGCCGAGTTGTTGGTCAGCTATGGCGTGTTCACCGCTGTCCCGGTTCGATCCGGAAGCGGCCGTATCGACCTTCTCTACCATCCCCCAGGATTCCTGCTGGGCAGCGTTATCAGCGCCTTGACCACTGTTCTTTGCGCCGCAACATTGCTCGTCACGCTCCGGCACCGCCGCGCATCCGATAAGCCGGCCCCCTCCCCGCGTCCGCCCAAGTCCCCAGCCTGAAGGCGCGTGCGAGCGGTTTCCCCAACGACCCCTGTCTTTCCGATGTCGCCTGGGCTACCTCTACAACCGATGGGGGATCACTCGCCGTTTGGCGCCTTAGTCCTTGTCCGTCCTTCGATCGTGTTAGCCCCTGCGTTCGCCGCGGTCCCATTGCCCAGCAGGCAGCGGAGAAAGACGCCGGAGAGAATCAGCGCACCGCCGATCACCGTTGACCGAGCCGGTACCTCCCCCACGGCGGCGAACGCCAGGATGGGGTTCAGCACCGGTTCTAGCAGAGATAGGACCCCGGCTTCCTGGGGGGTGACAAACTTGACGCCCCGCGAGAACAAGACGTATGGAAAAGCCATCTGCACGGCACCGAAAACAAACAGTCCCGGCACGGCGCGAACTTCGACAAATGCCGGCCCCAGCCTCGGGAAAAACAGCAACAGCAGGAAGGTAACCCCCCCGGCGACGGCGTGGTTGACGAACGTTAGCCAGAGCTCGTCGTACTCGCGCAAGCGACGTAAGCACAGGACGACCCCCGCATAGAACAAACCGGACAGAAGCCCCAGCACGACCCCCATCGTCTCGAGCCGCACGCCCCATGCAACGATAATCGCCATGCCCGCCAGCCCCAGCACCAGGCCGAGCAGGCTGCTGCGCTCCACCGGTTCGCGGAGCCAAAACACGCTGCCCAGGAACATCCAGATCGATGCTGTGTACTGGAGAAAGATGGCGTTCGCAGCCGTGGTGAGCGTTATAGCCGTGACGTACGTGAGGTTCATCAGCGTGAAGGAAACGGCCATCAGGAGCAACTGGGGCGGAAAAGCGATGCGGGAGCTCCGCAAGAAACACCCCAGTACGGCCGCCGCGAAGATCGCTCTGTAGCAAGCCATCGTGGGGCCCGGCAAAGCGAGGAGCTTAGCCAGGCAGCCACCGAGGCTCCACAGTACCGCGGCACTGAGTACTAGAAACTGACCCCTTCGGTGTTCGCCCATCCGGTCCTCTGGGAGGATCTTTCACCCGCAGCTCAAAGGACTTCGCGTACGCCGCATTCCGACGCGTCTTCACCCCCAACGCTATCGTGAAACAATGAACCGGCGATCGACCGGGCCAATGCGTCGGGTCTCCTGATGATCATAGGTTGCCACGAGCACGCCGCAGCAAGTCGGGCACGCCCACCACACACTCTTTGGTTGCTGTGTGGCGGGCGCCGCTGCTCGAGCACCCATCGAGAACCAGACACACAGGGGGCTGTATCATGAGCGGACCGAGACGAACACGACGGTTCCACGTGCGACGCACCAGGTGGCCGGCAAGCACAACCGAACCACTCGTTTCGCCGCTGGTGCCCGCCGTGGCTCACATAGCCGAAAGTGCGACCCATCTGAACCGGGTCTACGAAGGCAAGCTCGGCGGTTACACGTACAGCCGGGAGGGCAACCCGAATGCTGACGTGGTGGCGGATCGAGTGGCCCAACTGGAGGGAGCCGAAGCCGGCTGCGTTGCCTCTTCCGGAATGGGAATCATCAGCGCGGTTCTCTTGAGTTCCTTGTGCCACGGAGACCACTGGGTGGCTTCCGACCAACTGTACGGACGCACGATCCGCCTGGCCACGCAGGAGCTCCCCCGTCTGGGCGTTCGCTGCACGACTGTGCCCGCGACGGAGATGGGGGCGTACGAAGCTGCCATCGAGTCCAACACGCGGCTCGTACTGGTCGAAGTGGTCTCGAACCCCCTCGTCCGCGTGGTCGACGTAGCCGCTCTGGCAGAAATCTGCACGGCTAGGAACGTCACGCTGGTGGTGGACAACACGTTTCCCACCCCCGTGGGCTTCAACCCGCTTGCTGCCGGCGCCACGCTCGTGTTACACTCCGCCACGAAGATGCTTGCCGGCCACAGCGACTGCATGGCGGGGATTGCGGTCGGTCCGGCCCCCCTGATTGAGCGACTTCGCGACAGCATCGCGACCTGGGGGATGAACCCGTCACCGTTCGATTGCTGGCTCGTCGAGCGGGGGCTGGAAACACTTCGCCTCCGTTACGAGCAGGCCGAGCGAAACGCCAAGGCGCTGGCCACGATGCTCAGCACCCACCCGGCCGTATCGCGCGTCTGGTATCCGGGGCTGGAATCCCACCCCGATCATCGGGTGGCATGCCGACTGTTCGGCGATCGAACAGGGACGATGCTCTCATTCGAGTTGAAAGGGGGGCGAGCGGCCGTCGACCGGTTCCTCCAGCGAGCCGGCCAGGACCTGCCGTTTGCCCCGACGCTTGGCGACGTGTGCACCCTGCTCACGCACCCACTGTCCAGCTCCCATCGGAAGCTCGATCCGGCGGAAGCTGAACGCCTCGGGATCAGCGAAGGCCTGGTTCGGGTATCGTGCGGCGTGGAACCCACGGCAGAGTTGCTCGACGCGTTCGAGACCGCGCTACGCGGCGCGTAAGCAAAGCGGGCACTGCCGCCGGTAGGTCACCGGAACAAGGAGATGCTGGGGAGCCGTCACCGGTACGGGGTCACGCCCGAGCGTGTGCGCTCAGTTCCCATGCAGAGGAACAGCGCGGTTTGTGTGTCGAACAAGGTGGGCGCCGGCTGAGGGGCTGCCTTCGTCCCGTACCGTCTCGAGTGGCCGTGCCCGAGAGGAATCCGACTGAGCAACGGGGGCGGCCATACGGGGTTCGATTCCATCCGCTGCTGTGCGTTGCCAGCCCACTACCGAGCCAGGCCAGACGCCGCCGACCAACGTCGCCAGACAGCAGAGAAGGACAGCCACGAACACGGGGCTCGTGTACTGCAGCCTTCGGTCCGTGTAGCTCTCGCGCAGATACATGAGGGCAACGATCCGCATGTAGTAGTAGGCCCCGATGGCTGCGTTGATGACGCCGATGACAGCCGCCACGATGTATCGGTTGTCCTGGGTTGCAATAGCGCTGTAGAAAACGGCCAGTTTCCCCCAGAAACCCATCGTGAACGGCAGACCGGTCAGGCTGAACAGGAACAGGGCAGCGCACGCGGCAGCGAAGGGATGCCGCCGTCCGAGCCCGGCAAAGTCATCGATCGACTCAATCCGGGCGCCCTCGGAAAGCCAGACGATGACGGCGAAGAGCCCCACGGTCATGGCCAGGTAAGCGGTCAGATAGACCAACACCGACTCGGTGCCTGTGAAGATCGCTCCCGGAGGAGCCCCCACGCAAGCCGCCCCGAGACCGAGGAGGATATAGCCAGAGTGGGCAATGCTGGAGTAAGCGAGCAGACGGCGCACGTTCGTCTGAAGAAGGGCAAGGGTGTTACCCAGGGTCATGGTCACGACGGCGAAGACCCAGATGATCCAGGCAGCGTCGTCGGCCAACGCGGGCTCCAGTGCCCAGACGATCAGCCGTAGGCCGGCCACGAAACCGGCGGCTTTCGGGAACCAACTCAGGAGAGCGGCGATCACATTCGTCGTCCCTTCGTAGACGTCCGGGGCGTAGAAGTGAAACGGCACAGCGGCCATCTTGTATGCCAGCCCGGCCAGCAAAAGCAGGAGACCGAGGGGGCCGAAGACGGGGACGTGGTCCTGCAGCCGTTCCGGCTGCTGCAGAAATGCGCGCATCTCGTTTAGGTTGGTCGTCCCCGTTACCCCATAGATCAGAGCGGCACCGAACAGGAAGAGGGCCGAGGCGAGGATGCTGAGATAGAAGTATTTCGCCGCTGCCTCGCGTGCGCGTGCATCCCGCCTCCCGAGATAAAGAAGCAGGTAGGTGGGCACGCTTATGAGCTCCAGGCTGACGAACAGCAGCACCAGGTTTGAAGAGCTGGCAACCAGGGACAAGCCGGCAACGACGATGAGCAGCGATCCGTAGTATTCCCCCGCCATTGGGCTGTGTCGTCGCTCCCAGCCCAGACAGACGATGAGCAAGCCGCTGAAAAGAGTGAGCCAGCGCAGCACGTGAGCGAAGGCGTCGTCGAAGATGCCAAACCGCCATGTCTCGTCGGTCTGCGCCGCGACAGTTAGCCCCGCAGTAAGGCCTGCAGCAACCATTAATGAGGCTAAGGCCAACCAGAACGAGGCGGTCCTGGCCTGAACCCAGGTCGCAGCCACGTAGAGGAGCGTGGCCACGAGAACGAGCAGGATCTCGGGTGAGATCTCGGTCAGCGTCGCTACCACGTTGACGTCCTCGCCACTTGCGAACCGTCACCCTCGAAAACGGATCCGATCGAACGAACCGAGTCCCCCACCGTTAGGACGCGCCCTGCACGGGACCGCGTCTGGCTAACTTCGGCGGACACTTCCGAGTGCATCGTCCGTAGGGTTTGCTGGATGGCCGGTAGCATGGGTTTGAGGAACGTGTTGGGATAGAGCCCGATCCAAAGGCAGACGGCTGCAACGGGCACAAGGGCGGCCGCTTCGTACCAGCGCAGGTCCTCGGCCTCAGGGGTACGCCGCTCGCCGAAGAAGACGCGCTGAGCCAGGGTGAGCATGTAGTAGGCGCCCAGAACAATTCCCGTGGCCGCGAGAGCGGCCGAGAGTTTGTGCGTCTTGAAGGCGCCGAGGAGGATAAGAATTTCGCTCACGAACCCGTTCAGTCCAGGCAGCCCGATGCCCGCGAAGATAATGATCATCGCCAGCACGATGAGCTTGGGCAACACACTAGCAGTCCCCCCGTAGTCTTCGATCATCCTGGTGTGATAGCGGTCATACAACATGCCCACGATGGCGAACATGGCACCCGTCGCCAGCCCGTGGTTGACCATCTGCAAAATGCCCCCCGCGATTCCCTGTTCGTTGAGTGCAAACAGGCCGAGCACGCAGAACCCCATGTGGCTGATGGAGGAGTAGGCGACCAGCCGCTTGATATCGCGTTGCGCCATCGCGCACAGCGCACCGTAGACAACCCCGGCCACGGCCAGCGTAGCGATCCAGGGGAAAGCGTGCTGAGCAGCGACCGGAGTGAGCGGCAGGCTGAACCGGACGAATCCGTAGGTTCCGAGTTTCAACAGCACGCCGGCGAGGAGGACGCTACCGGCCGTGGGAGCTTCGACGTGGGCCAGAGGCAACCATGTGTGGAACGGGAAAACGGGCACCTTAATTGCGAACCCGGCGAAAAGGGCAAGAAACACGAGCATCTGGTGCTCGACAGGTATGCGGGTGTTGGTCACGAGTTCCGGTATGGAGAACGTCCAGGTGCCATGCTGCTGGTAGTAGGCAACAACGGTGTAGACGAGACCGATGAGGGTGAGCACGCTTCCGGCTAGCGTGTAAATGAAGAACTTGATCGCCGCGCGGCGACGCTCTTCGCCCCCCCAAATGCCGATGATAAAGAACAGGGGGATCAAGGTGAATTCGAAGAAGATGTAGAACAGGACAACATCGAGGGCCGCGAACACGCCGAGCAACCCGGTCTCGAGTACCAGGATCAAACTGTAGAACCCGCGGGCGCCTTCCTCGATCGAGACCCACGAGCTGAGCACGGCCACGATGCAGAGCAAAGCCGTAAGGGGCATGAGCCAGAGGCTGATCCCGTCCAGTCCTAGAGCCAGACGGACGCTGGATACACCCGGTAACCAGGGCATGTCCACGGTGAACTGGGGAACGGCCCCCTGCGCCGGGTCGAACGCGAAGCACAGGATGGTCACCAGCACGAAGGTCGTAGCGGTGACCAGCAGCGCCGCGACGCGGCACGCGCTGCGCTCAAGGGGCGCGATGGCCAGGATCGCGCCTGCAACCAACGGCAAGAATGTCGCGATCAACAGGACCCAGCTCATCGTTCCGTGTCCAGACTCCGGGTTAGCACCGTCCGCTTACGAGGCTCGTAGGACGACCAGGATCACGATCACGGCCAGCCCGAGCAGCATACCGATCGCGTAAAACTGGAGCGCGCCGCTGTGCATGGGGCGGAGGAAGACGCGGGCGAGCACAGCGGGAATCGAGGCAACGAGGTTGACCAGGCCGTCCACAACGAGGGTATCGAGCACACGGCACGCGGCCGCGACTGCGAGCATGGGCCGCACCGCGATGTACAGCCAGATCTCGTCGATCCAGAACTTTTGGCTGGAGGCAACATAGAGCGGCCTGAACAGAGCCGCCAACCGTGCCGGCAACTCAGAGGCCGTCGCGTACATCGGATACGCGGCGGCGAAACCGGCCAGCGCAAGCAGACTGCTCAAGACCACCAGCAACAGGGGATGGTGCCCGTGCTCCCCAGCCTCCGCATACCCGAAACTGTGGCCCAGGAAAGGCACCAGGCCCCCTGTTCCCAGGGCGAGGATGAGTCCGAGCAACACGGCGCCCGCCGCCAGAGCGATCAAGGGAACCTGCATGGTGAGCGGTTCGGCCGGTCCGTGCTGCTGGCCTTCGCCCGGATGGCCGTCTTCGGCGTAGTGCCGCACCTGCTCGGCTACTTCCTCGTCCCGTGGTTCGCCCCAGAACACGAGGAAATAGGCCCTGGCCGTGTAGAAGGCGGTGAGGAACGCGGTGACGAGTCCCAGGATGAGCGCGACGCGGACCAACAGGCCACCGTGCTCTGCCTCCCAGACAGCGGCCAGGATGGCGTCCTTGCTCCAGAAGCCGGAAAACAGAGGGATACCGGCCAGAGCAAGGGCGCCGCACAGGAACGTCCAGTGCGTTACGGGAAGAAACCGTCGCAGGCCCCCCATCTTCCAGATATTCAGTTCACCGTGCGTTGCGTGCATCACGCTTCCCGATCCCAGGAACAGGAGAGCTTTGAAAAACGCATGGGTGAACACATGGAAGATCGCTGCCACGGCCCCCACGATCTGTCCCGTCCCAAGTCCCATGAACATGTAGGCCAACTGACTGATGGTTGAATAGGCAAGGATGCGTTTCAGGTCGGTCTGGGTCACCGCGATCGCAGCAGCGAGGAATGCGGTGAAGGCACCGATGGCGAGAACCGTTCCCGTAGCAAGGGCGGAGGCCTGATAGAGGGGGAAGAACCTCGCGACCATGTAGACGCCGGCGGTCACCATGGTCGCCGCGTGGATCAGGGCGCTGACAGGTGTGGGCCCTTCCATCGCGTCCGGCAACCATACATGCAGGGGGAACTGGGCAGATTTACCCACGGCGCCACAGAAGAGCAGAAGGCCGATCAAGGTGATCCACGGGGGGGTAAGACTGTTGATCGCGGGTGAATCGCCACCGAGAAGCTGATCGTAGTGGAGCGTTCCCGTCAGCGTCCAGAGCAGAAGCAGTCCAATCGCGAAGCCGAAATCACCCACTCGATTCACAACGAACGCCTTCTTGGCTGCCGCCGCAGCCGACGGGCGGGTGAAGTAGAACCCGATAAGTAGGTAACTGCATAGCCCCACAAGCTCCCAGAACACATAGAGCAGCAAGACGTTGGCAACCAGCACGAGCGACGACATGGCCCCCAGAAACAGGGCCACCTCGGCGAAGAACCTGGCGTAGCCCCGTTCTTCGGCCATGTACCAGACCGAAAAGAGCACGATCAGGGAGCCGACAAAGGTGACCATGAAGAGCATCAGGGAAGAAAGGGGGTCGACGAGAAGGCGAACGGTCACGTCCAGTTCGCCCACTTGCAACCAGGAGAAGACATCGACCAGCACCGCGGCGGGTGCGGAACTGGCGACGCGGATCAGTACCAGCAGAGACCAGAGCGCGCCAAATGCACTGGCGGCAAGACAGGGAATCCACACCATCCGGCCCAACCACCGGCCACATGCCCAGGTCAGGGCAGCGGCGAGGAAAGAGGCAAGCGGTACGAGCCAGACCAAGTTCACCAGGCTATCCAACATCGACGGTTTCCCTCTTGCGTACCGGTTCCAGCCCTGCGGGTGGGAGCTTCGGCCACTGGGGCTCGGTGGGTTCCTCGTCCACGGGTTCCTGTTCCGGAACCTTCGCCAGCGGCAGCCCTGGCTCACGGAGTTCCTGCCACCAGAGCACGTCCAGGGAACGGCGCTGGCGGAACAGGAGAAGGACGAGGGCCAGTGCCACGCCCGCTTCGGCAGCCGCAACGGCTACTGTGAACAGTGCAAATGCCTGGCCGTGGTAGTTCCGCCACGTGGCGCTGAATGCCACGAGGCTCAACGCCACCCCCTGGAGCATCAGCTCCACGCACAGGAACATCGTGATCAGGTTGCGGCGGGCGAGGAAACCGGCCGCACCGATCGCGAACAACACTCCCCCTATTGCCAGGTAGTCCGTGACGAATTCCACAGGCATGGATCACTCCGGGGGCTTACAGTCCGCCCCGGCCTTCCTCTCTTATCTCGCTAGTCCGCTTCGTCTACC